>Ga0247742_10000967_pt1 | contig 21278 bp, 33 predicted proteins | sample UWRJL208509C2_FD_180944 | JGI IMG/M metagenome (GOLD analysis project Ga0247742, IMG submission 180944) | Plant litter microbial communities from Arlington Agricultural Research Station in Wisconsin, United States - UWRJ-L208-509C-2 | ecosystem: Environmental > Terrestrial > Plant litter >... | reverse complement strand
AGGCGTTTGTATCTCGAGGTTTTTCAACCTACAATAGGCAAAAAATTTCAGTCCAATAGGACTGCTCCAAACTAGTATGCATATTGAGGATATAATGCACGCGGCCGACATGTAAACCAAAACTGGCCATCGAACACGAGTGTGATCAGTCCATGTGGCACACACAAGCGTTGAGGCAATAGCAAATGCTGTAGATCCCAGCGGATAGTAATCTTTAAAAAATCGAAGAGATCGAGGATCGAGGGTTAGTGTTGCTTGTTGACAACGTCAGGTGCCAAGAAATGTGGCGTACCAATTTGCTCGACGGTATAGCCACCGATTGCCTTCAACCACTGACCCATGAGATTATTAGAGCCGAAGCTCTCCGTCTCGCCTGAAATTGCGAACTATGTTAAGAGATGTCATTAATATCTTTGTGAAATTGTGAAGAAAAACGTGAATCACCAATAGACTGCAGGCATACCACCTCCACCGGCCAAATATACGCCGAACGAGATTCCAAGATAGAGGTCGAGACTTTGCTTGTTCGAGATTGGTGTCTTGCTCTAGCCTGGTATACGCCAGTACTCGTTCCTGTCACAAATGACAAATAAACTTCAAGGTAATGTGAATTTGGTTCCACTGACGTCTTTGGAAAGATAAAAGGCTTTTGTCGTTCTGGGTAGATCAGGGAAGACGAAGAATCCGTATAGTGCAATGGGCATGGTAATGATGCCATCGATGATAAATCTGCACAGGCTTTGTCAACAATTTCCTGTAGGGGATGTGTGATTGAGAATTCATCGATCACACATACAGCCATCTCCATCCACTACGTCCAGCAACACCATTCAGATTCCTGAATAGGCAACCATCGTTAGCATCCTTGGCGCCGGTGAGATGGATGAACAATCACTTATAAACAGCTGCTTGTAGAACGCCTGAAAATCTGCAGAAGGGAGGTGACTATGTGTCAGCGTGTTTTATAGTTTCCACAGCTCCTGTGTCATAGGACATACAACGTGCCAATTAACCCGGAGCTGGTGAAGATCCCGGAGCGCTTCCCCAGCTCCTCTGGTTTGTACCACCTGCTCGATGAATCAGCGACTTCAACGACAGAAGGAAGTGGCTCGAAAGATAAGGAGTTGACTGACGATCCTAGGATATAATGCGTCCCTACAAACGTAGATGATTCCGCCATTCCTTGAAAGAATCGAATAGCATATATCTGGAAATGAAGGGCTGAACACGAGAGCCTTTACGGTGCGAAAAAACTGACTTGTTCGACGTTCTTTACGGCGCTTGTGCTGCGTTCTCGTAAGCGATCACGGAGACATGCCATATGTGTTTCCATCTTCTCACCAGAATGTGAGTACACCCCAGATTATTTGCATAGAAGGGAACCAAATACGGGGTGGGACGACTTGAAGCATTAGATTATCTGTCACGGCCCAGGGTTAGGCCTATACTTATTCCGTTCGGTGAAGGGGGGGGCGTACTTGGTATCATTCCGACGATATAACCACAAGTGAATATTGTGTTGATTTTCTAAGCACCACAGGGAGGTTAGATAACGATACACGGGTTCTAAGGCGGCTCTGACATTGAATTCCGTCCCTATCATGTGCAACTCCTCTTTCATGCCTGAAACGTATGCGTTGGAGATGTTGGATCGGTCCAGGTCTGGAAAGTACTCTTATTGGTATTGACATACGAAGCTGCGAGGAAGACTGGAGCGCCTACAATTGGAGAAATACTGCGGCAGATTGATAAAGCTCGATGTGGATGAAAAAATCCGAGGAACTTACCATGAGGCAACAGTAAGACAGGATGAACCAGTCGATCTTGGCGAGTAGAACTCCCTCTTGCTTTCTCTCCGGTGACTTTCCCCAGATCACATCCAACCACTTACTACGAGCCATTAGAGAGGTTGAAACTAAGAAGATGGACACCGTGGTACTCGAAGCTTGGGGTATTTGGAGAATGCCTGCTTATGACGTGAGAAGCATGACGGCAGGCGTGGATCATGCGGAATAGGGAAACATGATTTTGCAATGAATAGTTGGGTGCCGCTGGTAGGCAGTACTAAGTAGTGTCGCCAACCATCACAAATGGTGAGTAGAGTCGTTTGAATTGGATACTGATGACACGCCGACATATGCTCTGAAGCTTGAAGCACGTGGTCACGGCTTCATCGTCTCTCCCAACTTGAACAACTTGTTGCACAACACTCACCCTGTCGACGCTTTCCAGACCCGAACAACCCAGAGTCTCTATGGGAGACTAGAAATGCTGTCTTGGCGAGCCAGTCTCAATCTGTCAACAGGCTTCAGCTACCTCCGACAGTGCTGAAGTTATAGGCATCAGGGTGTACCACCTTGATCGGTTTACTAGATTTGTCGAACCCATCGAATGTTCTAGAGTCTAGACAACCTCGGAGACGACTTCATTGGCGGAGGTCCCACGGCAACAAAGTCTTCACTTTAAATTCAGAGAGTCCGTAAGACGGGAGGCTCCATCGGTGCCCCCAACATTCAGTGCCAACAGGTAGGACTTAAGCCTGTCGGCCTAGTGCCCAACACTACCAGCCAGCGTGCTTGGGTGCGTCACATCGGTACGACTTTCCGACCTTTCTCGTCGATGAGAAACTTTCGGAAACACGGCATGGTCTCACTCAGGACGCGGCATGGTAGATTATCTCAGCAAAGGAGATCGGAGGACGAGAATCCTGCTTTGTCAAGCTGTGTGAGTCAAGAAATAGCGCAACCCAAGGGTTTATTCAAATCAGGCGTGCCAGTATGTCTTATAAATCTACTCGGCCCTTCCTAGTACCCTTCTCGCTGCCTCTCGCTCCTCGCCACTCCGCAATGCATCTACAGTGGACTGCTGCTGCTGCTTTTGCCTCCTCCATTCTGTTCTCTCAATTTCATGGCGCCTTGACCTCGCCTTCCGGGCTCGATGCTCTCCGGGAACGGAGGTTGGTTGAGTCACCCTCTGAATTGTACAAGCGCGATGGCAGTCACCACCACCACAATGGGGCCCCGCTCACGGTATTGAACGAGACCCAAGTCACGATGTACCATGCACCGACACCCCCGTCGTACTATACGATTGACTGGGACGACGAAGGCCATGAATCTCGGCACGGCGGGCTTATGATCCTTCACGGGATTTTTATGTCTCTTGCGTTTTTCTTTGCTCTACCCATCGGTATGTCCGGGGCGCGCCCCTCTGCTTCTGATTAATATGATCTGATCCCTTCGAAGGTATTGCCCTACGATCTGTGAAGCATGCGGCACATGGGATGGCGACCCTTTCATTTTACGGTTTATGTGCACTTGGGTGTGCTGCAAGCGGGTTGTATCGCAAAATGACACCGAACATGTGCGTCCATCCACTCCCTGATCCTGTGTGGGTATGGAAGCTAACGTCATTCATTCGGCAGGTATGAAGGTTAGTACGACTCGTGTCTGAACCATCGAAAGAGTGCTCATCGTTTCTAGGCGCTGTCCACAGCAGGCAGAGCTATTTCGTCATTGTTGTCGCCATATCCCTGTCGGCTCTGGACATCATTGCCGCCATCCGTCGGTTCGTTGTCTTCCTCCGGAGTTCCGATCGGTCGTTCCGAAACTTCTGGGAAATTGTGGTGAAGAAGCAAGAACGATTTGGATCAGGTCCAGAGTACACTGGCCTGGTTGTTGACGAACCAGAGGAGTTCGAGCCTTCAAAAGCCGATCGAGACTCGGTCGAACTGCAGGAGATCCGTCTCGGCGGAGACACACCTCAGTCCCAAACCCAGCAATGGGCTAACGCCGTTCATCACCATTCAAGACACCATTCTCTGACCTCAGAGCGCACTGTATTCGGCGGTCAATCTTCTAATCACTCCGACGATACATTGAACAATCCGAAGGCACTTCATCGTTTAGAACCCCGCAGGCTTGTCCACTTGATTGGCAGAACTGCTTTCGCTGTTACGGAACGCGTACTTGTGTTCGCCGGATTCGGTCAGCTCTTGATCGGCATTGTGACATATACAGGTCAGTGCCAATCAGTTTCACGCTTGACGACGGGCGCCTAAAAGTATAAATAGGTGGATGCAGGGAGAACTACGAGAATGGATGTTTAGCACACTTGATTAGTATGTGACTTTCCTTTTTTGCGAGGGATCGTCGTCTTACCATTTCGATCATTTGAATAGAAGGAGGCATTTTCTGGTCCTATGGTCTACTTTCGTTCGGTAGATTCCTGGGATCATTTGCCGAGTTCGGCTGGGCATGGAACAGATCGCCATCGGGTGAATACTACACGGCTGAATTTGTGGAGTCTCTTATCATCTTTCTGTACGGTGCGACGAACACATGGATGGAGAGATTCGGTGCAAACCCTGGAGATCCATTCACCACCAAGCAGATCCAACATATCAGTATTGCAGTAAGGGCATCTATCCTCAACAGAAAGGTGCATTTTTCATTTCGTCTGTTGTACAGGTTATGTTCTGCTTTGCTGGACTTCTTGGTATGGGCATCGAGTCAAAGCTTGTCCGAAAGTGGCTGGCTGCTTCAACGTTTTCCTCACGGACTCATTCCACGGACATGCCTCGGGAGGCCGTCGACGAACCGCAAAGCTATTTGGGGAGTTTCAATCCATTCCCAGCTCTGGTAATAGGAGTGACGGGTGCGGCAATGGCCGCTCATGCGCAGACATACCTTTTCCAGGTAAGGACGATCCCTCCATACACGGGAAGGTAGAAAAGGCTAAGAACATATATCTTCCAGGTCCAAATTCACGCTTTATGGGGAAACCTTTTGCTTGCTTCCTCAGTGATGAGATCTCTGACGTATTTCTTCCTTTGGCTTGCGCCCCCTCGATCGATGCTTCCATCAAGACCGCCGACTGAGGCTCTTGGGAGTTTCTTTCTTGCTTGTGGTGGCCTTGTCTTCATATTCTCGACGGAGGAACTTACAATAGCTGCGATGAGACGGGGACGAGATGGTCAGTCTTTCCCTCTGCTCTAGCCTTGCCGTATTATTCAAATAAATTTCTAGACGTCATGATGTTCCTCAATGTTGCTGTTGCCATCACTTGCTTCGCGTTCTGTTGGACGCTGTTCGTGGTCGGGTTTAAAGGATGGATTAAATCCAGGAATCAGGCTGCAGTTACATATCGCAATACCGCCTAAAATGACATCCTTCTGAAGTTTCTTCTCTCTTCTTTTACGAGCTTAACGACTTATTTTATTCATGCTTAGGCTCACTTAATTCTCATCCTTGTTGTTTTGTAGCTTGTCACGACACCCCCAACATCTCGCGTTTCCGTCGTATTCTTAATACCACGTCCGTGTTTTACCATTACACAGTTTTATGTATGTAGTTTGCAATTACGACCCTGATGATAACAATAATGCGTAATCTCCGAGCGCACCTACCCATATCCAAAAACCTGCCCACCCACACCCCACAAAGCCCTTCCAGCAACTGGCACGATTGTCAAAGTTGGTGCGATGAAGTACACGTGCGAGTTGAACCGCGGCTAGTCCAACTCCAAGATAAAACGGGTCACCTTGGGAGTTCAGATATCCGGCGTATGTTATCAACGAAAGAGATGTAGTAGAGAGACCAGCCAAGATAGGTCGTGTCTGTTCCCCAAACAGAAGAGCTGTTGAGCGAATACCGACTTGTACATCGTCCACTTTATCCTAAGAAATCATGAGATATTATGAACGACTGCACTCATCAACTACCAACCTGGTGGGCATATACGCTGTCGTAAACCAGGGTCCATGCAACACCACCAGCGTAGAGTGGCAGACATATAGACCAATCGGTAGACCCAGCTACTGCTGACCAGCCTAAAAGAGCACCCCAATTGAATGCAAGACCTTGTGGAACGGTGGTGAGAAGTCATCGTTTGCATGAACCACCATACACACCTAACACAGCCTGTGGCCAATGGGTCAGGCGCTTCATCAATGGGTATATTGTCACGACGGATAGAGAAGATGCGCCTAATAGGATGCTATAACATAGTAGAGTCAGTCAGACCAACTTCCAGGATGTTAAGAGCCTAAGCACCTATACCAATTCAACTGAACCAGGACTCCCAAACCAGCCGTCAACTGAACGCCAAGGAAGGTGAGAGCCTGTTTGTGGGTTATGTCACCTCTTGCCAGAGGTCGTTCTTTCGTCCTCGCTGGCAAAACCTCTTCAGCGTAAACTTATACTCCAAGAAATCGTCTCATACCGACAGATTTATCGAGGTTCTTGTCCCACATGTCGTTGATCGTGCACCCAGCTCCTCGCATCACAAGCGCACCCAGACCAAAGAGACTGAGATAGGTCAATGGGGTGGTATATGGCAGTTCAAGCGCGTAGGACGCCATTGTAATTGACCATGCTAACATTCCAGCCTAAGTGAACAAAGATCTGAGGTACATTGTGAAGGAGACCAACCGCAGGGATAGAAGAGGAGAAGCGTTCCTATGGGCTTGTCTATGCGTGTCAAGTAGAAATATGGTCGAACTTTGGTTGGAAGGTGATCAACCCAGGTAGTTTTTGAAGCCGTGGTAGTCGTAGCTGTTCCAAGGCATCGTATTTGGTTAAAAGAGGGCTTGGGCGCAGTAATGAAGGTCTGGGCTTTATGTTGATACCGAATACAAGAAACTGTTCTTGAGCATGTTGGCAGTAATCCTCGGTGTGCAGTACTGAGTCTCAGCCAGCGCGAACAATTTGGAACGCGAGCAGCCATGAATTTTTGAAACCACCCACGGGGTCGCGCCGGCATTATCACGCTACCCATCAAGTCACCATCGTGTCAGTCACGCAAAGAAAGGGGCTCTCAATTTACAGTGTTTTATTGGTTACATAGAAGTGTGAATACAGGACCAGCAGTAAATTCTCGAGATCGGACAATAGTAGGGGCTTCAACCGTGATATGGAAAGACTACCATTCTTTCGCAAGCTTGAAAGACCATTCCCAATCTGCGAAAGTGAATTTAGGACGACGCGGAGCGAGAGATCGACAGATGAACATGCCTGCGTAAACTTCGCCATCATCATCGATAACACGACTTCTAACATTATATGATCCTGAGCGCGCAAGTAGTCCGGATGGCGATTCTTCTGGGTCAAAGTTCTTGCTGTAAGGTTCGCCGTTGGGATGAGGGCCATAAGACCCAAGCATCTGTTCCAATTTATCGACTACAATGAGCTCCTTGGTCAGATCTAATATAACTCTAGAAATAAATTCACTGACCTTTGACACCAGCCCGCTTCACGACTTGGATGTATCGAACGCCCTGGATTGTCGCCACCCCCTTAGTGGCAAGAAACAAACGAGGTGATAAAACTTACAGAAATGATCGAGTGGTTCACCTTGAAGGTGATGCGGACGCTGAAGAAGACGATGAGTGGATACATAGTATACTCGATAAAATGTTGGTCACTTGTACTCCACGCCTTCCTTGATCACAATCGGATTCTTCTTTGTATCGGCGAGCCTGGCAGTATCCTTCAAATCGAAACAGATCTTCTTTCCTGCCGGCAAAGTTGGAGAGTCGAGTTCGAGAGTTAACACAGAAACCTATCGTTCTGGAGTCAGTAACCAAACAGAGAGGATCGCGTAGCCACACACTTTGGGGCCGCTTGTGTCGCCACCCGTCGCACCAGGCACGATACCCAACGATGCTTTCCAGCGCGCCAGACTCTCATCTTCGGCATCAAGGTTGGCGTACTCATCGGCAGACTTAGCAGCACCTGGTTTGTAACCTTCGTATTTTACATCAGACCTACGACCTGCTAATCGTGTTACGGGATGGCTCACCTGGAGTGGAACTGGGCACAAGCTCGTCGTCGTTCTCGTGGGGCTATAAGGCAGCAGATCTCATTGAGACGCGTTATCGAGAGCGAGGAAAGGCGTTATTCACTTACAGTGGACATATTGAAGATGAGATATACTTGTTCGCTGTCGTCGATAGAAGGAAGAGAGCACCTTATAAGTCCTTGTTCATCACCAAGATCGATTTCACACGAGTACTAATCGCATGTTGCCGGACAACATCTACAAAGTATCACGGGGGATACATCTTCTCGTACCCCAAAAGCCATGGTAACAGCATATACACCGCCATTTCATATGGTAAAAATATCCTATTAGATTTAGTCCATTCCTCCATCCAACCCGAGCGCTTCATAACGCTCCTTACCGGTGTCAAAGCATATAAACAGCTGTATCTCATCCACCAAACTAAGAGGATGGTTCAGGATGCATCGCCTCTATTCGTCACAAAGAGAGTGGCCATGAGTTCATTTCCTGAAAAGAATTCGTTCAACGTACCGCCTTTGAACCAGCATTTTCCTTTGCTTAGATGAAAGCATTTTGGACCGTTAGGGCAGACATGACCCCAGCAGCACTTGTCACCATATGGGCATTGAACCCCTAAAATTAGTTCAAGCCAGTCAATTCCAGCTTTCGAAGACACAACGGCAAAACAGACCATTTTTCAGCCAGTTACACGGGGCTTTCTTCGCGTTATTTGCCAGGGACACAAGCTGCTCTGGGGTGAGAACGTAATCATGGGAGTATTTGCAGATTCCGGCCTGTCGATGGGATGTCAAAACATGAGCTATCTGGAAAGTAGAGAAAGAACGCTCACGTACCCCTTTAGAACATGTCATCAAGTAATGCTCATTGCAGGGCGGAGGGTTTTCTGAACATAAGATCAGATCTAAGCGGTAATGTGCAGGAGAGAAAGAGGACGCACGTTTATGGAGGGGCTGAGGAAGAGAAATCATAGCATCAATGTCGTACGGATAGCAGGGCAGGCGAACAAAATGTGTTACCACTGTTGTATCAATTGGCCGCCCGACCGTTCGGGCAGGAGACTGGGGGCTGATAAGGCCACCATTAGAAGTGACCGCGCTGTAAGGCCCCGTTGACAATGGCGCCAGTTTCTTTGGAGCTCGTGGGGGTCGTTCTGAAAGAAACAAGCCGTCCAGAACTAGACTTGGCAAGGTAAAGGCATTAGGCCTGTCAGCGCTTGCTTCCAAGTTCGATTGTGAGGGGTAGAGGAGGGTAATTTTGCCAAGCATATCCTCCCTTTCGAGGGCGCTAAATACTGGCATGTATGTCGCAGGTTCATAACCTATCAGAACACCATCAGATAGTCAACTTCTGGTTCGAAGGCCTACAAACCGCCGAAGAAGATGCGTAGAGTCTGCGGGAAACAAGTGAACGTTTGAAGATATTCTAGGTGCCATGCTTCAGCGGTTCGCACTGCAAAGAATTTGGCCAAAGGCTCACCTTGTACTTTGGACTCCAGCGCCTCTTTACTATGGCCGGTATCGATCGTGCAAAACCTTGGAGAAGCTTGGGTGAACCCCTGTCATGAAAATCAAGAATAGCTAATACATGAACGTCGCATGGACTTACCGCCACGAATGCATGAAATTGATCGTGGGAGCAGATATTATTGACACTCAGATCCTCAGCCAGGTCCATGCGATCGAAATAAAGTGTTGTCCAAAATGAGAGACGGCCATAGACGTGGACTTCCTCACTTGACAATTGTGCCGCTATTCGTTGAGTAAGTTGTTGTGCTGCGGCCCTACCACCCGTATATCCTTGGATGAGGAGGTCACGGTTAAAGATGAGCTCATCTCCGTTGATAATGCACAGGATGAGAGCATGCTGGTTCTGCGCTAGACCTGAGTGTCTGCTGCGCATGGGGCGCCTAAATTGTCTGACGCACCGAATTGAAGGTATCCATACTGGAAATTTGCCTGTTGAGCGCCGCAATTTGCACATTATGTGCTTTGACTTCGCGTTCAGAGGCTTCAAGTGCTACTGAGTGTGCTTGCTTCCAGACCAAAAGTTCGACCTCGAGTTCAGCGACGCGATTTTCCAAGTCCGAATTACGCCTAACTGTCGCCGAGGATAAATCTGCCAGTGGTAATTCGCGTCGAAATCGTCGAGAAATAAAGGAGAAAATCTTACTTAAAAGCCGGGTAAGCGTCTCGTCCCTGGTAATTTGAGACATGTCGTATGAGAGTCAGGAAGTATCGCGAGCACTCCCACTCACCAGAGCTGTTGATTAGCCTCTCCCATGGGTTGGGAAGCCATGCTAGGCAAGGAAGAGACAGTACTCGATGGTGTACAGATGTGGCGGGCGGGAATGAAGGACTGGTTGTGTAACAGGCGCCTTTAAACCATGTCTTGACTTCCATGCAAAATGAACTCTCAAATGGTCTTCTCCGGGATCTTTTTCCAGACGAGGAAGGTGGATGTCAAATATGGAAGTTTACAGGGCATTACGAAGGCCGTAAATTTATTATCCTGAAGACTTCTTCTCAAAACTCACACGAAACCTACCTCTAGACCCAGGTTGACGGCATCCAGGATTGAATGAAGGGCGCTGGCAGAGCCGTCAAACCTTCCGGCAGTCAGGGCGGAGATTCGGAGTGACATGGTCAATTCGACATTACAGTAGTGACTCGTCTCGAGAGAAAGAAGTGAAGAGCAACGTGAATTGTGAACTAACGGGGAGGAACAAACAAACTATCTGGATCCAATAGCCACCGAATCCCCGCGGCACTTCCACCGAGACCTTCGCGGCTCAGGGTATAAATATTTGCACCCTTCAATCAAAAAGTATATCATGGCATCGCAGATTCAGATGTAGACTAGGTCAACATAGTCTTGGGCTCCTTGTGCATATCAGCTGTTTAGATTGAGTTAGCTGTCGGCGCCAGACATCAGAAATGAGGTCACTTTACCTCCCACGAATTTGCATCGCCCTTGCTTGAAGAAGTGGCACTTGGTCGTCTGAGGACAGTGGTGGCCATAGCAGCAGTCTTCACCCCAGAGGCATGTTTCACCTTGGTTCACATGAGCCACGATTCAATAGGAACACCAACAAACTCACCTTTGTTCTTCGAAGGACACGGAGACTTCTTCGCATTCTGGCGAATCTCCACGAAGTGTTCCGGCTGTAGGACATAGTCGTGAGCGTACTTGCAGTCAGCCCCATGTTTGCAGTTCGACAGGTAGAAGAGAGTGCATGGGGGTGGCTTGTCTAAATTTAATCAATGAATTAGTTTGACGCGGCGCAGCATATGAGCGCGACCCACGTTTAGAAAGAGGCTAAGTTTTGTATTGGTTGTCACTCAAACTCATTAAATCAGAATGGATGGAACGTACAAGATTCGGAGTCACCCTGCGTGATCGCGCAGTTACGAGTGAGGCGCGAGGAGGTAGGCTATCTTCGCTGCCGTCGCTGGAGCTGGTGCTGCCGCTCGAATCTAGTTCAGGTGTTTCTGCCCTCTTGGCTGGCGTTTGGACTGCTGACGAGTAGCTTAGCGGCGTAGGGCGTTCTTTCGGGGCAGTAACGTCCAGTCGATCAACCGAGGCAAACGGCAAAGCATCAAATTCCTGTTGACAAACTGCCTTGGCCGGTTTCGGGGAGCCAGCCTCTGGGAGGCTCTCAAGAGGAGTGACGGCGGCGCTTGCAGCTAAGGCTGGATGCATGAGGCCCGGTGGAGAAGTAAATGGGTTTCCGAGTTTCTGCTGGATGAACAGGTCCGGAATGCTGAAAGAAGGAAGTTCGAGCTCATTAATCCCTGCAGCCATATCTGAATATCCTCTCAAGAGAATCAATTTATGCTTGAAGCCAGCTGTTATCTGAGAACGAAGAGTCGTCGCGTATCCATTATCGTGACAACCTTCGCACTATATCAGCCCGACTCCATTGACCATAAGAAGGTGAGCATACCCCCGAAAATTATTTTCTCGGTTTGAGGCAGTCTGATGTCGTCTTCCAACAACGCTAAATAAGACCAGTAAGCAAGACGTCTAAATACTGCATGCGGCGCTGAAATACCTTTGATTTTAGCATCGGCAGCTTCCTTTGCGCTTCCGACGTCAAGCATGATGAATCGCTCTGCTGCTTGATTGAAGCCCATGATAAATTCTTCAAATTTCGCCTTCGCGGCCAGAAGTCCCAAGCGGCCAAAGGTATCTCCTAGACCCCGCCTGTTGAGGAAGACGTACACCCAGAGTTGATAATGACTAGTCCCGTTCGTGGCGACGAGATGCTGCATAATGGAGTCGGACAGTTTCTGAGCAGCTGCGTGACCACCAGCCTGGCCTTGGGCAATAAGCTGACTGTTGAAAATAGCGCCGTCGCCATCCAGGAGAGCGATTATGCGGTGTCCCTGTTGGAGGCATTAAATCATTGCTGCTATGAGAGCTTGAATCATGCTCACCTTCAGCTGATTCTCCATATCTTCTCGTTGCTTATCAGCGTCTTGTTTTAGCCTTTCGAAGCGTTGTCGTTCAACGTCGAGATCAGCATAGGCTCGCTTATACACGTTCAATTCTGATTCGAGGCGTTTGATCGTCTCTCTGGAGCTGGTGTCACTTTCTAGAATGGTGATAATTTCTCCTAAGAATTGTTAAATTGCGCCGTCTTCGACATTTCAGAAACTATGGCCACCTACCGCGCAGTTGTTCAAAGTAGATCCCGCTGCATCGTACAACGAAATCAGATATGAATTACTTTCAAGTGTCCTCGGTAGACATACACGCGATTTTGCGGAACCAGAGGCTCACGCATAGCTTGCGGAGTTTCAGTGTTCAGATTGTCGTAAAACATCGGAGTTGAGTCAGTGGGTTGACAGTAAGGAAGTATCAGAATGTGAATTGAAAGCAAATATTCGAACTCGTCCATTCTTTTAAAGAGTTCAGTGGCGGTATCTCAGAGTGGCCGCACTGCAGCGGCATGCCGATTGTGACTGGCTGAGGGTCAGATCGTAACACATTCAGGGTTTGGCCATGCTCTGAACACATGTTCGGGCAATCGTTGCATGAGCCTCTTTCGAGCAGCAGAGTTAAACAAGGCATGGAGTAGACGAATTTCATCAGGTGAGAGGACCTAGACTGGGTCATTCCCAGAGGTTTCTTAACCCTCTGGAGAAAAAAGCTCACTATAGATATCCAGACTCTAACAGACGGCTGTTTCAGCATGATGACACGCCCACGTAGGATATTGCCCACATCAGCTGATATGAAACCATTCCTCGAAGCACGCCAAAGCCTCGTTGAAGATCCCGCATTGAAAGAGCACTGTCACTATGTGAAAAAGCAGAGTCCGTGCTGCAGCATCGTTTCAGTGTACTCTTTGTATATTGGAGACTTGAGTCCCATGCCCAAGGCCGTTGATATGGACGTGGTACGAGGTATCAACCCAAGAATAAGTTCCGAGACGCATTTTTGAAAGCAGAAATCGCGTCTGAATGTATGGGCAAGCAAGGTAAGTGAAGGCTCAGTGTCTAGGTAGAATCGAGACTAAATGTGACATGTCACGAACGCGTGAAGACGCGTCGGGCGTGACACAACCAGGCTTGGCTACGACCCACAACCACCCTGACCCTTAACCCGCCGCGACACCCATTTCCTCCATAAAACCTTAGTCAAACGCTTCAATATGTCAAATCTATACACCTCGCTTCAAGTTTCGCCAAGGAAGAAGCGATGCCCTCCGGAGCTGGAGGATGGACGTACAACGACCCCAAAGAAGATGCGCACAGCGTGCGTAGCACCATTCATGTAGGAACGCTCTACTAATGGGTCCTTTTATCTAGCCCTCCAACTCCTCCCCCTACAAAGTCACGAATAAGTACATCTTCCAAGCACTCGCTACCTGCCTCTCTTTCTCGGCTATATAATCTTCAAACAGCTTTACAACATGCACTTTCACATGCGCTGGCAACCTCTGCCATCTCACCTACATCTGACTCTGGAATCGTTCGGAATGTTCTAAACCACATATCTCTTTCGACCTATTCTGGTTTCTCGAACTCTTTCGAGGTAGACGACCTAAAACGTCTATGCTGGCTTTGGGAGTGGGACAGCAAGTCCACATCAGACAAGGAGAAGAAAGTTCTCGAGGAAGATGATGACAATCCTTTCTTGGACTCTAAGACGATAATAGAGCCAGCCCCGTTGGAGTGGACGCGAGGTGCTATGGGTCTTGTTCTCAGTCCTGCCACTCATTACTCCAAGGTGGATCGCAAACGTGTTCCCGCTTACGGTATTGGTATCGAAGTTGAGATGGACATTGACAAGGATATGGTTAGTGGCATGGCCGCAGTAGCACGCTGGACGGCCACATCTGAGAGACGACGCTCTGAATTCCTTGCAAAATTAGAGCACTGGAATCAGGTGAGAACTGTGTCAGTGTAGAGATGATCTCGCGTTAATTTTCTTGTCTCAGCTTCATCCTGAGTCGTCACCGTTATCTTCAGTTCCCCTTGCCGACATACCTGAGCTTTATGCACCCAAAGTATCAGCACTTACGCGTACCTTGGCATCCTGCTCCCCCTCTGCCGTATCCTCTCTCAAATTACCAGCACCCCCGTCATCTCCATCTCGTTCTCCAACAAAAAAGAAAGCTCTGGACTTTGCGATTCCGTTTCCTTCATTCACATCCATGTCTCCTACAAAGAAAAGTGGACTTTTATTCCCCCAGACTCCATCTCGTCGTGACCGACTGGAGAGCAATCCGCCTGGCCCTCCTCAGACCCCTTCAACTGCCTCATCTCCTTCTAAGGAAGAATTCTGTCCGTCTACTCCAGTCCATCAGAGAGGGTCGGACGACACTCCATTTCGGACACCATCCACCTCGCGGAGACAGGCTCTGCTGGAGCGCGTCCGACAGAGATCTTTGTCGGCTTCTCCAACCAAGACTCTCCGACATTCTCTTGCGAGCCCTTCCAAAATGAGCAGAGATCAGATGCTGAAGATGAACCAAGACGAAATGAGGCGCAGATGTCTTTTAGGTCGTCTCAGCGGTGTGGCAGAAAGCGTCTGGATGTAAGCCTCGCCGTTCTCATCATTCCCTGTAACCGACTGAGATCATCTCTAGGCTTTTCTCGAATCCTACTGCGTCAGGCTCTTCGACTCCCTCACGGAAACGGCGCGCTTTGCCTCTCCCGGATGTCATCACTGCCGTGGTCAAGTCCTCGCCTGTGCCACTTTCGACATCAGAGGCAAACGACTCGATAGCCATGCTCATTAAATTGTGCCCTTTTTTCCTTAAAAAGCTTGATTTATCCGGTTCAGAGTGGCTCGAGATGCCTGCTCCGATACCTACCACTGTGTCATCGTCCGTTGACGCTTCCCCGACGAAAGCAAGACCACTGAACGAGCCCGCCAGCCCTGGACGGCCCAAAGGGAAGACCGACAGTGCCCAAGAGCTTGTTACGCGTAGTCCAAGAAGAGTGAAGAGGGAAGGTGGTGGTCTACGTGAGGTCAGGGAAATCATTCGGAGGGAGCTTGAGATGGATGAATAATTTCCCAAATGCTGTATCTACAATCCTCGTGTTGATCTGTGCTGTTTCGTGATTCGATATGTAGTACTGCGCCTTTCATTTCGATATGTCTAAAATAAAGTTACGGGTGTATATAAGGATCTACTGATCAATCTGAGGTGTGCCACCTAAGCATGGGGAAGCGAGACATTCTGGGCGAACGCCTGGCGTAGCTCACACACGATCAGCAAAGCGCGAGGAACTCTTTCCAAAGATCGTCAAGCCAATATATGCCTGCCAGATGGCCACCGGTGAGCGGTCGAAGATGCGCGTTCTTGTAGGCTTTAGTGAGCCACTGAGCCATCTCAAAGGGAGCCAGCTTGTCTCCTTTGGCCGCTACTATGAAGATCGGACGCTTGTTGTGCTCGTCGTCCAAAGCTGCTGGACTGTAGCCCCAGTCACCATGAATAACGTCCGACACTTCTGTAAATCCATCCCAAGTGTCATGCACGCTCTTGTGTATGTTTTCTCCGAATTCCCGTTCGAGTTGTCCCTCCGCTTTGCCCCTATCTGCACGCCATTTAGCGAAAGTGGCCTTCTCTTCATCGTCCATCTTGTCAAAAATGGAGGATCGAACGAAGGCCTCGGCACCTTCGACGGTCTTGAACTTGCTCCCGATTGTGGCGCTTACCAACCGAGGGACGATTTTGAAAGGAATATATTGCGCTGGGGGTCCAACCATGATATAGTTTGCCATGGTCATAGTCTTCGCGTAGTCCTTGTCCTCTCGGAATGGAGAGAAGGGTGCAAGAAGCATACACCCCTTCACGTAGCGTCCATACGGGAAGATGTCGAAGGATGCACCATAGAGCATTTGTGCGGGTACGGTTCCATATGACCCTCCTGAGACGTATATTTCGAGGTGGTCTTTGTTGGGATGGAGATGGTCAATCAACGCAGAGGTGTCGGACGCGAGGGCGACATGGTAAGGAGTGCCCTTGGATCGAGGGGAAGACTTTCCCCAGCCAGCAAGTGTAGGTGCGATGTAATGCACGTCCTTGTCGAGAAGCACTTGTTGGGGGGTGTCAGCGATCCCAACGCCGAACACGCCATGGAAAAAGATGACAATGATTGAGCTGGAGGGGTTGCCCGAAGCTGCATATGCCAGTGTTCTATCATCCGGTAATGTGAGGTATTTCTCTGGCGAGCGAGTATCCAAGGGAGTAGTCGAGGACATGATTGAGTTGGGAAGCTGATGATCAGAATGAAGCAGCGATATATAGCTTTATATCGGAGTTGTTTGGATCTGCGTGTGATCGCCAGCTGCGCGTCGCAGTCCCAGTTAAGGTAGACCTGAAGGCACAGTTCAGGGCGGTTACCTGGTACTTGTGCAGATCCTTATCATTATCAACGTTAAGGGTCCTCTCAGGCTGCAGCTGCCACTGGATCCGACTTAAATGCCAAGCATGAACTGCGAGCAAAAGCAAATGTCCCCAAGTTGGTCATCTAGTTTAGCATCTGAATAGCAGCATCACCTAAAGGACTCTTTGAGGAGAGTGCTAATCGAAGGATTCAATACACAGGGTACGTACATTCAAGTGATACAAAATTATGCTTAACCAAGGCGTTATTGCCTAGGCAGTTCGACGATCCCCCTGTCCATTATTTTAGATGCCTTCCGCAGTCTTCTCTTCTCTGGCCTCCTTCTCGAACGCTATACAGTCCACGACCCTGCCTTCCCTTCTGCTCTGCTCCGCAGCAAACACCGTAAGGTGGCTCTTCAGAACCTCGTCGATGTTCGTCCCCAGAATATCCTGTTGCTTGGTTCTAACCGCCTCAACAAAAGACCTGATGAGACCAGTATCGCCTCCACCGTGTCCTCCGCCTTCATTGACGGGACGATGAGTCTTGGTCGACCTCTTCCTGAAATCTGTGACGGTGAACTTGCTCATGTCTCCAATTATTTCACCGTGGCTAAAGTGTAATCTTGTTTGTCGCTCGCAGATGGCTGAGGTAAAGGCGACCATAGTGAATGATGCAGTTGAGCCATTTGAGAATTCGATGTTGACGACTTGATTGTCGCAGACGTCGTTGGCGCTCTCGTAGACGCACAGACCGTAAGGGCCGTTCTTGAGAGCGTCCGTAACATTCTCAATGTCTGGTAGACCGTCGACGATGGTCTCCACAGGCCATCCAGTATTTCCGTGTGAGACAGGGTCCAGATACACTAAAGTGAAAGATGAGTTTCTGGTGAGAAGAAACAGCACTGGACGAACGTTTCTTGGCGCTATATGGACACTCCTTCTCGACGGGGCAGTCCAGACAGCGTTTGGCATCTCCAGCACCCTGGGGCTTTGCTTCTTTCCGGAAATGCTGCAAGGAGCCGAACGAAGATACTTTCGTTGGAACTGCAGGAGAGAACCAATGGCAGAGCAAGTCGATATCGCTGAGGGAGATCTGTCAGACGCGTCCAACTGTAAATTCTTGAACATACTGGCAGCTCTTGGTCATCAACGAGAAAGAACTGTCTTTTTCGCTTGCCCAGTTCCCTCGCACGTATGAATGGGCGAAGTGATAGTAACCCACAGGTTCAATCTGCACGACATTGATCAAATCACCCAGCACGCCAGACCGAATTATCTCAGTGATTTCTTGACTGTACGGCGAGTACCTCATGACTAGAGATATGTTTAAGTAACGAGGAGGTTATAAGATCAAGGACATTCCGCATACCGTGTCCCATTCCAAAAATCTGGCCGGATTTCTTTACCGCATTCTCCATTGTGATACAGTCTTCAATGCTAGTGGCCATCGGTTTCTCACAAAGAATATGGTAGCCCTGCTCAGAGAAAGCCGCTGTGACTTCCGCATGGAGGTGGTCTTGGACAGCGATAAGAACGGCGTCTGCCAAACGTTTTCCAATGGTACTAATAGTCTCAGCCGAGGCAGCTAGCAGGTCCTGCCAGGTATCAAACACGAGGGTCTGGTCAATTTTGTGCAGATTTGCAAAGTGCTTTCGAGTCCTGGGACGTGGTTCGGCCATGGCTACAACCTTACACTTCTCTGGCGATGCCAGCGCGTACTTCGTGTAAGACTGATATTCGTGTTCAATTATGCTGTCAGTCAATAATGTGTAACACCGTACCTTTCCCCTCTGCCCACAACCAACGACAGCAATAGTCACAACTTGAATCGGTTCCACCTTCACTGGCTTGAGAGGTTCCGATACTTGGCCGTTGGCAGATTCACTTTCGTGAACGGGAGATTCCTTCATCCTGACGGACCTTCTCCAAAGGTTCTTGGTGTTATTGAGCAAAGCTGACATGTGGGAGAATAAAGATAAAAGTAGAGCTGCATAAATACATCAAGGGTGACATCGCGGATGGTGCGAAACCACTGCGCTTCGCAGTCTTGCCAACGGGGTAACGGCCGAATTGGGTACGCCAGGGACGCGTCCTGACCACTCACCTTCGCTCAATGTGCTGAGCTGGATGCCCCGTATTCTACCCCGGCTCGCAAAGCTTGTCGAGAAAGATACTATTCAACAGAAAAATTTCCCCTTTCTCCCCAAGTCTGGGAAACGTACCAAATCTCTCTTTAAACCAGCATTGCCAGCGCCGTCTTTTCATCCTTCGCATTATGACCAGTCGGTTTTGCTAGCACCGCAAAGTCCAGTAACCAACAAGAAGGACTATGTGCAGCATAAACGAGTGCCGCCGAGTCTTTCGGGTCCTGGTAAAATAGTGGATCCAAAACAGCCTGATCCTCCTCGCCAAATGACCAAGCAAGAATTTGCGTGGTGGTCGAACCCATATCGTATGTCCAAGTTGTTTCTCATTCCTTCTAGGTTCTGACAGTCATTAGTCAGGATGTTAGCTTCTCCAATCCGGACGTGTATATCAACGGGAAAGTCGTTGCCAACTGGTGGGTCTTTAACTGTATAAAAGTAGCCTCATGCCTCAGCTTTTCTGCAGACCTTCTGGTTCGTTTCACCGGACTAAACCTTCCACCGTCAAAGATAGCATCTTCTAACAAGAAGCAATCTTCTCCTGCAATAATATCTCCCGACGGAATCCTGCATCCAAAATACGCATCCCGTAAATTCGGGGGCGGTTTCTACGTCCTCTGTTGGCGAAAGGCTGTCGAGAACCTGCAGAAGGGAGCCTACAAGCGCGTATCGGCGCAGCTCAGCTACCCTCCCCATCTTCCTGACTATGTAGCCCATCTGCTGCGTCTACGCGTCCTTCAAGAGTTCGAGCTGCTTGCCCAGCGCCTCGAATACGCAGTCAAGCACAGTAAATCACTCGGTCTTCATGGAACTATTCTTCGTCGACTCACGAACGAGGAATGGGACACTCTTAAGTCAACTGGAGTCATTCCGTACCCGAGTGCCGTCGCAGTTCTTGATATTCCTCCGGTAGACGTAGATCCCATCACCAATGAGCGCCCGCAGCCCTCGATGTCTGCTTTACCACCAGAGGACGAAGATCGCCCCGCAGATGCACCGCCTATATCTGTACTGATGCCTACCTCGACTGGTTTCCTCAAAGATCCAGATGGCATCTTACCACACGCTCAGGTTCCACTATACAACAGCAAAGCCGCGTTTCCTAGCCGCTCTCAAAGAGCTGCGCTACATGCGATTCTAACGCGCATTTTAACTGCGGAAGATACTGTCAGGCGTTTGCACATCAAGTGGGGTAAAGTCCAACCCTTCCCAACGGAGTGCAATAGCCCAGCCTCGACACCCAGTCGAACGCTCCTTCTGTGCTCAGATAGTAGCACGGCAAAAAGAGGCGATCCTGCCGCTATTGCTCGAGCACTATGGAGGCTCGGGATGTATGAATCGGACGGATGGTCTTTCAGCTAGCCAGGCGCATGAAAAGTATCACTCGTAGTATCGATTTTTTAATGGGTCTTTTTTATACAATGCAGTGAATCTGAGGCAACCGTTACAACACATCTTTATGCTTCGACTGCCATTGGCACAACATCGTCAACAGTCTTGTTGGAGGCGGCCCCCAGTACTTCACGACCTTCCCAGAACTTTGGTAGTTGGTCTCCGGGGACAAACAACCTCTCTACGTTGTCTTCAGTAATTACACACATACGAATCACGCCTCCTGAGGAGCCGTCGCGCGACATGGCAAGAGAGAGAGCTGAAATGAGCGGTATCAGAAAGGACGCCTGTTGACATGAAGAAAGCAACAACTTACTGTTCTTCACGAATTTCACTGTCTCATCACGACCCCATCCATCCTGGAATGTAGCATCGCAGTAACCGTAGACATATGTTGAACCAGATCCTGCATGTAATTCAGCAGTGTCGATAACAGAACGCAGATCTACAACGACATACCTCCAATAGCCCAAGGCTGTCGGAAAAGGCCACCTCCAACAGGAATGTTGTACACACTAGGACCGGTCTCCTTGTCCCATCCAGCGACGATGATACCAGCACTTAGCGCGTCTTTGTTCTCGTAGCAGAGCTTCTGGAAGAGTGCAGCGGCTGTGTGTACTGAAGGAGGCTTTCCAGCAGTTTGGCTAGCCATAACGGTTCAGTACTAGCCCTAGAACCAATAGAAATATGATTTTATCACCTGAACATTTGTAGATAGTAGTGCACGATGTCTGCAACAGCCTGTGTATCAGCTGCTGAACCAGAGCGACAACAGTAGATGCGATCGTGGACATGCGTCAGCTTGTCTGTAACGCGATTGGCCTGTAGATCGTAGAGTTAGAAATTAGGCAAACGCATAAATTAATAGAGATCCGTACGATGTAGCTTCCTGTCGTTGTTCGGCTGTCTGCACCAATGACCACACCCCCATCGAACTGAACAGCCATAATTGAGGTCTAATCCGTGTCTAGATAAGTTAATTGTCATCAATAGCCGTCACAGAACCTACCCCGAGGTTAACCTCTCCAGTTTTGAGGCGGTTGAAATCGATATGGTCCATGGTTGGAGAGAGAAAGAGGATGGTAGTTGGAGAA
>Ga0247742_10000966_pt1 | contig 21278 bp, 19 predicted proteins | sample UWRJL208509C2_FD_180944 | JGI IMG/M metagenome (GOLD analysis project Ga0247742, IMG submission 180944) | Plant litter microbial communities from Arlington Agricultural Research Station in Wisconsin, United States - UWRJ-L208-509C-2 | ecosystem: Environmental > Terrestrial > Plant litter >... | reverse complement strand
ACCAGGACGCGAACACCCTGTCGATCGAGGCCGACGCCATCCACATCCCGGAGCGCATCGTCATCGACATCGAGGGCAAGGAGGAGGGCTTCCACCTCCTGGCCAAGGACGTCGAGCTGCCCACCGGTTCCGTGCTCATCTCCGACCCCGAGGCGCTCGTCGTCGGCATCACCTCCGCGACCGAGGCCGACCTGGGCTCGAGCGAGGGTGACGAGGGTGCTGTCGCCGTCGAGGCTGCTGTCGCGGCCGAAGAGTCCGAGTAACTCGGTCTCTCGTTAGATCACTGCTGAACGCCCTGACGCCTGAATTCCTCTGACGCCTGAATTCTTCTGACGATGGATGATGCTCAGTGGCTCGTAGTCGGGCTCGGTAACCCCGGGCCCGACTACGCCAGCAATCGGCACAACGTGGGCCAGATGGTCGTGACCGAGTTGGCGCACCGCATCGGGGCCACCTTCCGCTCGCAGAAGACCAACGCCATGGTCGCCGAGGGGCGCGCGGGGCCCGGTGGTCCGCGGCTGATCCTGGCCAAACCGAACAGCTACATGAACCTGTCCGGCGGTCCGGTCGCCGCCTTGCTGGGGTTCTACTCGCTCGACCCCTCGCGCCTCATCGTGGTGCACGACGAGCTCGACATCCCGTTCGACCGCATCCGGCTCAAGCAGGGCGGCGGTCACGGCGGGCACAACGGTCTGCGCGACATCATCGCCGCGACGGGGAGTGCCGACTTCACCCGCGTGCGCGTCGGCATCGGCCGCCCGCCCGGCCGGCAGCCCGCCGCCGACTTCGTGCTGCGCGACTTCAGCTCCGAGGAGCGTAAGGTGCTGCCCAACCTGCTGGCGGATGCCGCGGACGCCGTCGAGCTGATCGCCACCGACGGACTCACCGCGGCCCAGCTGCGCTTCCACACCGACCCCGCGTAGCCGCGGTCGGCGTGGCCCGCCCCGCGCGCCCCGCCACCTGCCCAGCGCCACACCCCCCCCGATTTGCGCAATTCAGGTCAGACGGAGGCGGCATCCGCATATCCGCCCGCCACCCGCGTCGTACCTGAGTGTCGTACCTGAGTTGGGCGATGGGGCCCCGCGGCCGCCGTCAGCGAACGCGGCCCGAGCCTGTCGGGGGCGGCGACTAAACTCGTCGGGTGATACTCGAGGGCATTATTCCGGCGCTTTCGCGCGCCCACACGTTCGATAACGCCCTCGCCTGGGCCAATCGCAGCGCCGATTTCTCGCTGGTCGAGGGCCTGCGCGCCCCGCTGCTCGCCGGGCTGCTCGACAAGCGGGACGGCCCGCAGGCGCTGCTCGCGGTCGTCGCCACCGGCCGTGATTCCGAGTCGCTGCGCGGAGCCCTCGCGAGCGTCGCGCCCACCGCACAGGTCATCGAGTTCCCCGCCTGGGAGACCCTTCCGCACGAGCGGCTGAGTCCCTCCGCCGAGACTGTCGGCAAGCGCATCCTCGCCCTGCGCGAGCTGCAGAAGTGGACAGAGGCGCCGGATGTCGACGGCTCCGGTTACCGGAAGGCCGACATCATCGTCGTCGCCAGCGTGCGCGCCGCCCTGCAACCCCTCGCCGCCGACCTGACCTCGTTCGAGCCGATCGTGCTGACGGCCGCCGGGCGCGGGTACAACCTGTCGGAGATCTCCACGCACCTGGTCGACCGCGCATACTCGCGCGTCGACATGGTCACCCGTCGCGGCGAGTTCGCGGTGCGCGGCGGCATCCTCGACGTCTTCTCGCCCACCGGAGAGCACCCGTGGCGCATCGAGTTCTTCGGCGACGAGGTGGAGCAGATCCGTCAGTTCTCGGTCGCCGACCAGCGCTCGCTGCCCGAACCGGTCGAGAGCGTCGAGCTGCTCGCCAGTCGCGAGATGCTGCTCACCCCCGCGGTGCGGCAGCGCGCGAAGGAGATGCAGCACGAGTTCCCGTCGCTCGCGCAGATGCTCGCCAAGATCGCCGAGGGTATCCCGGTCGACGGCATGGAGTCGCTCGCGCCCGCGCTGGTCGACAGCCTGGTGCCGCTCACCCATTACCTCCCCGAGTCCGCCGCGATCGCGGTGCTTGCGCCCGAGCGAGTGGCCAGCCGTGCCGTCAGCCTGGTCGAGACCAACAGCGAGTTCCTCGGCGCGGCCTGGAACGCCGCCACCGCGGGGGCCGAGGCGCCGATCGACCTCGACGCCGGAGACTTCCTCAGCGTGAACGAGCTGCGCGAGTCGGCGGGGGCACGCTCGTGGTGGACCCTGTCGAGCTTCGACACGGGCGCGGCCGAGCCGGTCGAGAGTGGAGTCGTCGAATCGAGCGCGACCAGCGAGCTGCGGGACGGCGACCACTACATCCGTATCGATTCCTCCACGGTCCCCTCATTCCAGGGCAAGGCCGAGGGCGGGCTCGACTATCTCGGTGAGCGGCTCGGCGAGGGCTGGACTCTCGGCGTCGTCGCCCAGGGCGCGGGCCTGGTCGAGCGTGCCTCCGAGGCCATCGCCGATCGCGGCTACGCCGCGCGGGTGGTGGATGCCTTCCCGGCAGAGCCGGAAGCCGGCGTCGTGTACCTGCTGAAGGCATCCGTCGAGCAGGGCTTCGAGCTGCCCGAGGTGAAACTCGGCATCGTCAGTGAGAGCGAGTTCTACGGTCGTGCCGCCGGCTACGACGCACGCCAGGTGAAGAAGCTCGCCAGTCGCCGCAAGAACGTGGTCGACCCGCTGCAGCTCAAGCCCGGCGACTTCGTCGTGCACGAGACGCACGGCATCGGCAAGTTCGTCGAGCTGGTGCAGCGCATGGTGTCGAGCGGCGGTCGTAACGCGGTCAAGAACTCCCGCGAGTACCTGCTGATCGAGTACGCGCCCTCCAAGCGCGGTTACCCGGGCGACAAGCTCTACGTGCCCACCGACCAACTCGACCTGCTCACCCGCTACGTCGGCGGCGAGGCCCCCGCGCTCAGCAAGATGGGCGGATCCGACTGGTCGGCCGCGAAAGGACGTGCCCGCAAGGCGGTGCGCGACATCGCCGTCGAACTCGTGAAGCTCTACTCGGCGCGCATGGCGTCGAAGGGTCACGCCTTCCCGCCCGACACCCCGTGGCAGCAGGAGCTTGAAGACGCCTTCCCGTTCGCCGAGACCATCGATCAGCTCACCACCATCGACGAGGTGAAGGCCGACATGGAACGGCCGATCCCGATGGACCGGCTGATCGCCGGCGATGTCGGCTACGGCAAGACCGAGGTGGCGGTGCGGGCCGCGTTCAAGGCGGTGCAGGACGGCAAGCAGGTCGTCATGCTGGTGCCGACCACCCTGCTGGTGCGTCAGCACATGGAGACCTTCGCCGAGCGGTTCGCCGGCTTCCCGGTGCACCTGCGTGCGCTGAGCAGGTTCCAGACCGAGAAGGAATCCAAGGAGACCATCGAGGGGATGGCCGACGGCACGGTGGATGTCGTCATCGGCACGCACCGGCTGCTCAGCCCGAGCGTGAAGTTCAAAGACCTCGGTCTCGTGATCATCGACGAGGAGCAGCGCTTCGGTGTCGAGCACAAGGATCAGCTGAAGAAGCTGAAGAACAACGTCGACATCCTGGCCATGAGCGCCACACCGATCCCGCGCACGCTGGAGATGGCGGTCACCGGCATCCGCGAGATGTCGACCCTCGCCACCCCGCCGGAAGACCGGCACCCGATTCTCACCTTCGTCGGACCGCACAACGACAAGCAGGTCTCCGCCGCCATCCGCCGCGAGCTGCTGCGCGAGGGCCAGGTGTTCTACGTGCACAACCGGGTCTCCTCGATCAACCGGGTCGCCGCGCAGATCGCCGAACTGGTGCCGGAGGCGCGCGTCGCCGTCGCCCACGGTCAGCTGCCGGAGCACGTGCTTGAGCAGGTCATGGTCGACTTCTGGGAGCGCAAGTTCGACGTGCTCGTCTCGACCACCATCATCGAGACCGGCCTCGACATCGCCAACGCCAACACCCTCATCATCGACCGGGCCGACAAGTACGGCCTGTCTCAGCTGCACCAGCTGCGCGGTCGCGTCGGTCGCGGTCGGGAGCGGGCGTACGCCTACTTCCTCTACGACGCCGACAAGCCGCTCGGCGAGGTCGCCCACGACCGGCTCGCCACCATCGCGGCGAACAACGAACTCGGTGCCGGAATGCAGGTGGCGCTCAAAGACCTGGAGATCCGCGGTGCCGGAAATCTGCTCGGCGGCGAGCAGTCTGGGCACATCGCGGGCGTCGGTTTCGACCTCTACCTGCGCATGATCGGTGAGGCGGTGTCCACCTTCCGCGGTGACGTCGCCGAGGGACAGACCGAGCTGCGGCTCGAGCTGCCGGTTAACGCGCACATCCCCGAGGAGTATGTGGAGAGCGAGCGGTTGCGGCTGGAGGCGTACCAGAAGCTGTCCACCGCATCCTCGCCCGCGGCATCCGCCGACTCGATCGATCGTGTGCTCGAGGAGTTGACCGACCGCTACGGCGAACCGCCGGCCGAGGTGCTCAACCTCATCGCGGTCTCGCGACTGCGACGGATGGCGCAGAAGGCCGGCCTCTCCGAGGTCGTGACCGCGGGTGGCAATCTCCGCATCGCGTCGATGGAGCTCGCCGACTCGATTCAGATCCGGCTACAGCGGATGTTCCCCGGCGCCCGGTACTTCCAGCAGACCCACTCCGTCTCCGTGCCGATGCCGGTTCGCCAGGGGGTGCCGCTCGCCGACGCCGATCTGATCGAGTGGACAGGTCAGCTGCTGGTGGCGATCTTCGGTGCCGAGCTGAAGGTCGACGAGGTCAGCGCCTAGTACCGCGGGCGGTGCGCCGGGCGGTGCGCTGCCCCAGCACGAACAGCGCGATGCCCGGTGCGAGCAGCACCTCGAACGCGAGTAGGGCGCCGAACGACGCGAACGCGATCGTCACCGCGGCGTTCACCGCGCCCATCACGAGCGTCGCGATCATGAACCCACGACGCCCGGTGCGCGCGTAGGCGATCGAGGCGATGTCGGTGGGGACGAGCACGAGCAGCATCCAGGGCGAGAACGGCAGCGCTCCGCCGATGAAGGCGAACACGCTCGCGAAGATCAGCAGATAGCTCCAGACGATGAGCGCCACCGGAGCGGCCGGGTGCCGCGCGGTGGTGGTCGCGGTCGCGGTCGCGGCGACCGGCGAGGTCGTCGGTACGGTCGGCCGTGCGCGGGAGCGCTGCTCCGCCGCGTATCTCAGCATCAGCAGCCGGGCATCCGTCACCCGGATGAACTCGTCGGCCGCAGCTCTCGTCTGCTGTGGACCCGCTCCGACGAACTGGTCGGGATGGGAGGCCCGCGCCCGACGCTTGTACGCGGCGTCGATCTGCGCGGGCGACGCGTCGAGCGCCACCCCGAGCAGCGCGGCGGCATCGGCGGGGGTCACATCGCGACTGTACGTCCGATGAGGTGCCGGAGGGTAGGGCGGTCCTGGCCTTGCGGCGGCGGCTCAGGACCGCAGCGCGAGCACGAACGGCAGCACGCCCGGCGCTCCGGCCTGCAGCAGCAGGCGCGAGGCGACGGTGAGGGTCCACCGGCTGTCGGCCAGGTCGTCGACGAGCAGCACGGGGCCCGCGGCCTCGCTCAGCGCCTGCGCCAGCTGCGGGCCGACGGAGAACCGGTTCCACACCGAGCCGAGCCGGTACGCGCTGTTGCCGCCCGACTCGCTCGGGGCGTCATCGACGAGGTCGAGCGCTCCGAGCAGCGGCAGCCGGCCGACCCGCGACAGTTCCTGCGCGACCGAGTCGACGAGCAGCGGATGCTTCACCGACGGCATCGAGACGACCCCGACCGGGCGGGTCTCCCAGCTCCATTCGGCGAGCACCCGCACGCAGGCGGCGAGCATCGCCGCGCTGGCCGGAGCATCCGGCGTGTTCGGGGCGAAGGTGGCGCGCAGGGTGTTGCCCCAGCCCAGGTCGGTGAGTCGGGCGAGCGCCCGTCCTTCCAGCATCCGTTCGGCGGGCGTGATATTCCCCTTGACCGAGACCCCGAGTCGGTCGGCGCCCGCGGGCCACTGGGCGCGGGGTTCGAGCGCGACACCCACCCGCTCGAGCGAGTCGGCGGCCGTCTGCGCGGCATCCGTCGCCACATCGCTCGGGTACCAGACCCCGGCGCAGTTGTCGCAGCGACCGCAGGGCACCGCGGTGTCGTCGTCGAGCGAGCGCTGCAGATACTCCATGCGGCAGCCGGTCGTGGTCTCGTAGTCGAGCATGTGCTGCTGTTCGGCGATCCGCTCGGCGGCGATGCGCTCGTAACGGTCGCGATCGTAGGTCCATGGCCGACCGGTAGCGACCCAGCCACCCTGCACGCGCTGCACCGCGCCGTCCACATCGAGCACCTTGAGCAGCAGTTCGAGCGGGGTGCGACGGATGTCGACCCGCGACTCCAGCGCCGGCGTCGACAGTGGGGCTCCGCCGTTGGCCTGCAGCGCCTCCAGCACGGCGGACGCCCGGGCCTCGCTCGGCATCGAGGCCGTGGCGAAGTACTGCCAGATGGCCTCGTCTTCGACCCCGGGCATGAGCAGCACGTCGGCATTGGCCGTCGCGCGCCCTGCGCGACCGACCTGCTGGTAGTAGGCGACGGGGGAGGACGGCGCGCCGAGGTGCAGCACGAAGCCGAGGTCGGGCTTGTCGAAGCCCATGCCGAGCGCGCTGGTGGCGACGAGCGCCTTCACCTCGTTGTTCTTGAGGGCGGCCTCGAGCTGCTCGCGCTCCGCGGTGTCGGTCTGTCCGGTGTAAGCATGAACGGCGTGGCCGGCCTGGCGCAGCAGCCGGGCCGTGTCCTCGGCGGCGGAAACGGTCAGCGCGTAGATGATGCCGCTGCCGGGCAGCTCGTCGAGGTGGCTGAGCAGCCAGCCGAGGCGGCCGCGGGCGTCGGGCAGCCGCAGCACGCCGAGTCGCAGCGAGGCACGGGCGAGCGGGCCGCGGATGGTGACGACCCCGGGGACGTCGGCTGCCCCCTCCAGCTGTTCCGCGACATCCGTCACCACCCGCTCGTTGGCGGTGGCGGTCGTGGCGAGCACGGGCACTCCGGGCGGCATCTGCGCGATGAGGTCGCGCAGGCGCCGGTAGTCGGGGCGGAAGTCGTGACCCCAGTCGGAGATGCAGTGTGCCTCGTCGACGACGAGCATGCCGATGCGGTCGATCAGGGCGGGCAGCTGATTCTCGCGGAAGCCCGGGTTGTTGAGGCGCTCGGGGGAGACCAGCAGCACGTCGACCTCGTCGGCCGCGAGCATCCGTTGCACCTCTCCCCACTCGTGGGCATTGGTGGAGTTGATGGCGACCGCACGCACCCCGGCACGGGCGGCTGCGGCGATCTGGTCGCGCATCAGCGCGAGCAGCGGGGAGACCAGGATGGTGGGGCCGGCCCCCCGGCGGCGCAGTAGCAGGGTGGCGACGAAGTACACCGCGGACTTGCCCCACCCGGTGCGCTGAACGACGAGCGCGCGGCTGTGCCGGTCGACGAGCGTCTCGATGGCCTCGAACTGTCCGTCGTGGAAGTCGGCGTCGTCACGCCCGACGAGTGTGCGCAAGACCTCGACGGCGGCGGTGCGGGTCTCGGAGGTCTGCGTGTGCGGGGGCGTCGTGGTCACGCGCTCAAGCATCGCAGCCGCCGCTGACAGAGCGGACGGTGTAGGGACAACTGTGGGGAGAACTGCTGCCGATCCGCTCTGGTGCGGGAGGGGTCACGCGATCTCGTAGCTGCCGTCCAGCCGTGCTCGGCCGAGCACGTGACCGGCCATGCCGTCCACCGCGTCGGCGAGCCGGAACGACTCGGCGAGGTCGAGCGGTCGATCGAGTGCGAACAGCTGGAAGACGTAGCTGTGCGGCCCGTGCGACGGGATCGGCATGGGCCCCGCCCAGCCGCGAATGCCCAGCGGCCCGCGACCGTGTCGAAGCCCGGGAAGCGTGCTGCCGCGGGAGATGCCATTCTCCGGGATCCCGCGCCGTGCCGGGTCGATGCCGATCACCAGCGCGTGGGTTGCCGGTCTCGGCGTCGGCGCGTCGGGGTCTTCGACGACCAGTACGAGCTCGGCGGTGCCGTCGGGCGGGCTCGTCCAGGCGAGTTCCGGCGAACTGTCGACGCTGAACAGGTGGCCGCGGTAGCGCTCGGGGATGGGCGCGCCGGTCTCGAACGCCGGGCTGCTGAGTGCGAATGTGTCCGGCGCTTCGAGTTCGGGTCGAGCCCAGACGAGCAGATGGTGGCCGGCTCGCCGATTGCGCAGCGCTCGGCCGAGGGGATTGGGCATGGGTACCATCCTGGCCCCGCCGGCACGATCGGCGAAACTATCCGGGCCGCGGGCAGCCGAGGCCTACCCTGGAACATGCCCTCCCCTCGACCCTCCCCGGTCCGTGACGTCTTCGGCGGCATGGCCTACCTCGCGCGCGGCCTGCGGGTGTGGGGCACGTCGCCGCGGCTGATGCTCCTCGGCGCCATCCCGGCCTTCATCGTCGGAATCGTCTACGTCGCCGCGATCGTGTTTCTCGCTCTCAACCTCGACGGGGTGATCGACTGGCTCACCCCGTTCGCCGCCGGGTGGGACGCGCCATGGCGCACGGGCATCCGTCTGGCGGTCGGTGTCGCTCTGATCGCCGGTGTGGTGTTGCTCGCCGTGTCCACCTATGCCGCGGTCACACTCGCGGTCGGTGACCCCTTCTTCGAGCGCATCTGGCACGGCGTGGAGGTGCACGCGGGTGGTGCGCCGGCAGAGCTCGACGAGTCGTTCTGGCGTGCGCTGCGTCGGGGAGTCGGCAACGGCATCCGTCTGCTGCTCATCACGATCCTGGTGGGCATCCTCGTCTTCGTCGCCGGACTCATCCCGATCGTCGGACCGGTGCTCGGCCCGGTGCTCGGCGCGCTCTTCGGCGGCTGGTTTCTCACCCTCGAACTCAGCGGCTACGCCTGCGACGCCCGCGGCCTCAGCCTGATGCAGCGGCGACGGATGCTCGGCGCTCGCCGCGCCCGCACCCTCGGCTTCGGCGTGCTCACGTATCTGCTGTTCCTCGTGCCGTTCGCCGCGCTGGTGCTCATGCCCGCGGCGGTCGCCGGAGCCACGTTGCTCGCGCGCGATGCGGTCGCGGAGGTCGTCACCGAGTCGGGCTAGGGTGCAGCCATGACCTCTTCGACCGCGCTGCTCGACCTCGGCTCCGAGGACTTCGTCTCCCTGACCACCTTCCGCAAGACCGGCGAGCGTGTCTCGACCCCGGTCTGGATCGCCCGCGACGGCGACGTGCTGCTCGTCACCACTCCGGAGGGCACCGGAAAGCTCAAGCGGCTGCGCAACAATCCGACCGTGGAACTGCAGCCGAGCAGTCGCATGGGCAAGACCAAGGACTCCGACCCGGTCGTGACCGGCATCGCGACGATGGCGCCGGAGGCTCCGCGGGAGACGGAGCTCTTCCGCGAGAAGTACGGGCTGCAGTATCGGATCTTCATGTTCATCGAGCGGCGCATGAACAGTCGCGCGGGTGCGACGGGACAGAAGCCGCGGGTGATCCTGCGCATCACGTCTCCCGAGTAGCAGGTCTCGACATCCGGCGCGCACGCTGCTAGACCATGAGCAGCGGCGCGCTACCCGGGCGCACCCGTCGGCCGAACGGTGCACCTATGCGTCGATCTCGTTTCGTCCTCGCCGCGATCGCCGTCGCGGTCGCCACGTCACTCTCCCTCGCCGGATGCTCCTCTATCGGCGGCTTCGTCTCGCGAGCCAGCCCGGCGCTCAGCAAGTGGACCACCACGATGGCGCACGCGGCGGATGCCGAGGCCATCACATCACCGAAGATCGCCCGCGGGATCGACGAGATCATCAGTGATGCGAGAGCGATCAAGAATCCGACCCTGCAGGAGCAGCTCGTGCTGGTTCACGCGGAGAACCTCAAGGCGTATCAGCAGAGCATGCAGCAGGTGGCCGACCTGGCGGCACAGGCCAGCGAGAACACCGCCGACGACGCTGCGCGGGTGGTTAGCACGCAGCTTCGCGGCGAGGTGAACGACACCTTCCGCACCAGAGTGGATGGGATCGTCGACGAGATGGTGGGCGCGACGACCTGTGCCCTGGCTGAAGAGGGAATGGACGCCCAGGATAAGGAGAAGAAGCGCCTCTTGGCGGCGACACCGCTGTTCGACGGTGCCGCGGCCGTCGACCCGACCGACGAGGGCGGCGCGGCAACGTTCGTGGGTGAGCGGCTGCTGGAGTTGGGCTACCAGATCGCCGAGGTCGACCGGTACCTCCCGCGCCTCGCGTTGGTCCACTCGATTCTCGAGAAGGCGAACGGGACGATCACCGCGATAACCACAATCGAGGAGGCGGATGACCCCGCGACCACCCGCGAGTGGATGTTCTACCTGAAGTACTGCGTGGCGAGCTGACCCACACTGATTTGCCCGAATTTGCAGGGTTGGAGGGGGCGAAACCTGCAAATTCGGGCAAACGTGGGCGGGGCGGTGCTTGACTGGCGCGATGACGGATGCGCGCGGTGGCTTCGCGGGAGCGGTGGCCGCGTGGGCGGCCGGGGGCGCTTCGGTCGAGGCTCCCGCCGGAGTGCGCGCCGCGATCCTCGTCGAGGGTGAGAGCGACCGAGCGGCGGTCGAGGCGCTGGCGGAGAAGCTCGCGCATGACCTCGCGTCGACACCGGTCATCGGCATGGGTGGGGTGACGAACGCGCGCAAATTCGTGCGTGTGCTCGGGCCCGAGGGGCTGGGACTGCGCCTCACCGGCCTTTGCGATCTGCGCGAGGAGAGGTTCTTCCGGCGGGTGTTTCCCGCCGGCGATCGCTACCTCGTCTGCGATGCCGACCTCGAGGAGGAACTCATCCGTGCCCACGGGGTCGATGGCACCGAGCGGGTGATCGCGTCACTCGGCGATCTGCCCGCGTTCCGCACGTTCCAGAATCAGCCGGCCCAGCGCATCCGTTCGGTGGAGGCGCAGCTGCACCGCTTCATGGGCACCCTCGGCGGCCGCAAGATCCGCTACGGCCGGGCCCTGGTCGAGCAGCTCGCGATCGAGCGGATGCCGGCGCCGCTACTCGCGGTTCTGACCCCGCCGCCGTGACGAGCTAGCTGCCGTGACGAGTTAGCGTGACGAGTTAGTAGGTATCGCCGCTGATGACGGCCGGCGCGCTGCCGGCCTCCTCGGCGAGCACCTGACGCGATCCGGAGACACCGAGGCGGGTGGCTCCGGCGGCGATCATCGCCTGCGCGGTCTCGAACGAACGGATGCCGCCGCTCGCCTTCACGCCGAGACGCCCGTCCACGGTCTCGGCCATCAGCCGCACGGCATGCTCGGTAGCGCCGCCGGCGGGGTGGAAACCGGTGGAGGTCTTGACGAAATCGGCGCCCGCCGCGACCGCGGCCTGCGTCGCGCCCACGATCTCGGCGTCGGTCAGCGCGGCGGACTCGATGATCACCTTGAGCACCAGGGGAGCGGGGATGACATCCCGCACGGCCTGGATCTCGGCCTGCACGTCATCGAAGCGACCCTCCTTGGCGGCGCCGATATCGATCACCATGTCGACCTCGTCCGCACCGCGCTCGACGGACTGTGCCGCCTCGAAGGCCTTGACCTCCTTCGTGTGCTTGCCCGAGGGAAAGCCGCAGACCACAGCGACCTTGAGCTCCGAACCCGCGGGCAACTCGACCGGCAGCATCGACGGCGACACGCAGACCGAGTATGTGCCGAGCGCATCGGCCTCGGCGATGAGCGCCGCGACGTCGTCGCGGGTGGCCTCGGGCTTGAGGAGGGTGTGATCGATGATCGAGGAGATGCTCATGGGGTCCTTCGAGTGGAGGGGTGCGCGCGGTCATCGATTCTACGCGCGCATCTCGCGCCTCTTCCCGCTACCTGTATTCTCGGTGCCTGCAATGCTTCGCGCCCGGGAATGCTTCCGCCGTGCAACGACTTGGGCTCCGTGTGACGCCACGACCGGCGCACGACCGGCATCGCTAGGACATCCGTGACTTCTGCTTCCCCCTCGCCCACACCGGCGCCCGCACTGACCACAGGCGTCGGCTTCCGCTCCGAGCGCGGCCCGATCCTCATCGCCCTGATGGTCACCACGGGGCTGGTGGCGATCGACTCGACCATCCTGGCAACCGCGGTCCCGTCGATCGTGGACGACATCGGCGGCTTCGCCAGCTTCCCGTGGCTGTTCTCGATCTACCTGCTCGCCCAGGCCGTCTCGGTGCCGCTGTACGCGAAGTTCTCCGACATGGTGGGGCGCAAGCCGATCATCCTGATCGGTATCGGGCTGTTCCTCGTGGGCTCGGTGCTGTGCGGGTTCGCCTGGAGCATGCCGGCGCTGATCGCCTTTCGTGCCATTCAGGGACTCGGCGCCGGGGCCGTGCAGCCGATGTCCATCACCATCGCCGGTGACATCTACACGGTGGCCGAGCGGGCGAAGACCCAGGCGTACCTGGCGAGCGTGTGGGCGGTGTCATCCGTGGTCGGACCGACCCTGGGCGGCCTGTTCTCGCAGTACCTCAGCTGGCGCTGGATCTTCTTCGTCAACGTGCCGCTCTGCGTCGTGGCGATCGTGCTGCTGGTACGGGTCTTCCACGAGAAGATCGAGCGCACGAAACACCGTGTCGACTACCTCGGCGCCGCCACGCTGACCATCGCCCTCAGCCTGCTGATCCTCGCCGTGCTCGAGGGCGGGCAGGCCTGGGCCTGGACCTCCGTGCAGAGCATCGGCGCGTTCACGCTCGGTGCACTGTTGCTCGTCGCCTTCGTATTCATCGAGCGTCGTGCGGCCGAGCCGGTGTTGCCGCTCTGGGTGCTGTCGCGTCGGCTGCTGCTCACGACATCCCTCGTCTCCTTCGGCACCGGCGCGATCCTGATCGGGCTGACCTCCTATGTGCCGACCTACCTCGAGAAGACGATCGACTCCCCGCCGCTGGTAGCGGGACTGGCGCTCGCGGCGCTGACCATCGGATGGCCGATCTCGGCCTCGCAGGCCGGCCGGCTGTACCTGCGCATCGGATTCCGTTCCACCGTGCTGATCGGGATGTCTCTGGCCGTGCTCGGACCGCTTGCGCTCACCCTCACCAGCGGCTTCCCCTCGGTCTTCCTGGTCGCCGCGTGCTGTGTCGTCACCGGCCTCGGCATGGGGCTCGCGGTCACCCCGAGTCTGATCGCCGCGCAATCGAGTGTGCTGTGGAACGAGCGCGGGGTCGTGACCGGCACCAACCTGTTCGCCCGGTCGGTCGGCAGTGCTGTCGGGGTGGCGATCTTCGGGGCGATCGCCAACTCGGTGTTCGCCGGGTCAGGATTGGGCGCGGCGGGCGCGGAGAACAATGTGCACACGGTCGAGTCCGCGAGCACAGCGGTCTTCATCGCGGTCACGGTCGCGGCGGTGGCAACCGTCGCGGCGGCCTTCGCCATGCCGCGCACCACGACCGAGGCCGTCGCGCCGACGGCGGAGCCTGCGGCCGCCTGACGCGCTAGGGCTACGACCGCACCCGGTCGACCCGGAACACCAGCGTGGGGATCAGCACCAGCGAGCGCACGTCGATCAGGGCATGGACGACGATCGGCACGACGATCGACCCGGTGCTGAGGAAGAGCAGCATCAGCACGGCACCGATCACGGTCGACCCGATGACGCCCGGCAGCCCCTGATAGACGTGCAGCGCTCCGAACAGCAGGATGCTGGTGATCACCGCGGCGAGGGCACTCCCGGTCGCGCCGAACACCACCGTGGGAACCGCGAGCCGGAACATCAGCTCCTCGACCACGCCGGCGTTGATGGACAGGGCAGCGCCGTATCGCAGCTCGGCGCGGTTGCGTGGCAGGATCGCGCCGATGTCGCCGATGGTGGGAACGTCGCCGGATCTGCGGGCGAGGTAGACGGCCACGACCGTGCCCACGACGAGCGCGATGCCGGCCCCGAGTGCGAAGCCCGGCACCAGCCCGCCGGTGTCGGTGACGACACCGTTCAGCCAGCGGAACGGCGGCCAGTCGTCCACCGCGCCGAGAAACAGCGGCACGTACCGCCAGACCAGCAGCAAGAGGATGACGCTCGAGCCGCCGAACACGAGCACCGAGTCGATGAGCCACTTGCGCATCATCCGCTGCCGATTGCGGGTGCGCTCGAAGCGTTTGAACCGACCGTATTCGCGGCGGTCTTTGAGCACGGCCCGTACGGCGAGCAGGGCGACGAGCAGCGCCAGCAACGCCCAGAGGATCAGGCGACTGGACGCGGCATCGGGGGAGAGCACGCCCCATTGTGGCCCGATCCTGCTGCGAAGATGGTGCGATGAGCGCAGAGAACCCCGCAGTGCAGCTGCCGACGAGCACCCCGCATCCGAAACTCGACGAGCTGATCGCGGTGCTCGAATACCTGCGCTCGCCCGGAGCCTGCGCCTGGGACGCGGAGCAGACCCACGAGTCGCTCGTGCAGTACCTCGTCGAGGAGACCTACGAACTGGTCGACTCGATCGAGAGTGATCCGGCCCGCCCCACGCGTCGGGCGGAACTCATCGAGGAGCTCGGCGACGTGCTCTATCAGGTCATCTTCCACTCGGACATCGCCGCGCACACGCCGGGCGAGGAGTTCACGATCGAGGATGTCGCGGCCCACATGACCGCGAAGATGGTCGGCCGTCATCCCCACGTCTTCGGCACCGCCGACGCGGGAACCGCGGACGAGGTCGTCGCGCTCTGGGACGTGCAGAAGGGCATCGAGAAGCCGGAACGCACCAGCGTGCTCGACGGAATCCCGCAGGGAATGCCGGCTCTCGCGCTCGCCGACAAGCTGATCGGGCGAGCGCAGAAGGTGGGCGTGCTCGAGACGGACGCACCCGCCGTCATCCCCGTCGACGATGAGGATCAGCTCGGCGGACTGCTGCTCGCCATCGTCGCGTCGGCGAAGGCGAATGGGCTCGACGCCGAACGAGCCCTGCGCGGCACGTTGCGCGGGCTGCAGGATGAGGTTCGTGAGGCTGAGGCACGCGACGTGAACGGTGGCGACGTGAACGATGCCGGGGTTATCGGCTTCGGGGTCTGACGCTCGAGGGGTCTGCAGCTCGTGCGGTCCGGGCCACGACAAATCCGGGCCTCGTTAAAGAGGTGGTGCCCCCCTCAACCCGAATGAGAAGGGCACCGTGACTCGGGTATCCAGTTCGCAGGGAATTCCACAGCAAACGGGTAGCCGAGCCAAGGACAGCGAATTACCCGATCCGCTGCCCAGTCCTGAGGTCATCGCAGTGCGTTCGCACGGCCATGACGGGTGATCGGCCGCTAGAGAAATTCTACGCTGAGTGTTCCCTACTGCGTCCGATTCGGCAGTGACACACAGGGCGACCGAGAAGGATTCTACCGTCACCTCTCCCGGTATAGCAAAACAGGCGTTATGTTTATGCGATGTCCCGCACCGCCGACCCGAGCCGCAAGCCCGCGCTGCTCGCCGAGGTGCTGGAATACCTTCTCGACAAACCGCTGGCCAGCCTCACCTTTCGCAGCCTGGCCGACGGGCTCGATGTCTCCACCTACACCCTCGTGTACCACTTCGGCAGTCGGGCGCAGTTGATCAACGAGATCGTCAGCGCGATCACCGAGCGCCAGGATGTCGTCGTCCGGGAGATCACCGCGGAGCAGGGAGATATCCCGGCTCACCTGGCGAACCTCCGCCACTCCTGGCAGCTGTCGCTCGCGCCGCGCGCCCAGCAGCTCCAGCGGCTCGAATTCGAGGCGGCGTTGCTCGAGATGCGGGAGCCCGGAACCCAGCAGGCGTCGCTCGCGATGTTCCATCGCTGGCACCGGGTGGGCGTCGACGCGCTCGTGGCGATGGGCCTCGACCCGGATGACGCGGAGATCGAGGCGCGCACCATCACCGACACGATCTACGGCCTTCATTACGACCTCATCGTCAGCCGCGACGTGGCTCGGGTGTCGGCGGCCTTCGAGCGCGCGATCCTCGCCTACGAGGACCGGTTGGTCGCCCTACTCGGCGACAAGGACCGCCTTACCGCGTAGTCCGCGCCCATTTGTCATCTCCGCGGGAGGTACACCTCCCGCGGAGATAACACACTGGCGCGGGGATAACCAACCTCGGCGCGGACGAGACCACCGTCCCTGGAAGAATGGACCCATGGCAACCCAGGTGAACCCGCCCCGCGGGATGCGAGACTTCCTGCCCGCGGAGAAGAAGCGGCGCGAGCACGTGCTGTCCGTCATCCGTGACGTGTATTCGGCCCACGGCTTCGAGGAGATCGAGACTCCCGTCATGGAGGACTCCGAGCGCCTGCACGCCGGCCTCGGCGGCGACAACGAGAAGCTCGCCTTCGGGGTCATGAAGCGCGGACTCACCGCCGACGACCTGTCCGGCGCCAGCGAAGCACTCGACCTCGTCGACCTCGGCCTGCGTTTCGACCTCACCGTGCCGCTCGCCCGGTTCTACGCGACCCACCGCGCCGAGCTGCCAACCGTCTTCCGCGCGATCCAGATCGCCTCGGTCTGGCGGGCGGAGCGCCCGCAGAAGGGGCGCTATCGCCAGTTCATCCAGGCCGACATCGACATCATCGGCGAGCCCGGTCCGCTCGCCGAGATCGAGCTGATGACCGCCACCGGTGCCACCCTCTCCGCGCTCGGCCTCACCGGGTGGACGATCCGCGTCAACGACCGCCGCCTGCTGTTCGGCATGCTCGAGGCCCTCGGCTTCGACCCCGCCGACTACGACTCGGCACTCATCACCATCGACAAGCTCGACAAGATCGGGCAGGACGGCGTCGTCGCCGAACTGCGCGCGAAGGGACTGCCCGGCGACGCGCTGGAGGAGTTCTTCCGCCGCCCGCAGACCATGGAGTACCTGCCCTTCGGCGAGCGTTCCATCGCCAAAGCCCTGCCCGACGGGGTCGACCCCGCGGCCATCGCCGAGCTCGCCGCCATCGGCCTCGCCGTCGACGAGGGTCAGGGCGCTCCTGTCGTGCAATTCGACCCGTTCCTGGTGCGCGGCATGGGCTACTACACCGGCACGATCTTCGAGATCGCGCACCCGTCCTCCACCAGTGCGCTCGGTGGCGGCGGTCGCTACGACGGCATGATCGGCCGCTTCCTCGGCACGGATGTCCCGGCCGCCGGCTTCTCCATCGGCTTCGAGCGCCTGGTCGATCTGGTCGACCTTCCCGACGACGCGACGACGGATGCTGTCGCGCTCCTCTACGACGCCGACGTCGAGTTGCCCACGCTCATGGCGCTCAAGGCCGGCCTCATCGCGGAGGGCAAGACCGTGCGGCTGGAGAAAGCGCCTCGCAACCTCAAGCCGCTGTTGGCGCAGTTGGCGGCATCCGGGTACGGATCGGTCGCCTCGGTGACCTCCGCGACCACCAACACCGGGGAACTGGCCTTCCGACCCCTAGGGCAGTAACGCGGACACCGCGCCCGAGTAGGATTGCGTGCGCATTGCCGGTCCGCGCCAAGCGGGCTGCAGCAGTAGTCGGACGATCTGAAGGAGACCCCCGTCGTGGCATTGATCGAGGCAGTTGGCGCTCGCGAAATTCTGGATTCTCGGGGTAACCCGACCGTCGAGGTCGAGGTTCTGCTCGACGACGGTGTCGTTGCCCGCGCCGCGGTGCCCTCGGGTGCGTCGACCGGTGCCTTCGAGGCCTACGAGCTGCGCGACGGTGACAAGAAGCGCTACGGCGGCAAGGGTGTGGAGAAGGCCGTCGACGCCGTCATCGACGTGCTGGGACCTGCCATCGAGGGCTTCGACGCCACGGACCAGCGCCTGATCGACGCCGAGATGATCGCGCTCGACGGCACCGAGAACAAGAAGAAGCTCGGTGCGAACGCCATCCTCGGCGTCTCGCTCGCCGTGGCGAAGGCCTCGGCCGACTCGCTCAACCTGCCGCTGTTCCGCTACCTCGGTGGCCCGAACGCGCACACCCTTCCGGTGCCGATGCTCAACGTGATCAACGGTGGCGCGCACGCCGACACCAGCGTCGACATCCAGGAGTTCATGATCCTGCCGATCGGTGCGGAGACCTTCAGCGAAGGACTGCGCTGGGGCGTCGAGACCTATCACGCCCTCAAGGCGCTGCTGCACTCCAAGGGCCTCTCCACCGGCCTCGGCGACGAGGGCGGCTTCGCCCCCGACCTCGCGGGCGGACGCGCGGCGCTCGACCTGCTCGTCGAGGCGATCACCGCGGCCGGCTTCACCCCCGGCAAGGACATCGCGCTCGGCCTCGATGTCGCGTCGACCGAGTTCTTCGACAAGGGCGTCTACAACTTCGAGAAGCAGCAGCTCAGCGCCGCCCAGCTCACCGACTACTTCGTCGGCCTGGTGAACGACTACCCGCTGGTCACGATCGAAGACCCGCTGGCCGAAGACGACTGGGAGGGCTACGCGCACCTCACCGAGCAGCTCGGCTCGCGCGTGCAGATCGTGGGCGACGACCTCTTCGTCACCAACCCGAAGCGCCTGCAGCAGGGTATCGACGAGCACGTCGCCAACTCGATCCTGGTGAAGGTCAACCAGATCGGTACCCTCACCGAGACGCTGGATGCTGTGGCCCTGGCCCAGCGCAGCGGGTACACCGCGATCCTGTCGCACCGTTCCGGTGAGACCGAAGACACCACGATCGCCGACCTCGCCGTCGCCACCGATTGCGGCCAGATCAAGACCGGTGCCCCGGCCCGCAGCGACCGCGTCGCCAAGTACAACCAGCTGCTGCGCATCGAGGAGGAGCTCGGCGACGCTGCGGTCTACGCCGGTCGCCGCGCCTTCCCGCGCTACCAGGGTTAGCACCTCCGGCGGGCGCACGCTGTGACTCCGGTCACCGGCGTGCGCCCGTCGTATTTCCAGAAACCCCACTTAGGCTCATCATCATGGCGAGAACTCCGCGGCGCGCGAATACGAAGCCCCCGCGTATCCGCACGCAGCGAGTGTCGGTGCGGATGCCGGAGGAGGCCGCGCACGGGCAGTGGCTCCGCAGCATCCGCCTCTCCGGTTTCACCATCATCGCCCTCGGGCTGATCGTGCTCGCGGTCGTGGTTCTCGCCCCGAGCCTGCGCATCTACATCGAACAGCGGCAGCAGATCGCGGCGCTCGAGGCGGCCGTGCGCGACGCCAAGGCCTCCGTCGGCGAACTCACCCAGCAGAACGCGCGCTGGGACGATCCGACCTACATCGAAGCGCAGGCCCGCGAGCGGCTCGACTACGTCTTCCCCGGCGATTTCAGCTTTCTCGTGATCGACGACGGGGCCACCGCTCCCGTGACGACGGCGCAGCCGATCAGCAAGGACATCCAGACCACCAACGTCGACTGGGTGCAGTCGATGCTGTCCTCGGTCTTCACCGCCGGGCTCAGCGAGGCCCCGCGCAACGAACTCATCGCGCCGACCATCGGCGTTCCGACCACCACCCCGACAGGCAGCCCCACCCCATGACCACCCCGCCCTTCGACGCCCCCACCGCCGAAGACATCGCCACCGTCTCGCATCAGCTCGGCCGGCCCGCCCGTAACGTGATCGGCATCGCCGCGCGCTGCGTCTGCGGCGCCCCGACGGTCGTCTCGACCAGCCCCCGCCTGGCCGACGGAACCCCCTTCCCGACGCTCTACTACCTGTCGCATCCCGCCGCCACCGCGGCGATCTCCACGCTCGAGGCGAACGGTGTCATGACCGAGCTCGCCGCGCGCCTCGAGGAGCCGGCGATGGCCGAGGCCTACGCCGCCGCGCACGCCGCCTACCTCGCCGACCGCGAGGGCATCGACCATGTCGAGGAGATCGCGGGCATCTCTGCCGGCGGTATGCCGGTGCGGGTGAAGTGCCTGCATGCACTGGCCGGGCACGCCCTCGCCGCAGGTCCCGGGGTCAACCCGATCGGCGACCTCGCCCTCGAGCTCGCCACCTGGTCGCCGCTGGTCTGCCAGTGCGCCGATTATTCAGACGTCGACTACACCGAACCCGACCCCCGCACCGCCTGATGCGTCGTCGGGGGAGGGCTGCGGCGGTCGCGATTGCGGCTGTGATCGGTATCGCCGGCACCCTCCTCATCGCCAGCCCGGCATCCGCCGACAGCATCCGTGACCGGGAATACTGGCTGAGCGGCTACGGGTTCACCACCGCCTGGAACAGCACTCGCGGCGCGGGCGCCACCGTCGCCGTGATCGATACCGGCGTCGACGGCTCCGTGCCCGATCTTGCCGGCGCCGTCACCGGGGGAACGGATGTCTCCGGTGTCGGTTCCCCGAACGGCCAGAAGCCCGTCGGTGAGGACAGCGCCCACGGCACGATGGTCGCGTCCCTGCTCGCGGGGCGCGGTCACGGGGCGGGGGCGGGAGTGATCGGGGTGGCTCCTGCCGCGAACATCCTGGCAGTCTCGGTTGGTTTCGGCGTCGGCGCGGTCGACGCTGACGACCAGATCGCCCAGGCCGTGCGCTGGTCGGTCGATCACGGCGCGGACATCATCAACATGTCGCTCACCCGCAACACCCTCGACTGGCCACCGAGCTGGGACGCGGCCTTCCTCTACGCGATGCAGCACGACGTGATCGTCGTGGCCGCGGCCGGCAACAGGGGGAGCGGCACCACAGAGGTCGGTGCTCCCGCGACCATGCCGGGGGTCGTCGTGGTGGCCGGCGTGGACCGCAACGGCAAGGCCAGCTTCGACGCCTCCTCGCAGGGCATCACGCTCACGGTCTCGGCGCCGAGCGAGAACCTCGTCGGCGTCGGCCCGGGTGGCGGCTATTTCGAGTGGGCGGGAACAAGCGGCGCAACGCCGATCGTGTCGGGCCTTCTCGCGCTCATCGTCGCCGCGCATCCCGGAATCTCCGCAGGCAACGCCATCAACCGATTGACCGCCACAGCGAAGCCGGCCGGTGACGCGATCGTCTACGGCAGTGGCCTGATCGATGCCGCGGCGGCGGTGACGGCGAACGTGCCGACGGTGAAGACCAATCCCGCCGACGAGCTCACGGAGTGGATCCGCCTCAATCGTCGCGCCGAGGCGACGACCGCGCCGGCGCCGACTTCCACCGTGAAGGCGATCGCACCCCCTGTCGCGGGTGCCGCCCCGATCTCCCCGTTCGGTACGGTGCTTCCCTCGGTCGGAGCGCTGCGGGATGCCGGCCTGCCGCTCGTCATCTACCTGCTGTTCGCCGCGCTGCTCGCGCTGGTCATCCGCGGGGGGCTTCGCGCGTGGCAGAGCCACACGTCCGGGAGGGGCCGAGGCAAGTAGTAGATTGTACGTCGTGCCCAAAATCCTCATCGTTGGCGGCGGCTACGCCGGTTTCTACACAGCCCTGAAGCTCGAGCGCAAAATGCGGCCTGGCGAGGCCGAGGTCGTCATGG
>Ga0247742_10000965_pt1 | contig 21280 bp, 17 predicted proteins | sample UWRJL208509C2_FD_180944 | JGI IMG/M metagenome (GOLD analysis project Ga0247742, IMG submission 180944) | Plant litter microbial communities from Arlington Agricultural Research Station in Wisconsin, United States - UWRJ-L208-509C-2 | ecosystem: Environmental > Terrestrial > Plant litter >... | reverse complement strand
CATTCACTTCTTCATGCCACTGCACGCTGTTCTGCGGCTTGAGCACCCAGTGGTTCTCGTCCGGGAAGTGGAGCAGCTTGCTCGGAATCCCGCGGCGCTGCAGCGCGGTGAATGCGCCCAGGCCCTGGGTTTCCGGAATGCGGAAGTCCTTGCCGCTGTGGATGACGAGCATCGGCACGCGCCAGTCCTTCACGTGGTTGATCGGGTTGAAGCGCTCGTAGTTTTCCGGGTGGTCGTACTGCGTGCCACCATTCTCCTTCTCTTCGAACCAGAGCTCTTCGGTGTCGTAGTACATGGCGCGCGCGTCGAAGACACCGTCGTGATCGACGAAGCACTTCCACGGCTGGTTCCACACGCCGGCCATCCAATAGACCATATAGCCGCCGTAGCTTGCACCGAGGGCGCAGGCACGGTCACCGTCGAGGAAGCTGTACTTCGACAGCGCGGCGCTCCAGCCGGCCTTGAGGTCTTCGAGCGGCTTGCCGCCCCAGTCACCCGAGATAGCATCGGTGAACTTCTGGCCGTAACCCGTCGAGCCGTGGAAATTCACCGTGACCACGGCGAAGCCCTGCCCCGCGTACGTCTGGGCGTTCCAGCGATAGCTCCAGCTATTGGTCATCGCGCCCTGCGGACCGCCGTGGATGACGAAGGCGACCGGATAGGTCTTGCCCTTCTTGAAGCCCACCGGCTTGACCACATAGCCCTGCACGGTGTCACCGTTCGCACCCTTGAAGGTGTAGAACTCGGAGTCACCCGTCTGCGCGCTCTTGATGCGCTTGGCGTTGAAGTGCGAGACCTGCTTGAGGCCCTTGCCCTTGACGTCGGCCGTGTACAGATCTGCCGGGCGCTTCAGGTCGTCGCGAGTGAGCAGGACCTTGTTGCCGCTGATCGAGAAGCCACTGACCGAACCGTCGGTGACCAGCGTGGTGGCCTTGCCCGTTGCCACATCGATCGCGAATAGCGGATGCTGGCCGTTGTCATCGGTGGTCGTGTAGAGGGTCTTGCCATCAGCCGACACCGTGAGCGTCCCGGCGGAGCGATCCCATGAGGGATCGACTTCGTGCCTGGAGCCCGAAGCAATATCGAGAGCCCAGATGCCGAAACGATCGGCTTCCGAGCCGGGATCCTTCATGGCCGTATAGAAGAGGGTCTTGCCGTCCGGCGACACCACCGGATTCGCATCCCAGGCCAGGTTGTCAGCCGTGAGATTTGTCGGAGCAGCCGAACCGTCCGCAGGCACGCTATAGACATCGAAGTTGGTCGACCAGGGCTCGGTCTTGCCGGCAATGCGTGCGTCGAAGTACACCGTCTTGCCGTCCGGCGAGAAGGTGAACTCGTCTTCGCCACCAAAGGGCTTGCTCGGCACGTCGCCGTCGATACCCTTGCTCAGCAGCACGGGCTGCGAAGCATTATCGGCGTCAGCGATGTAGAGCTGGTTGCGCCGACCGTCGGCCCAGGTATCCCAGTGCCGGACAAAAAGCTTGTCGTAGACAGTACCTGTCGACTTGTCCTTCTCGCGGCCGTCCAGTCGCTCCTTGGTGCACGCAAGGTCGGCGCAGTCGGTAAAGACTTCATAGCTGAGTAGCAGCTTTGAGCCGTCCGGCGAAAGCTTGAACGAGCCGACATCTAGGGGCGCCGAGCTCACGGCGTCGCCGGTCCGGACCGTCAGGGCCAGGCCCTTGCCGTTATCGGCATCAAACGCGCGGTGCCAGACCTGGGCGACGCCGTCCTTGGGTGCGCTATAGAAGATGGACTTGCCATCCGGTGCCCAGCGTGGCGATGAGCCCTTCTCCACCACCTTGACCGGCTGCGGCGGCTTGTTGAGGTCCATCACATAGATCGAGGTGTTGCCCTTGTTGGCGGCGTAGTCCGTGGCGCGCACGGTAAACAGTGCATAGCGGCCATCCGGCGACAGCTGCGGATCCCCGACACGGTCCATCATGACCAGGTCGCGGATCGAGAAAGGATGCGGGGTGGCGCTGTCGGCGTCAGCGGCCAGGACAGGGCCGGACGCCAGCGCGAGGGCCAGCGCGGCGAGAAGTGGTTTCATGCTTGGGGTTCCCTTGGTGTTCGGAGACACGGGCGACGGTAAGGTCCCAGCCAACGATGCGCAAGCACATGTGCTCCTCGTCTCACTTTTTGCCTCCAACAAGAAATCCGATTGTCCGTGGTACGGAACCTGCTAGTGGCTCTCGACCACGATGGAGCACCCCATGTCACCCGATCATCGCCGCGGCTTCACCCTCATCGAACTGATGATCGTCGTCGCGATCATCGCGATCCTGGCGGCGGTCGCGATTCCGTCCTACCGGAATTACGTGATCCGCGCCCAAGCGTCCGAGGGTATGGCGCTCTCCGCTGCGGCGCAAACGGCGGTCGCCGAGTACCGTACCGCCAGGGGAACCTTCCCGGCCACGAATGAGTCCGCAGGATTACCCGCCAGCACCTCCATCTCGGGGCGCTACGTCTCTTCCGTCGCCCTGGTGTCCAACGGGGTTATCGAAGTGAACTTTGCTCGCCCGGCCTCCAACCCGGCGCTATCGCAGGCCAAACTGATCCTTTCCGCCCTTGATAACGGCGGTAGTGTCGGCTGGTCCTGCAAGGGAAATGTAGATCCTCAGTTTGCGCCCCGCGGATGCGGTCAGGGCTGACTTGCGCGCGCCCTTCTCGTTTCGCGTATGGTCACGTGCTGCCGCGTGATGCGGGGACAACGCACTGGGGAAGAAGTGAGGACTATGCAGCAGGTTGCTTGGGTGTCCAGGCAGTTGACGGGCGCGTTGGCGCTCGCCGTCCTCGCGCTCGGCGTTCGCCTCTATTACGTTCATACTGCCGTTGTCGTCGACCCCATACGCGGCGACGCCGTCCAATACCTTATCTACGCGATCAACCTCCTGGATCATCACGTATTTTCCATGCAGACCCAGGGGACACTTCTCGCCGATGGATTCAGGGATCCTGGGTATCCCAGCTTTCTAGCGACCCTAATGGCAGTAGCGGGCCGACAGCAGACGTTTTACCTGACCGTGCTCAACGTTCAGTGCGCACTTTCCGCGTGCACTGTCGCGATGTACTCCATGCTCGCTCGGCGCTGGATTGGCACCGGTGCAGGCATAGTTGTCGGCCTCGGCATGGCATTCTGGCCACACGCCATCACACTAGCCGGTTACCTACTGAGTGAAACACTCGTCGGCTTTCTATACGCGCTCGCGCTCGTTCTGCTTCAGGCCGCGTGCGATCGCAGATCGGCCCTGTTCGGTGCCGCGTCTGGCTTAGCGTTTGCAGCAGCGGCGCTGACGAACGCAACTCTAATGCCGGTCGTTTCTTTGTTCGGCCTCATTGCCTTATGGCGAGATCGCGACCGCCGGACAATCTGGGCGATGATGCTAGGCGCTGCGTTGATTCCGATGACGGCGTGGTCCATTCGCGATGCCAACTTGCCATCTGGCGCGAGCGATGGTGCTGGCGACCGGGTCGCCATGAACTTCGTCCAAGGCTCCTGGCCCGAATATCATGCGGCATGGTCAGCGGCTGTCATCAGACGAGAAGACGCGGCGCGAGCCGTTCTCAATGCTATCGATACCGAATATGACCTGCTGCGAAAAGACCGGAGCGCAGGCCTGAGCAGCATCTTCCGCCGCTTTTCTAGCGAGCCATTACGCTACGCGATCTGGTACCTGAGCAAGCCTATTGAACTGTGGGGCTGGGAGATCGGAATCGGTAATGGCGGGATATACGTGTTCCCGACGCGGCAATCGCCACTCTCTGGATCTGGACTGCTTCGCCTGACCACGGATCTCCTCTTCATCGTAAATCCGTTACTGATGGTGCTTGCTTGCGTCGGAACGATCGTCGTGATTGCAACAGCGCAAGTCCGCCCGGCCCCCTTGGTGCTGGGAGCGTTCACTATCCTACTCCTGACGTCGATATTCATGATCCTTCAGGCGGACGCACGGTATGCCGTACCGTATCGCGGCATCGAATGGATACTCGCGGCCGCCGGGTGGAGTTGGTGTGCCGGTGCTACAAGAAAACGCGCGCCTGACTACTTGCAAACCGTGAGCGCGGACACCGCTTCGAGGTAATTCGTGACCGCCGAAGCGACCATTTTCGTCACATTGTGACCTCGATGGTCACATCCATGCATCACCGCAATCCACTGAATCTTCGAAATTTTCCTGTTGATGTCATAGCGTGACCCGATGCACAATCCCGGCACCGGCAGATATGAGGGAATACGCCGGTCGCGGAAGCCATGGCATGGACGATGCAGGCTTTGCGGCGAGCTTCCTGGTCGTTCCTGACCAAAGTAAGTGAGGGAGTGCCTGCGTTCCCGCCCAGCGGGGCCGGGGACTAGGGCTCAGGGGGCGTCACTTTTTTCGGTTAGTCAATTCAACGAGGAACATTCATGAAGAACGTCCAGAAGGGCTTCACCCTGATCGAACTGATGATCGTGGTTGCGATCATCGCGATCCTGGCTGCCATCGCTATCCCGCAGTACCAGAACTACCTGATCAAGACCCAGGTTTCGGAAGGTGTGAACCTGGCCGACGGCGCCAAGACCGCTGTTGCCGAGTACTTCCAGAATTACGGCCAGTACCCCGCCACCAATGCTTCGGCCGGCCTGTCCCCTGCCGCCTCGGTCACGGGTAAGTATGTCAGCAAGCTGGAAATGGTCAGCGGCGTGATCACCGTCACCTACGGCCAGACTGCATCGAACAAGAACATCAAGGACCTCCATTTCGACCTCTCGCCGAGCAACAGCGGCGGTGCGATTGCTTGGAACTGCCGTTCGGATGCCGGTGGCACTTCAAAGACGAACGTGCCGGATGTGTACCTGCCGACCGTTTGCCGCAAGTAAGCCTGAGGGCTGGAAAAAAGGGGCCGCTTGCGGCCCCTTTTTTTTGTCCATCGCATGATTTCGACGCCTCGCTATCTCCTCGCACTTCCTGCCCTGCTTGTCATCGCAGTGGTGCTCGTGTACATGCCCGGACTCTACGGCCCGTTTCTTTTCGACGACTGGGCGACGCTGCCGCAACTCGGTGCCAGTGGACCGATCCACGATGCGGCCAGCTTCATTCGCTATGTAACCTCAGGAACGTCCGACCCAACCGGACGCCCCCTGGCGCTTGTCAGCTTCGTGATGAATGCCCGCGATTGGCCGGCCGATCCTCTGCCGTTCAAGATGACGAATCTGGTGATACACGCCACTAACGCTGTGTTGCTTGGTGCATTACTTAGTCATCTTGGTCGCTACCTCGCCGTCAGTCCGGCACGGCGAGTACAAGCCGCCTGGTTCGCCGCCGCACTCTGGGCATTACATCCCTTTCTTGTTTCCACCGTTCTGTACGTCGTTCAGCGCGAGGCCATGCTTGTCGCCACCTTTGCGCTCGCGGCGCTGATCGTGTGGTTGAAAGGTCGCGATGCGTTTGGTAGGGGCGATCGACGTACCGCCCGGAAGCTTTTCGCGGTCGCCGTAGCATTGGTAGGACTTGCACTGCTTTGCAAGGCAAACGCCGTGGTCATTCCTTTGCTGGCCCTCGCGATCGAAGTCACATTGCCCGCGTTACCAGAAGCTGCCCGGCTGGACTATCGGCGACTTGCCCGGCTTGCGATCATTCTTCCCAGCGCGATCTTACTCTCCGCACTGGCATGGCTGGCCGTAGACGCCGTGGGGCAGCCCCCGGCTTCGCAGCGTGACTGGACAGTCGTCCAACGCCTGCTTACCGAACCGTCGATCTTGCTCGACTACGCGGCAAGACTATGGTTGATACGTCCCGCGGGTGGGGCTTTTTTTCACGATCAGCTAACGGCGGTGACATCCGCACTGGATCCGTGGAGGGTGGTGGTGCCACTGTTGTCGTGCCTCGCTCTTCTCGCATTGGCCGCCCTATGGCGGCGACGTTTCCCGGCAGGCGCCGTCGCTGTGCTCTTCTTTTTCGCAGGACACGCTCTCGAGTCGACATCTGTTCCGCTCGAACTCTATTTCGAACATCGCAATTACCTTCCGTCGGCCCTCCTGTTCTGGCCACTGGCGTTGGGTATTACCGATGCGCCATACGTCTGGCTTCGTCGATGCCTCCCGGCACTGTTGATCGCAGGGCTTGCATGGCTCACCTATACGCAGACGGAACTCTGGGGCGACCAAGCTACGCAAGCGGATGTATGGGCCCACCTGCAGCCCGACTCGCCCCGCGCGCAGTCGAACGCAGCCGGCGTCGAGTTGGCTACGGGACGGATAGGCCCGGCGCTCGAGCGGGTCGACAGTGCACGAAGCCGATTCGATGGCGAGCCTCAAGTGGCGATCAATCTTCTTGATGTCCACTGTGTCGTTGGGCACGTCACGACCGACGACCTCAGCTACACGGCGAAGGCGTTCGCCACGTCCAAGCGGGATCCGGGCGTTCTGGTCACCCATTGGCTTGAAGATCGCATTGGTGGACTCCCCCGGCCAGCCTGTCGCAGCCTTGATGCAGGGGCATTGCGCAACCTGATTGGGGCGCTGGAGCACAACCCACGCGTCCAGGCATTGCCGGGCCGCCGACAAGATGTCGCCCACCTATATGGGGCGATCGCCCTATCTGAAGGTACTGCCGAGGACGCCGCCGCGCTGTTCGCAAAAGCGCTGTCCGAAGAACCCACCGCGAAGGTCGCGCTGAACGAAGCGGCACTCCTGGGTCGGGCCGGTCGTCCTGATCTCGGCCTTCGCCAGCTGGCACTGCTCGACTCCCTTCCACCGGCAGCCAGACCCTCGTGGCACGACCCCATGGCCTGGATTCATGCCCGCATTCTCGAGCGACAACGCTACTGGCCCAACGAGGTGGAGCACCTGCGCGGCGCACTACTCACCGCAAGCCGCCAAAGGGCGGCCGCGCTGTCCTCGCAAGGGGATGCCCGCTAAAGTGGCGATCATTCAGCGACACCCCGGGTGAACATGAGCCTTTCGACCGACGAACCATCCACCGAGAACCGACAGGTCATCGTCAGCGGGGCCACCGGTTTTGTGGGCAGGCATCTCGTTCCCGAGCTTCTTCGCCGAGGGTATGACGTCGTGGCACTGGCACGCGACGAGATCAAGGCGCGCCAGTTGGCATGGTTCGACCAGGTGCGATTCGTCTCCCTCGATTTCCACCGCGAACCCATCTCGTTCACTCCGCAGCCCGGCGCGGCACTCGTGCACCTGGCGTGGCCGGGCCTGCCGAATTATCGCGACCTGTTCCACTTCGAAGAAAATCTTCCGCATGGGTACCGATTCATCAAGCGCCTCGTGCAGGCCGGCGTAAGCCAGGTGCTGGTCACGGGCACCTGTTTCGAATATGGGATGCGCGACGGTGCGCTCGCGTCGTCGTCGGAAACGCGACCGAGCAATCCATACGGCCTCGCGAAGGATGTCCTGCGAAAGCAGCTCGAGGCGCTGCGTACGGAATCTGCGTTCACCCTCCAATGGGCACGCCTGTTCTACATGTACGGCGAAGGGCAGAACCCTCGCTCGATCCTGGCGCAGCTCGATGCGGCCATCGCGCGGGGCGACGCATCGTTCGACATGAGCGGCGGCGAGCAGTTGCGCGACTATCTCCCGATCGAGATGGTGGCGCTGCAACTGGCCGACCGGTTGTCATCCGGTGCGGCCGGCACGTTCAACGTATGCAGCGGCAAACCCATCTCCATCCGCCGACTGGTGGAAGAACGCATCGCCGAACTCGGCGCACGGATCGACATGAATCTCGGACACTACCCGTATCCTGACTATGAGCCGATGGCATTCTGGGGCGAGCCCGATGCGCACTGAACCCCTCTGGCATCGACCGTGGCTCTGGCTGATCGTGGCGATGCTCGTCACGGCGGCCGCGTACCTGCCCGGTACTTCCGGCGCCTACATGTTCGACGACTTTCCCAACATCGTCGACAACAGTGGCGTTCACGTGTCCAGCTGGTCGATTCCGTCACTGGTCTCCGCAGCGCTGTCCTCGCCGTCGAGCGAGTTCAAGCGCCCGCTGGCGTCGCTCAGCTTTGCCATGAACTACCTGGTCAGTGGGCTGAATCCGTATGGCATGAAGGTGACGAACATCGTCATCCACCTTCTCAACGGATGGGCGGTGTTCGCGCTGCTGCGCCTGCTCTTCGCCGGCGCGACGAGGCAACCGACTCGCCGTGACGGATTCCACGCGGTGATCGTGGCGGCGTTGTGGATGCTGCTACCGATCAACCTCACCGCGGTCCTCTATGTGGTGCAGCGCATGGAGAGCCTGGCCAACCTGTTCGTGCTCGTCGGTCTTCTGGGCTACGTGGAGGGCCGCCGTTCGATGATCGCCGGACGCCGTGGCTTTGCCCTGGCAGCCGCGAGCCTCGTTGTCGCGACCGGCATCGGCGTGCTGGCCAAGGAGACCGCGATCCTCACGCCGCTCTACGCCGCGCTCATCGAGTGGCTCGTGTTCGGTTTCATGGCCGCGCCGGTCAACGGCCTGCGGACGGTCAGTCGTCGCGTGTGCGGTCTGTTCGTGGTGATCCTGGTACTACCATTCATCGCCGGTGCCGTGGTGGTTGGCCCGTCACTCTTCGCAGCCGCTACTTGGGCGCCGCGCAGCTTCACCATGCCGCAACGCCTCCTGAGCGAATGCCGCATCGTGGTCGACTACATCGCGTGGACATTGCTGCCCATGCCTTCCGACCTGTCGTTCTATCACGACGACTTCATCGTTTCGACCGGCTGGCTCCAACCGTGGACCACTGCGGTGTGCGCGGCGATCCTCGCCGCTCTCGCTGGCACCGCGTTGGCACTCCGCAAGACACATCCCTTGTTCGCCCTGGGCATCGCATGGTTCTTCGCCTGCCATATGCTTACCGCGACGATCATTCCCCTCGAGCTTATTTACGAGCACCGAAATTATTTCGCCAGCCTCGGGCTGATGCTCGCTTTCGTTTCCGTGGTTCGCACAGCGGCGTTTCCTGACGCACCGCCCCGGCCAACGCGACTGAGTGCCAATGTGCTTCTGGGCATCATCGGGATCTATTCCCTGGCCATGACAGCGTACACAGCATCGCGCTGGGGCAATCCGTTGACCCTTGCACAGGAGCTCGCGATCCGTGCCCCGCAATCGCCCCGCGCGCAGTACGAACTCGGGCGGGCTTACGTCATTGCCTCCGGCTACAAACCAGAATCGCCTTTCGTCACCCCTGCCTACGCAGCACTCGAACGCGCCGCCGCCCTGCCGCGCTCGTCCACGCTGGCCGAGCAGGCCCTGATCTTCTTTGCCGCGAAAATGAAGCAGCCGATCAAGGACGCATGGTGGCAGTCGATGGAGACCAAGCTTCGCAGCAACACGGTCGCCATCGAGGATGAAAGCGCGATCATGTCGCTGTCCACCTGCCTCCTTCAACAGGGCTGTGATCTTCCCGCTGACAAGATGCTGGCCGTCTACCTGGCCGCGCTTTCTCATCCGTCGCCACGGTCGCGACTGTTGGCAGCCTACAGCGAATTTGCGTGGGCCGAGCTCGGCGATCACGCGCTCGGCTATGCGATGATCCGGCGGGCGACATCGGCGGAGCCCTCTGAGCCGGCTTATCACATCACGACGCTGCGATACGCGCTGGCCATGGGTGATATCGCCGTCGCGCGGGATCAGCTCGCGAGCTTGCAGCGCCTCAACGTCGGCCGGCGGCTCGACAGCGATATCGGTCCGCTCACCGAGCAGATCGACGCTGCCGTCGCCGGCGCGCGCTCGGCCCCCTCGCCGTGAACATTTTCATGACCGCCACCTCGTATCCGGCGGATGCCGGCGACTGGCGTGGCGTATTCATCCGTCACCTCGCCGGCGCCATCGGTCGACGTGAGGATGTCTCGCTACGTCTATGGGCACCTCCCGGCGAGCTCCCTCCCCAGGTGGCGTACGCGGCGCTAAGTGACGAGGCCGAGTGGCTGGACGCGTTGATGAAGGCCGGCGGCGTTTCCCATCTCATGCGTGCTCGCGGATGGCGTGGCGCAGCCACCCCGCTGACTCTGCTACGGATGCTGCGCGGGGCTTATCGTCGGGAACGCCAGACGGATCTCTACCACCTGAACTGGCTACAGACTGCCCTGCCCCTTCCCCGCGACGGCAAGCCAGCCGTCATCTCGGTACTCGGGAACGACCTGAATCTACTTCGCCTCCCCATGATGCGAACGTTCCTGCGTCGGAAGATGCGCGGAAGGCGAGTCGCCCTGTGTCCGAATGCGGAATGGATGGTCCCCGTACTCGATAGCGCTTTTGGCGATGTGGCAACGGTCGTGCCGATCTCGTTCGGTATCGACGATCGCTGGTATGCCATCGAGCGCAGGCCGACGCCGACGCCAAATTGGATCGCCGTGACGCGCCTGACCCGAAACAAGCTCGGCCCCCTGTTCGACTGGTCCGAGGCGCTGTTCCGCAACCAGGCACGCGAGCTTCACCTGTTCGGCCCCATGCAGGAAAACATCCGCGTTCCCGACTGGATCCGGTACCACGGTGCGGCAACGCCCGACGCGTTGGCCACCCAATGGTTTCCCCAGGCGCAGGGGCTGATCACCCTCAGCACGCATGCGGAGGGCCGCCCACAGACCATGCTCGAAGCGATGGCGTCCGGCCTGCCGATCGTCGCATCGGACATGCCGGCTCATGCGAGCATCGTCGAACATGGCGTGACCGGCATGCTGTGCAACGACCCGGCATCGTATGCGGACGCGGTGAGCCGTCTCGAGGACCCCACGCTGCAGGCATCCGTGTCTACCGAGGCGCGCGCCTGGGCAAAGCGAAGCTTCGGCACCTGGGACGACGCCGCATCACGTTACGCGTCGGTATATGCCGCGCTACGAGGCACATCGCCATGAACACATCGGTACTGGTCATCGGCGCGGGCGGCTTCATCGGCCAGCATCTGGTGCGGCGACTGGCGGACGACGGACGTCAGGTCATTGCCGTTACCCGACGTAGCGGCCTGTTCGAGCATCCGCAAATTCGTTGGAGTGCCGAAGAGACCCCCTCCGTCGACAGCTGGCGTGCGCTGCTGGCCGAGGTCGACACGGTGGTTTACCTGGCCAGCGTGTCGACGCCCGCCGGTTCGGCCAGCCGCCCTGTCGCCGAGGGCATCAGCCTCATGCATCTGCTCACCCTGCTCGAAGCGCTCCAGGCGTATCCGCAGCTGCGGATGGTCTATACATCCTCCGCGGGATCGCTCTACACACCGGGGACCGCGGCGCCATCGGCGGAAACCGATCCGATCGGCCCACGCTCGTATCACGGGGCAAATAAAGCCGCAGGCGAGCTGTTCATCGGGTCGTGGTGCACCCAGTTCGGCGGCACGGCGACGATTCTGCGGCCGTCCAATGTCTACGGCCCCGGGCAGCTGACGAGCCGCGGCTTCGGCGTGATACCCAATGCGTTCTGGCATATGCGCCATGCAGCCAGCATGGACGTGTGGGGCGACGGCTCGCAGACCCGCGACTACATCTACGTGGATGACCTGGTCGATCTTTGCGTCACGGCAACCGCGCAGGGCGACCCTGGCATGACAATCTACAACGCGGCGAGTGGCCTCAGCACGAGCCTCAACGCATTGTTCCAGGTGATGGAAGACGTCAGCGGGATGACCTTGTACCGGGTCTATCACGAGCAGCGCGCCACGGATGCGGCATACGTCGCCGTGGATGCGAGCAAGGCGCGGGCACGGTTCGGATGGACAGCGCGCACGCCCCTGCACGCAGGCATCGAGGAGACCTGGCGATGGTATCGCTCTACCGAGGCATAGGCGCCGCCACGGACCCTGCCTGCACGGTCTGCATCGCCAACTACAACGGCAGGGAGCTGTTGGCCGACTGCATCGACTCGATCCTGGCCCAGGACTTCGTCGGCGGTATCGAGATCATCGTCCATGACGACGCGTCGACGGATGACTCCGTTGCCTGGTTGCTCGAGCATCATCCCCAGGTCACCGTACTGGTGAGCGACAACAACGTCGGGTTTTGCATCGGCAACAACCGCATGGCTGACGCAGCGACGGCGCCGTTCCTGCTTCTGCTCAACAATGACGCCGCGCTTTTGCCCGATGCGATCCGGACACTGGTCGATGCATCGGCGACGGCCGGGGATGGCAGCATCCTCACCCTGCCCCAGTACGACTGGCAAGACGGTGCGCTGATCGATCGCGGTTGCCTGCTCGATCCTTTCTATAACCCTTTGCCGAGCCTGCGCGAGGGTGATCGTGATGTCGCCATGACGATCGGTGCCTGCCTGTGGATCGCGCGCGACACGTGGCGGACGCTGGGTGGCTTTCCCGAATGGATGGAATCGATCGGCGAGGACTTGTACCTGTGCTGCGCGGCGCGCCTTCGTGGTGGCCGGGTTGTCGCACTCGGCCGGAGCGGTTACCGCCATTGGCAGGGCAAGACGTTTGGCGGCAATCGCGCTACCGGCGACAAGCTCACGACGACCTTGAAACGGCGTCGATTGAGCGAGCGCAACAAGACCTTCGCCATGCTGACCTGTACCCCCACCCCCGGTGTATGGCTGCTGGTCGCCATGCACCTGCTACTGCTGCTGGTCGAAGGAGGCATCCTGGCGCTGCTGCGCCGTGACCGCCGGCTGTTCGACGAGGTCTACCTCAATGTGCCGCGCCAGCTGTGGGCGCGACGTGCCTCGCTCTTAGCGCGTCGCCGCGACAATCTGGCGACACGGAAGCTTGGCGCGTGGGCTTACCTGAGCGTATTCCGGCCCTTCCCGCGCAAGCTCGTCATGCTGTTTCGCTACGGCCTGCCGCGCGTTCGCCACTGAATCACGGCCTGCCTCCCGAGCGGACTGGCCAGGGCGGCAGCGGCCAGCATGACGCAGCCCTCGAAGGTCAACAGAGTCCATCCCGCCCAGCCGGACACCAGCGGCAGGGCAAGCCACCGCCAGCACGCGCCGACCAGCGAGGACGCCAGTAGCGGCGGCAAGACATCGCTGATGTACCAGCGGCGGAGTTCCGTGGGCAGCAGGCGCCGGTGCATCAGGGGAACGGCGATGAGGATGTAGCCCGCATTGAGTGCGAACCAGATCCATGCCGCGGCCAGCCCTCCGTAGATCGGCACCAGCAAAGCGAGCGTCGGCACCACGAGGACGACGGCCACGAGGTTCACGCGGATGGTCAGGCGCGTCCATCCGGCAGAGAGCTGCAGGAAGTACGGCAGGGTCATCAGGCCGTTGAGCATGCTGCCCATGGCGAGCACGGATACCAGCCCGACGACATGGTCGACCGTCACGGGATTGTGTAGCCAGAGTGCCAGGACAGGCCGACCCAGCAGGACAAGGAACGCTGTGGCGGTCCCGATCAGGATAGCGACACCCTGCGTGGCGGCATGGTAAAGATCGGCGAGCCGATCGTCGGTCGCCGCATGCAGTTGGATGAAACGCGGATAGAAGGCCTGGGCGATCGGCGTGATCAGGCCAAGCGGTGCCTGGGCAACGACAACGGCCAGCGCGTAGTAGCCGAAAGCCTCCAGTGACAGCAGACGGGTCAGCAGGATCTTGTCGAGGTTGCCCAGAACGATGGAAAGGCTGGCGACGGCCATCGTGCCAAGCGCAAAGCGCCATGTCGCCTTGATCGGCGCCAGGGTGAATCGACGGACACGCGCATGGCCGCGCATCGCGGCATACACAGCCAGTGCAAAAGCGACCACGGTGGCCGCACCCGCGATGAGTTGCCAGAGAAAAAACGCACGGACATCCGGCGCGATCCAGGCGACCACCACGAACGCACCTGCGTTTCGAAAGGTACCCGACACCGCTAGTACCGTATTGAGCAGCACCTGTCGCTGCAGGCCGATCAACGCGCTGCGGTAAACGTTCTCGAGGAAGCGCATGCCGACGAGCAGCCCCATGATCCTCAGGGCGAACGTCACGTCGGTCGGATCGAGGCCGCGGGCATTGAGCCAGTGCACGGCGAGCCATGGGCTGGCGAGGACGATGGCCAGCGCTACGAAGCAGGCAAGCGAAAGCGCAACGCCTTCGACCCCGCGCAGAAGCACGCGCGCATCGCTGCCGCCCGGATCCGCGACACCGAGTCGCGCGAGCTCGCGGCTCACCGTGGGGGCCATGCCCAGGTCGAGCAACGCCATCAGCCCGAGCAACAGCGTGAACACCCCGATAAGCCCGTAGCCAGCCGGGCCAAGATGATGGATGTACGCCGATACGAAGGCGACGTTCATCAGCGCGTTCCAGCCCGCGCCAAGATAATTCGCGACGACGTTTCGCCGGAGACCCATGGGTATCAGCGTCCTCGACCGTGGCTCGTGCGGAGAGTCATGGCTCAGGGATCGAACACGGCGAGCTCGGGAATCGCCGTCACGAAACGACCGCCCCACTCCCCTACGTAGGCCAGCTGACCCACCAGTTCCTCACGGAGATTCCAGGGCAGCAACACGACGTAGTCGGGCCGCTCGTCACGCAGGGCATCCTCGCCGCGAATGGGGATGCGGCTGCCGGGCATGTACTTCCCCTGCTTGCTCGGGTTTCTATCGACCACGAAAGCAACGAGATCCGGCCGTACGCCGGCGAAATTGAGCAAGGTGTTGCCTTTCGCCGCCGCGCCGTACGCGGCGACGCGCTTGCCCGCGCGACGCGCCTCGATAAGAAAGGCGACGACATCGTCCTTCACCGTTTCCGCGACACCCTGGAAGCGCTGGTAGAACGCCAGCGTTTCCATGCCCGCCTCGCGCTCGATGTCGAGCATCCCGGCGACCCGGGCCGTCGTGGGGCGCACGCCGCTGTCTGCGCGCTGCGCATAGACGCGGAGGCTGCCGCCGTGGGTGGAGAGAGTCTCCACATCGAAGATCGAAAGCCCGTTCGTGGCGAAGATACGCTCCACCGCGACCAGCGAGAGATAGGAATAGTGCTCGTGGTAGATCGTGTCGAACTGACGCTGCCTGACGAGGTTGAGCAGGTGTGGAAATTCAAACGTCGCCACACCCTGATCGTCGAGCAGGATCGCGAAGCCCGTCACGAAGTCGTTGATGTCCGGCACATGCGCCAGGACGTTATTCGCTGCCGTGAGGCTCGCGCGGCGCCCACGCCGAACCAGATCGTGCGCGAGCTCAGCACCGAAGAATGACTCGACGATCTCCAGCCCACGCGCACGCGCACTCTGCGCCGTGCTCGCGGTCGGCTCGACACCGAGGCTGGGAACGCCGCGGTCATGAAAGCAGCCGAGCAGAGAGCCGTCGTTGGCGGCCACCTCGACCACCAACGCGTTTTCGTCGATGCCGAAGCGTTCGATCATGGCCGCCGCATAGCGATCGCAGTGCGCAAGCCAGCTCGTGGAAAACCCGCTGAAGTAGGCGTACTCCGCGTCGAACAATTCGTCCGCACGGGCGAAATCTTCCGTCTGCGCCAGCCAGCAGTGGCCACACACGAGCACGGTCAACGGGTACCACTTCTCCGGCAAGGCAAGGCTGGCCTGCGTCAAGTAAGCATTCGAGGGGGGTGCGCTGCCCAGGTCGATAAGTCGCTCGCGGAGCGCGTGCCCGCAGTGCCTGCACTTCATGCCACCACTCCCTGGAACGTTGTGCCGATCAGGCGATGGTTGTTGTCGCGGTCGGAAATCAAGGCGATCTCCATGGGCCATGTGATCGCAAGACGCGGATCGAGCGGTCGAACGCCATCTTCCGACTCTGGACGGTAGGGCTGGCTGTGCACGTAGATCAATTCGCTGTCCGGCTGCAACGACTGGAACCCGTGGGCAAAGCCCTCGGGGATGCGCATGCAACGCAGGTTGTCGGCGCTGAGAATCTCGCCATGCCACTGGAGATACGTGGGCGAGCCTTCGCGCAGGTCCACGGCCACGTCGAAGACACTGCCCCGCGTGCAATGCACGAGTTTGATCTCCGCATGAGGCGGACGCTGGAAATGCATGCCGCGGACGGTCCCGGCGAGCGCGGTGACGGTTCGGTTGACCTGCGCCACCGTGCCGAAAGGAAGCATGGGCGCCGTGCCATCGACATCGAAAACGCGCTCGAGATAACCCCGCGCGTCACCGACGCGCCTCCGTTCGAAGACATGCAGGCCAGGCAGTGGTTCGTGGATAGGGGTGAAGCGATCGCTCATGACGCGGGAGATTCCAGGTAAGCCGCGATCTGATCGCGGCTGAAGGTTTGCATATCGCCGTGGGACAACCAGTGTTTCTGCCAGGCAACGGTTTCACCCAGGGCACGATCGAGATTCCAGCGTCGCCGCCAACCCAAGACGCGCGCGGCCTTCGCGCTATCGAGCGCAAGCAACCCCGCTTCGTGCGGATGAGCCGTCACGTCATCGGTAAGGACCCGTGCCGCATCGCTCCACAGCCGAGCGACACGCCGGGCCACGTCGCCCACGGCAGCCTGATCCTCCGGCGGTGGCCCGAAGTTCCACGCGCCAACAGCGCCCGCATCGTCGACCAGCGCATCGGCCAGCGAGAGGTAACCCATCAACGGCTCGAGAACGTGCTGCCAGGGCCGGCTCGCGTGGGGGTAACGCAGATGCACGGGTTGGCCCTCGGCGAAGGCGCGCATGCAATCCGGGACGAGGCGGTCGGGAGCCCAGTCGCCGCCACCGATAACGTTACCCGCACGCGCGGAACCGACGCGTGGCGCGGTGGGCTCGCGGAAGTAGCTGTGCCGGAAACTGGCGGTGACCAGCTCGGCGGCGGCCTTGCTCGCGCTGTACGGATCGTCGCCGCCCAGAGGATCGATTTCCGCGAAGGGGGTGCCGCTGCCATCGTTGGCGTAGACCTTATCCGTCGTGACGACCACGACGGCCTTTACCGAGGGGGTGGTCCGCACGGCCTCGAGCACATGCGCCGTGCCCATCACATTGGTAGCGAAGGTCTGCAGCGGCTGCTTGTACCCTTCACGAACGAGCGGCTGCGCGGCCAGATGCAGGACGACGTCCGGTGATGCGGTGGCCATCGCCGCCTGGAGATGCGCGAGGTCCGCGAGATCTGCCCGTACGTCGGAAGAAAGCAGCGAAGCGATCCGTGTTGCCTCAAACATGGACGTGCCCGGATCGGGATCCAGCGCATAGCCGTGCACGCGCGCGCCCAAGGACTCGAGCAGAAGCACTAGCCAGCTGCCTTTGAATCCCGTGTGTCCGGTAAGGAAGACCGAGCGGCCCGCCCAAGCGTCGGGACGGAATGTGCTCACCAGATCGCCCATGGTGCCTTTCCTGACGTCCACAGTTGTTCAAGCAGGTTACGTTCGCGCAACGTGTCCATCGCCTGCCAGAAGCCGCCATGTTCGTACGCTGCCAATTGCCCGGTTGAGGCGAGCGTGGCCAGCGGTGCCGCCTCCCACGTCGTGGCATCGCCTTCGATAAGGTCGATGCACGAGGGCGACAGCACAAAGAATCCGCCGTTGATCCAGCCACCGTCACCATCAGGCTTCTCGATGAATCCTTCGACCCGTTGGCCGTCGAGGCGTAAGGCGCCATAGCGGCCCGGTGGTCGAACCGCCGTAATCGTGGCTTTCTTGCCATGCTCACGATGAAACGCGATGGACGCGGCGATATCGATATCGGACACGCCGTCGCCATAGGTAAAGCAGAACGCGTCTTCCCCGGCCAGGTAAGGAGCGACACGCTTCAGGCGGCCACCGGTCATCGTCGAGTCACCCGTGTCCACCAGGGTGACGCGCCAGGGCTCCGCGTGGCGCTCGTGAACTTCCATCGTGTTCCGGGCGATGTCGAACGTGACGTCGGACGTGTGCAGGAAGTAGTTGGCGAAGTACTCCTTGATCAGGTACCCCTTGTACCCGCAACAGATCACGAAATCGTTGACCCCGTGGGCCGAGTACATTTTCATGATGTGCCAGAGGATCGGCTTGCCACCGATCTCGATCATCGGCTTCGGCCGCAGGTGGGTCTCTTCCGAGATCCGCGTCCCCAGTCCACCTGCAAGTATCACCGCTTTCATGTTTCGTCCGAAGTTCCCAGAGTGGTCGCAAGCTCAGCGCGCGCGCTGGCCGTCGGCGCGTTGGACACGCGAACGGGATCGGCTACGCAGCATGGATAGTATCCGCGGGATCACGCGGATCGCACGGGTCCGGGTGATCGCCGCCAGGATCGTGCGGGACACCACGCCGAAGGCGTCATCGATGGGAGCCCCCGAACGGAGTTCCCTGAAGCCAATGCGGTCGGCCGCGATCAACACGCTCAGGCCGCGCTTGAACCACGCGACGACGAGCCACCGACGCGCAAACCGCCCTTCCGCGGCCAATCCACGGTACAAGGCATATTCCCCGATCGCGATCCGGGCGATGAGCTTCGCATCGAAGGGTTGCAACGACGAGGCGTTGTCACCGTCGTTGTTCCAGCTGCCGGACACGTAGCGTGAGATCGCGATGGGATGACTGGCGGATATCGCCGTCAGGATGTAGCCATCGCCGGTGTTGCCCAACTCGGTCTCGAAGCGGAAAGCGTCCCGGATGTCCGCCCGGAAGAGGCAGTTGGTAATGATCGGGTAGTGCCCAAGCAGGCAGTTCAGTGTGCCGGCGCCGGCCGGATAGCAACCTTCCCGCCAGTAGTCGAGCTGACTGCCCTGGACCACACCGAACCGGCGTGTCGGCGCATCGCAAGCGACAAAGCCGAGTTCCGGATACTTGCCGAACCACTGCAACGCCGTCGCCAGAAATTCCGGCTCGTAGGTGTCGTCGTCCGTAAGCATGGCGAAGTAGTCAGCGTCGACGAGACCAGGGATGGCGTTGAAGTTCGCCAGCATCCCGATGTTTTCCGGACGCCTGACGTGCGTGACACGCGGATCCAGTGCGGTCAACCGTTGCATCACCCCGACGGTATCGTCCGTGGCGTGATTATCCAGCACCACCACCTGCAGCGCCGACCAGCTCTGCCCGAGCACGCTCAGAACGGCTTTTTCCAGGCGCTCGGCACGGTTGTACGTCGGGATGAAAACCTGAACCCGAGGCCTTGCGCTTGCCGTCGCGGCCTGGTTAGTCACGCTGCTTGACGTACATGAGCGAGGTGATCTGCTCGGACACCAGACCGATCAGGAATACGATCACCGACGCGCTCCACATCAGGGTGGACATGTTGGTGAGGCGTCCTTCGCTGAGGTAGGTGTACAGATAGTTTGCCAGCCCGAGCGCAAAAAACAGGAAGCTGGCTGGCACGAACAGCTTCAGCGGCGAGTACAGCGTCGCGATCTTGAAGATGATCAGCAGGAAGCGGACGCCATCCTTGAGCGGCTTGATGTGGCTCTTGCCTACCCGCTCCGCCGCCTTGATAGGCTCGTAAGCCACGCCATAGGCACTGCGAAAGAAGGCCATCGTGCTCGTGGTGGGATACGAAAACCCATTGGGCAGCAGATGGATGAACTCACGGAAGCGCTCCGCCCTCGCCACCCGGAAGCCCGAGGTCAGATCGGCGACAACGTGGCCGGTCATCCGGGTCGCGAGCCAGTTGTAGAGCGTATTGGCCAGACCACGGCCAACGCCGGCCTGACTCTCCCAATCCCGGGCGCCGACGACCATGTCGTAGCCGGCATCGAGCCGGGCCACGAGCCGGGCGATATCCGCCGGGTCATGCTGCCCGTCGCCATCCATGAACACGAGGATGTCGCCGGTCGCGGCGCGCGCGCCACGCTTGATGGCGGCACCATTGCCCATGGAGTAAGGCGCCGAGACACAGATCACCCCCGCGCCCTCGCAGGCCGCGCGGGTGTCGTCGGTCGAACCGTCGTCCATCACGAGGATTTCCGCGTCGGGATACATCCCACGCACCTTCGGCAGCAGCACGCGCAGGGCGGCGGCTTCATTCTTGGCGGGGATAACGATACTTAGACGGCTCAACGACTGCTCCCGATCAATACGATGTACGACACCATTCAACTTCCCGCCCGTATCCAGCCGCGAGACTCCAGCGCCTTCGCGAGAGCCTCGGTGAACCGGGCCTTGGCACGCATATCCAGGTGCGAGCCGTCCGGGCAGACGAAGTCTTTCAAGGACGGTTCGTCCGAGAAATAGAGACCTTTGCCGCCGGCCAGCGGCACGACGCGATCCCAGAATACCGCGCGGGGGTACCTTACGTCGTCCGCCGCTCGGACCAGACCCGAACTTGGATAATTGACGAAGATCACCTGACCGCCCCTTGCCTCGATCTTCGTGACCATCTGGCCCAGCAACGTCGCGTTGTCTACCAGATGGGCTGCCGATGCCTGAGGAAGTGCCTGGATACGCTCCGACAGATATCGGTTCACCGCGGCGTAGTCGGGCAGATTGGGGACGTCGACAATGCCTGCGTTGCGCATGGCACGCCTGAAGTAGAACGCTGGCATGTTGACCTTCAGGTAGTCAGCCTCGCGCGATCCCGAGGGCAGCGTCACAAGGTACTGCGGCGTGACCGTGCGCGGGAGAACCCGCTTCGACAGGGCTTCAAACGGCCCCGCGCCATCGGCATAGCTACGCAGGATCCCCTGGCGCCAGTCGGCCAGCGAGCCTTCCATCCAGGCGAAGTCGTAGCGTGCACCCGGGCGCTGGCCGCGACGCCATATGTCGACGTAATGCGTCGCGGCGTCCTTGTGGGCGGGATCCGGCACATCCCCGCCAAACTCGACGATGACGGTCCCGGTGACCCGATCGTCGCCGGCAAGATCGGCAAGCACGGGGACAAAGGAACTTCCGTCAATCGCCAACTGCACGGGGCGTTTGCCCGTCACCCTTTGCAGAACGTCGAGATCGACGTCCAGCTGTGACCGCGAAGCGCCCACGAGGATGAGCCCCTTTGCGCCGACGTCGCTAGCGCGCGTGCGCTCTCGCCCCCATACGGCCGCCGAATCGCCGACGGTCGGGCGGAAGCCGCGAGCGGCCAACGCCATCTCGAGCAAGCCGGCAACGACCACCATGAAAAGCAGGCCCGCACCGAAGGGCATGAGCCAACGCCCCGTCGGCAGTGAGCGACGCTGCAGATGGATATCAGAATTGGAAGTAGATGAACGCACGACTGTCGCCCCCCGACGTCATGAACACACCGATCAGGCAGGCGGCAGCAACCAACCCGCGTGTTCCTTCCGACCAGCGCGACGCAGCCTCTTCCAGGGAGGAGTCACGCATGCGCCACTGCCATGCGACCGCCAGCGCGATCACCCCGAGTGCCAGCCATTCGCTGCTCGACGGCATACCCGGCCTGAAGAGCGCCGTGATGACCGCCAGGCAGGTCGCAGGGTCGGGTGCACGGAACGGCACCCAGGCAAGGCATACCAGGAGGAATGTGACCACCGTCAAGACGGGCGCCGGTGCCGAAGCGGCGAACCAGGC
>Ga0247742_10000963_pt1 | contig 21287 bp, 18 predicted proteins | sample UWRJL208509C2_FD_180944 | JGI IMG/M metagenome (GOLD analysis project Ga0247742, IMG submission 180944) | Plant litter microbial communities from Arlington Agricultural Research Station in Wisconsin, United States - UWRJ-L208-509C-2 | ecosystem: Environmental > Terrestrial > Plant litter >... | reverse complement strand
ACGCTACATCAGCGACGAGATCCTGGTCATGTATCGAGGTCACCTCGTAGAAGGCGGAGCGACAGAAGACGTCATCGCGGCACCCGCCCACCCTTATACCCAGCGCCTACTAGCAGCCGTTCCAAACCCGCGTGCGTCTGCACATCCACTCATCAACGAGACCGACGCAATTGATCTCTTCGGCTCCTGCCCCTTCGCAATCGCACACGGCGACAGCGACATCTGCGAGCAGGAGCGCACACCACGGCACCACCTATCACCAGGTCACTGGATTCGTTGTCCCATCTTCGGCTCCGGGACAGGAGCCACCGACTAAACCACCAACGATCAAGGAGGATCAAATGAGAAAGAAAAAGTGGGCTGGTCTCATCACAGTCGGAGCGGCGACGGTTGCTTGCCTGCTCGCTGCGCAGCCAATGGCGGCTGGGGCGGTGACAAGCACAACAATGACCTTCGACCCCAACGACTTGCTCCACTACAAGCCTGCCGACGGGTATGTCGGGGATGTTCATCCCTACTACGAGAACGGAACTCACTACCTCTTCTCACTTACCACCGACGGCAACTTCGCCCCGGAACTTGCCACATCGACCGACCTCGTGAACTGGTCCGAAACCGGCTTGACACACACCGGGGCTGCACCAGCTCAGTCCTACTACTCACTAGGAATCGTCAAAGACGGCAGCACCTACCGGTCCTGGTACGGAAACGGGACGGAGATGAAGTCGTCCCAGAGCTCCAACCTCACGTCATGGTCGAACGCCTCAACGTCGTACGACATACCGAACAACACGACCCTCTTCCCAGCCGGCGCTCGCGACCCCTACGTCTTTTGGGACCCGGACGTCTCGAAATACCGAATGGTAAGCACTGCCTACCGCACGAATCAGAACTGGGGAATCGGCACAGGGATGGACGTCTCGATCGCCCTCACCACCTCCACCAGCAGTTCGCCGAACTCATGGGGCGTGCAGGAAGAACTCATCCGGTACCCCAACACCGGAGTGCCGGCAGCGAACGGCATCGAGCCGGAAGTGGCGCAATTCTTCAAGATCGGCGACCGCTGGTACCTCATGACGAGCTTCGCTCGACAGAGCATCCACTTCGTCGGCAGAGCGACCTACTTCATCGGAGACGCCGGCGCATCCATCGACGACGTCGACTGGGCGAGCAAGACGCCGCACTACATCGACGGTGAGGACATCGCAGCAGCTCAGGTATACAAGGCCGGAACGCGCACGCTGTTCCTCGGCTGGATCCCGCAGAACGCCACCGGTGACAACTGGGGCGGACACCTGAGCCTGCCACGGGAGATCACCAATCTCACCGACGGCACCCTGAGCGTGAAACTCGCAACCGACGTCGGGTCAGACATTCGCGGCACCGAGCTGTGGCCAGGCAGCTCGACTGCTGCCATCACGGGGCAAAACTCGGGATGGACGGTATCTGGTACGACCGCATCCTTCTCCGGTACGGCCTTCGCGACAGCTGCAGTTCCCGCATCCACGACAAGCACGGACTTCCGGTTCACGGTCAACATGGCAGCAACGACAGATCGAGCCGGCCTGCTGATCGCCGAAAGCCAGGCGGGCCCATACGGCATCGAGGTGACCCTGGACAAACAAAACAGCCTGCTCCGGTTGCGGAGCGACCGTACCGGCAGCGGAGGCTGGCAAGAGTACGCGACCACGCCGGTCCGGGCAGGCGACCTCTCCGGCAACGTCCAAGTGAGGGTCATCACCGAGGGTGACATGATCGAACTATTCGTGGGTGACCGCTATAGCCTGGCCGCCCGGGTGCCGTTCGACCTAGAAGGCGGCAACATCCGACTGCTCACTACCGGGGACGCAACGTTCACGAACGTCGGCGCGTTTGAGCTGAACCGCTGAGGCAAGCACATACCGAGGAGTGAACGATGGGTGCATACGGCTGGACTGACCTGCCTACGTCGGTTCAAGCAACGCTTGCATCCTTGGGAACCTCCGGCGGCGGTGAAGACACGTTCTTCCCCGTCGCCGGAGGTTATACCGGTGGCGTGATCGGCCTCTTTGACGACGAAATCTTCATAAAGGCTGTGCCGGTGGGTGACCCCGCCTCCCACGACTACCTGACCGAAGCTCGAGTATCGGCGGAATTGGGTCGAATCATTCCGACACCACCGCTACGTCTTGTCAACCAGAGCGACGGTTGGGTCGTGCTTGCATTCGACGTCGCTCGAGGAGGACATGCGAACGAACCATGGGAGCGGCAACAACTTCAACTCGTACTTGATGTCCTGGATCAGATCGAAGATACGTTGACTCCTAGCCCTGTGGATCAGCTCCCGACTGCGACGGAGCGGATGAAGGGACGTTGCTCGACGTGGGAGCGCCTTCACGAGAATCGGGCTCACGGATCACTTACGCGCGCGTCGCTTAGTTCGTGGGAGCGCGCTAATCTCGAGCGCCTTGCCGATCTTGAATCTCGCGCGGAGCCCCTACTAGTAGGGACCACACTGCTGCACTTCGACCTCAGATACGACAACCTATTCATCGATGGTGGCGCGGTAACGTTTGTGGATTGGGGCCGAGCTTGCATAGGCCCCGGCTGGATGGACGTCGTATGTCTGCTCCTGGAGTCCCGGGTCGCAGAGCCAGACCTGAACGGTCTCTTTCTAAGCACTGAGCGTGGTGCACTGGCTAACCCTGAAAGCGTCGATGCGTTTCTGACGATCTTGGCCAGCTACTGGAGATATTCAGCAACTCTGGCAACATCCGGAAGTCCCGGACTTCAGGCCCGGCGTCAGCGTTCCAGTGAGGCCACAGTTCGCTGGCTTTCCGCGCGCTGGAGATGACAGGGCCGATTCAGACATCAAAGCCTGCGAATGCAGATCCAATCTACTGATGTGCCTCGCGCCCAGACTGCGCAATCATCGCCGCTGGACCGATCCGTCGCGACGGAGGTCGGCGTACCGCGTCTCAATAGGGGATGGATCTGCGAGGCGCGTTGGGCTGATCGTGACACGCCGGCCTTCCGCATCTCGTTTGATTGGTCCGCATCGAGATCCGGTGACGGGGGTCTATGTGAGACTGCTTCTCGGATCTACATGGGGGAGTGCAATGAACGGGGAGCTCGTTTTTACGGTCAATGGGGCGACGGCGACGGCGGCGACGCCGATAGGTCTCGCGCAAGCCGGCTTGAAAGAGCGGCAACACCTCCAGGAATGGGTCATTGCCCATCCCGAGGTACTCGGCTCCTCTATCAAGATCGTGGCGTTCGAATTTGGAAGCTGGACAGGTCACACGGGAGAGAAGGAACGAGACCGCCTCGACGTTCTCGCTCTGGATGGTGAGGGGCACCTCATCGTTGTCGAGCTCAAGCGAGACAAGGCTCCAGACACCGTCGAAATGCAGGCGCTGAAATACGCCGCCCTGGTATCTCGGTTCACCCGGGATGATCTGGACAGAGTCCATGCGCGCTATCGCACGCAGACATCCGGACGAGAGATCACCCCTGACGATGCAGCAGCTGAGCTGGATGCGTGGGCGGAGATAACCGAGGAATCTCTCCGCCTGCCGAAAATCGTTCTGATGGCCACCGATTTCCCGCAGACAGTCACCGCAACAGTGGTGTTTTTGCATCAGCAGTTGGGGCTCGACATCAAGCTTTTGGTGTTCCAGGCGTATCAGACCGCGAACGACGTCCTCGTCACCGTCTCGCAGCACTATCCGCCGCCCGGAATCGAAGAGTTCGTGCTTTCCCCTGAGGTCAGCGAAGCGCAGAAAGTGAAGACGGGCAAACAGAACAAGCAGCGTGAAGCGAACGCAGTAGCGCGTCTAATCAATGCCGAGGTGCTCGAGCAAGGCGAGCGATTTCAATTCAGGGCCGCACCCGACCTGGCCGAGGCGCTCGAAGTGTGGTTCGCCGAAGACCCGAGCCGCCGATATGCGACTTGGCAGGACGATCCAACGTTCCCGTTGGTGTGGCAGGCCGACGATCAGCCGTACTCCACGACAGGCCTCGCTCGCCTCATTCTTGAGCGGGGCGCGGGTAAGCCGGTCGCTGCGCTGCAGGGCCCCGCCTACTGGGCGAATGATGCAGGAGAAAGCCTCGTCGAGATCGCCCGCAACCTGCCTCTGGAAGAGGATGTGCCAGTTGAGACGCACATCCAGCGCATGAGCGAAGAGCAGCGCCTGCTCTGGGAGCAACTCGACGCCAGCATTCTGGCTCTCGGCACCGACGTATCCCGGCGCTCACGCGTCAGGGGGCTGAAGTATTACGGCAAACGGAAACTCTGTGACGTCACCATTCACGGCGACCATCTGAGCGTCTACATCCGCGGACTCAACATCAAGGAGTACCCCGCCACCCCTACGAACACGATCGTGAGCGGCCGACCTACCTATATCCATGCCCAGCTGAAGACGGGTGCCGATCATGATGAAATTTTGGGCCTTCTCCAGCGAAGCCTCGTAACGCAGGGGTAGCCCACTCAGCGCGCCGCGCTTGAACGAACTGAATCACCCTGCGGCACTCGGATAGCATCCAGGTACTCAAAGATGATGACCGAGGAGGAAGAAGCGATGGCGCGAACGAAGGGTGCGAAGAACCGCACACTCCGCGAAATCACTAAGGACTCAGCTCACGCCGTCGAGAAGAAGCGACTGAAGGATGAGAACGCGCGCCTTAAAGCTCAGGCGAAGGACGCTGACAAGCGCGCCAAGGCAGCGATTCGTGCTGCTTCGAAGCTCAACCGAGGAAAGTAGTATTCCGCGTCCGATGAAATCGCTTCGGCTCATCAGTTGCGACGATCAGTTGCTGACTTCGATGACCTCGTAGTCAGCCTCATCGTTCTCATCGAGTGGGTAGTCGCCCGGGTTAGACAGGTGCAACACTTCGCCACCGGTTTGGTAATTGCTAATCTGCTCCAGGCCAAACGCATTGGCCTCTTCTTCGGTGTCGAAAATGTCGTCCTCCTCTTCCGTTGTACCGTCCGAGTACTTCATCACCACTTTGAAACTCACACGCATTCCCGTCTTCGTTGGCACACTCGCTTGTATGCAGAGTCCCTTCTAACTATGTCGATCACCACATAGGACCGAAAGGGGTTTGGTGCGAGAGCGGTGACAGAATGCGTCTCGCATCCCTAGTGTTTTGCCACAGATGGTTGCGAGACACTTCCTGAAGGATGCTCGGCGCAACGGATGTTTGGCGCTCGCGCGAGCGTTGCATCGGATCACCCCTCATGAAGAACTTTTGCGCAACGAACCGGCATGGGCCGCTAGACGGTCTGAGGTGATCCTGTCGCGCTATCGGCGTTGGCGGCCTGGTGGCGGTAGAGCGTGGCTCTGCTCCAGCCCACGAGCTGGGCGGCTTCGGCAGCGGTCTTGCCCGCGGCGCGAGCAGTCGCAACGATCGCCAGCTTCTCTCCCACCACGCCCGGGTCGGACGTGGGTCGGCCGAATCTCGTGCCGGATTCGCGTGCGACTGCGATACCGGCGTTGACACGTTCGACGATGAGCTCGCGTTCGTACTCGGCGAGAGTGGCGAGCATGTTCAGCATTAGTCGTCCCGTGGATGTTGCTGGGTCAATTCCGTCGGAGATGGATCGCACGTTGATGCCGGCGTCGCGAAGTCCGTTGACGGTGTTGAGGACGTCGATCAGAGATCGACCGAGCCGGTCGACTCGCCAAACGACGACGGTGTCACCGGGTTCGGCGTACTCGAGCAACCGCTGCATCCCAGGTCGTGATGCGGCCGCTTTGCTGCCGGACATGACGTCGGCAAAGATGTCGCGTTTCTGCACCCCTATAGAGAGGAGTGAATCGATCTGGAGTTGCGGGTCTTGGTTGGTGGTGCTGACCCTGGTGTAGCCAAGAAGCCTCATGCGGTCATCTTGTCCCACAAACCCCTGAAGTCTGGTCCGAGACACGCTGAGTCGTGAGACGACTTTCCGAGACGCTCGGCGGTGCCGATAATTCGGGGCAGGGGAGTCGCGGCCTCGAGCCGCGGTTAGTGTCTCGGAAAGCTTTTGTTTTTCGAGACACCGCGAAGATCCAATAGATGCAATCTACTTCGGGCTAGGAAGCAGGCAGTAACGCACGCACGGATCAACCATTCGGCTGGAGGTGTCCGCTAGTTGCTGTCCGGAGCCGTATCACGCTCCATGACGCCGGCGGGAGCTCAACGCCGCAACCACTGCTCGTGGTCGCCGCGCTGAGGTTGATCCGAGGGATGACCCGCTCCTGATCGGCTGAGGTATTGCGGGCGTAAACATCCTCATCGTGGAGGCTGATCGCTTCTAGGAGTGAAAGCTTGTGACCGGGTGCCTGAATGTGCACGGCCACCGCATCCGTCGTCGATCGGTTGACCATGAACACCGTCAGTTCATCGCTGTCCTCATCCCACGTCGATACCGCATCGACGGCTGCCTGATCGCCAAAACGCGACGTGGACACGAGCGGCGAATCGACCGCGGAGAGCACCACGTTTCCTGCGGCGTGCCGCGAGGTCAGTGCGAACGGATGGAACGTCGTCTGTCTCCAGGCCACTCCGTCGGGTTCGGTCATGATCGGGGCGATGACGTTCACGAGCTGAGCGAGGCTGGCTGCGGCGACACGGTCGCTGTGTCGCAGCAGACTGATCAGCAGGCCGCCGACGACGACGGCGTCCGCGACCGAATAGTGATCCTCCAGGAGCCGTGGCGCTTGCGGCCAGTCGGTGCCGCTCGGCGGCACGGATGGAGCCGCCTTCTGATACCAGACGTTCCACTCGTCGAACGACAGCATGATCTGCTTCTCGCTTGTCCGTGCGGCGGCGACCTCGTCAGCGATCTGCACGATCGTCGTGACGAAGCGGTCCATGTCGACGGCCGATGCCAGGAAGGAGGCCAGATCTCCGTCTTCTTCAGCGTAGTAGGCGTGCAGGCTGATCATATCGACTTGCTCGAACGCTTCGGTCAGGACGGTGCGCTCCCAGTCGGCGAATGTCGGCATCGACGAGCTGGACGATCCGCAGGCCACCAGTTCTAGGGCTGGGTCGAATTGGCGCAGCGCGCGGCCTGTCTCGGCGGCGAGGCGGCCGTATTCGTAGGCCGTCTTGTGTCCGGTCTGCCAGGGTCCATCCATCTCGTTGCCCAGGCACCACATCGTGATGCCGTACGGCTCTTCGATACCGTTGGCGCGGCGCAGTTCGGAGAGCGCTGTTCCACCGTGATGGTTGGCGTATTCCAGGAGGTCGACGGCCTCCTGGATTCCTCGAGTGCCGAGGTTCACGGCCAACATGGGCTCGATCTCGGCCTTGCGCGCCCAGCGCATGAACTCGTCCAGCCCGATCTCGTTCGTCTCGAGGGTGTGCCAAGCGAGGTCGAGGCGCCGGGGCCGGGTCTCCTTCGGCCCGATTCCGTCTTCCCAGCGGTACCCGGACACGAAGTTTCCCCCGGGATAGCGCACCGTGCTGACACCGAGTTCACGGGTCAGCTCCAGGACGTCGCCGCGGAAGCCGTCCTCATCGGCCGTGGCGTGACCGGGCTCATAGATCCCGGTGTAGACGGCACGGCCGAGATGCTCGACGAAAGAGCCGAACAGGCGGCGGCGCACGGGGGCGATCACCGCACCTAGATCGATCGTGATCGACGCAGTTTCGCTCATTTTTTCTCCAACTGGTGGTGGTGGGGGATTGGGGGTGCGCTCAGGCCTGAACATGATCGATCTCGATGATTAGACTCTCGCCGTCCCGTCGGATGCGCAGCGAGTCGAGGGCGGTGGCGTCGGCGCCCGTCCCGACCCGGATGACGGCGCAGCCCGCCGCCGATGCAGATCGCAGGCCCATTTCGGAATCTTCGAGCGCGACGCAGTCGGCCGTAGCAACGCCGAGTCGTCGGGCGGCCAACTCAAACGGCTTAGGCGAGGGTTTGCCTGTGATGTCGTCGTCGCCGGTGATGAACACCCTCGGCAGCGGAAGGCCGGCGGCACGCATCCGGGCCCGCGCGACACTCGCGGCCGCCGAGGTGACGATAGCCCACCGGGCGTCGGCGACCACGGTCAGCAACTCTCGAGCGCCGAGGACAGCGACGGCGGCGTCGGCCTCGGAGGTCTCAATCTCTTCCAGCCGCTGAAGAGCACGCTCGCGACCGGAGAGCGGGATGACGGAATCGACCAGCACTCGAGCGGGTACTCCGTGGGGAAACGGCGGCACACCGTCGGGCACGGCCTCCTCGGTCCGCCAGCGCGACCAGGCGCGCTCGACGGCAGCGACCGAATCGACGAGGGTTCCGTCGAGATCGAAGAGGATGGCGGCGAAGCGGCCGGTCGCAGGAGCGGCCCAGGCGGGGGATGACGATATGGGGTCGGCGCGAGCGTGCATGGACAGAACGTAGCGTGGTTCACACTCCGAATGGAGGTTCGTGCTCAGGTGAGCGCTTCGACGCTGTCGGGCATCCGGGCCGCCACGATGGCGCGGGCGGTTCGACTGTCGGTGACCAGGGTTGTGATGAGTCCCGACAGGGCGGCCGCCCTGATGGCCACCAGCTTGGAAGGACCGCCGGCCACAGCGATGACGTCGCGAACGGCCGCCAGTTGCTTCTCGGTGATTGAGATGGAGCGGTCTTCGACCGTCTGGATCTTCCGTCCGTCACGATCGAGGAGGGTGGCGCACACCTCGGCCTGCACACCCCGGGCCACGAGCTCTTCACGCTCTCGCGTGTTCATGAAGTTGTCGTACATCTGCGAATCCGGCGGGCTCCAGCTACCGATGGTGACGAGCGCGATCGTGACCTCATCGAATCGGGCGAGGGTGCGCTGGAGGCTGGGCTCACGCCGGAAAGCCTCGGCCACGCCCACGTCCGATACGACCTGCGGCGCGTAGAGCGAATACCCGGTCCCTCCCGAAGCCGCGGCCAGGCGCCCTACCGCCTCGAGGCCGTTCTCGATCTTTGGATCGGCCACGCCGGTCAGCTGGATCACGTCGCAGCGCTCCAGGCGAGACACCCGACGCGCGATCGCCTGGATCGTGCGGCCGGTGGTAACTCCGAGCACGTCGTTCTCGCGCACCACCTCAGCCAGCAGTGCGGCGGCCGTCGGGGCGAGCAACTCGGGCATCGAGGAGGTGACGCTCTGCTCATCAGCCATCACGACGATAGCCCTGGCGATGCCCAGATGCTCTCGTAGCTCGAGCGAGAGTTCGGGGTCGATCGGTCCCGGCGACTTGATCGTGATCGAGACGATGCCGTCGGTGAGCGCGTCATCGAGCATCCGGGCGATCTTGAATCGGGACAGCCCGAACTCGCGAGCAATCTCGCTCTTGGTCTGGCGCTGCACGTAATACCGCTTGGCGATGAGGGCCAGATTGACTACTTCGTCCGGACCCATGTCAACATCATCGCTCATGTGAGCGCCCCATTTCCTCGTATGAGGACCGATGCTAGCCTGCGGAGGTCGCGGAGTGAAGCGTGCACCAACGCTGCCACCTCACTTTCGACTCCGAGCGGGTGCCCCGCCTGACCTCGGACATCGATCCTCCAAAGGCGGAAGGTTCTCATGAAACTCAGCAGCAAATCCCTAGGGCTGGCGGCGATCACGCTGCTCGCTCTGCCAATGGCCCTTTCGGCGTGCAGTTCGTCCGGGTCGGATTCCGGCGGACCCACGACGATCACGTTCTGGAACGGGTTCACCGCTTCGGACCGGCCGGTGGTGGAAGAAATCGTCGACAACTTCAACTCGTCGCAGAAGGACTACACGATCGACATGACCGTGCAGCCATGGGACGTGTTCTACCAGAAGCTTCTCCCGGCCTACTCCGCCGGGGAGGGCCCCACACTGGCCGGCTTCAACGCCCTTTACTTCCCCGGTTACTCCTCGAAGGGAGTGCTGGAGCCGACCGACGACTTCCTCGCCGGGTGGAAAGATTCGGGTTCGCTTCGGGAAGACGCCGTCCAGGCCACCATGTACGACGGGAAGAACTATGGTGTGCCGATGAGCGCCGCCTCGTCGATGCTCTACTACAACAAGGCCCTGCTGGCCGAGGCCGGCATCACCGAGCCCCCCGCCACTCTCGACGAACTGGCCGACGCCGCGGTGAAGCTCACCAAGTACGACGAGGGCAACCCCAGCAACAGTGTCTACGGACTTGCGATCCCCGACCACGCAGCGATCTCCACCTGGACCGCCTTCATGCAGGCCAACGGTGGCGGTGTCGTGAACGACGACGGCACGAAGTCGCTCTTCGACAGCCCGGAAAGCATCGACACGATCACCAAGTGGACCGATCTGGTGAAGAACGACCACATCTCGCCGGTGAACCTCGGCGGAGTCGAGGGCGACAACCTCTTCACGGCGGGCAAGGCGGCCATGTACATCAACGGCCCGTGGGCCTCCACCGGCTTCACCGAGGCCGGGATCGACTTCGGATTGGCGACGGTTCCCGAGGGAACGGTCAAGCAGACCGCGACACTCGACTCAAACAACTTCGGCATCTCGGCCGAGGCGACCGATGAGGAGAAGGCGGGTGCAGAGGCGTTCATCACCTTCTGGAACAGCACCGACCAGCAGCTCGTCTGGGCACTCGGCACGGGCAACGCGCCGACGCGCACCGACATCACCGCAGACCAGCTCGCCGAGAACCCGAACTCGGTGGCGTTCTCGAAGGCGCAGAGCGCGCAGCTCTCGCTGCCCGCTCTGGTCGACTTCCAGCAGATCGACAGCGAGGTGCTCACCCCCACCATCCAGCGGGTGCTCAACGGTGAGGGCACGGCCGAGGATCTGATGACCGAGGGCTCGAAGCAGATCACCTCGCTCATGCAGTAGCTGAGGAGGCGGGGTGCGAGCTCACGCGCCGCACCCCGCCTCACCAACCCCATCCATCCCGGCGAGGAGACCCGAGTGACCACCATCCATGCACGACCTCATGAGTCCGATCGGAAACAGCCACCTCCGGAGCTGAGCGGCAGGGTGCGTCATCGACGTCGCTCGCGTCGCCATCTCGTGCCATACTACTTTCTCGCCCCGAGTCTCGTGGTCATCGGATTCTTTGTGCTGTGGCCGATGGTCCGGTCGTTGTTCCTGTCGTTCACCGACTCGTCGATCATCGGCGATTTCGACTTCATCGGCATCGAGAACTACGTGAGGCTCTTCTCCGATCCCGCCTTCGGCAACGCGCTCGTCAACACCCTCATCTACGTGGCCTTCGCCACTCCCATCTCAGTGGCGCTCGCGCTGGTGCTGGCAGTCCTGTTGAACAGGGCGCTACCAGCGCGCACGTTCTTCCGAGCGGTGATCTTTTTCCCGTTCGTGATCTCGTTCAGCATCATCGCGATCGCCTGGGCGTTCATGCTTGACCCGCAGGTGGGCATCATCAACTACTGGCTGAACTCCATCGGGGTGCGGACGGGAAACGGCATCGGCGATCCGCAGTGGGCCATGGTCTACGTCATCGCGGTGGGCATCTGGCGCAACGTCGGCTTCTTCATGGTGATGTTCCTGGCGGGTCTGCAGACGGTTCCCCGCGAGCTCTACGAAGCGTCGTCCATCGACGGCGCGACTCCGTTTCAGCAGTTCCGTTCCGTCACCTGGCCGCTCATCTCGAACACGACGATGTTCGTGGTGGTCATCGCCTCGATCTTCTCCTTCCAGGCCTTCGACCACATCTATGTGATGACGAACGGTGGCCCCTTCTTCAAGACCGAGACGCTCGTCATGCTCATCTATCGCGCCGGCTTCGAGAACTTCCAGATGGGCTACGCCTCGGCCATGTCGTGGGTTCTCGTGCTGATCGTGCTCTCGCTCAGCCTGATCCAAACCTGGTACTTCAACCGGAAGGCAGTGACGTACTGATGGCCACGACCATGCCTGCCGCTAATCCTTCGCTCGACCCGACCCGGCCCGGCCGCGCTCCCCGACCACGGCGGAACGGTCGCGTGCGAACCGTCCTCATCGTCATCGCACTCGCGATCGTGTCCGTGCTCATCATGCTGCCTTTCATCTGGATGGTGAGCGCGTCGCTCCGCACACAGGGCGACATCATCTCCAACCCGGAGAGCCTGTGGCCGAGCGAATTCACCTGGTCGAACTTCACCGAGATCTGGAACCGGGTTCCCCTCGCACGCCAGTTCCTCAACACCGTCATCTTCGCCGGTGTGGTGACGGTTCTGTCCGTGCTGTTTGACTCGGCGGCCGGTTACGCGCTCGCCCGTTTCGACTTTCCCGGCCGCAACATCATCTTCATCGTCATCATCGTGACGTTGATGCTCCCGTTCCAGGTCACGCTGGTGCCCATCTATCAGCAGCTGAGCGATCTGGGCTGGATCAACACCTACCAGGGACTGATCCTGCCGAGAGCGGCGGATGCGTTCGGCATCTTCTTCATGAGGCAGTTCTTCCTGGGGCTGCCGAAAGACCTCGAAGACGCGGCCCGCATTGACGGCGCGAGCGAGCTCCGCATCTGGTGGCGCATAATGATGCCCCTGGCCGCACCGGCCATCCTGACCATCGGCCTGTTCAATCTGCTGGCGAACTGGAACGATCTGCTCTGGCCCCTCGTGCTGACCACCAGCACCGACATGCAGACTCTCGCGGCGGGCCTCGCCCTGTTCAAGGGCCAACACGTCACCGAGTACGGAGTGCTGATGGCCGGCTCGATCATCGCCTTGGCTCCGATGGTGGTGGCCTTCGTCATCGTGCAACGCCGCTTCGTCGAAGGCATCGCCACGACCGGAATGAAATAGGGAACCCATGACCACGTGGAATCACAACGACCCGCTCCAGTTCGGAGTCGGCATCGAAGACACTTTCATCGCCGACGAGGCAAGCGGCCGCCGCAAGCTCGATGAGTACGAACTCACGCAGCACAACGTCTTCTGGCAGGCCGACCTCGACAAGGCGGCGGAGTCGGGCGCGCAGTTCCTCCGCTGGGGGATCCCCTGGTACCGGGTCAACCCCGAGCCCGGCCGGTGGGACTTCTCGTGGGTCGACCGGGTCGTGGAACGGCTGCACGAGCGCGGGCTCCGACTGGTGGTCGACCTGATGCACTACGGCACGCCGCTCTGGCTCGAGGGCTCCTTCGCCAACACCGACTACCCGAAGCTCGTCGCCGACTATGCTCACCGGGTCGCCGAGCGCTATCACGGAGCGGTCAGCGACTTCACCCCTTTGAACGAGCCACTGCTGAACGTGATCTATTGCGGAGAGTTCGGCGCCTGGCCGCCGTTGCTGACCGGGGACGCCGGGTTCGCCACGGTGCTGCGTGGCGCCGCCCGTGGCATCGTCGAGACCCAAGCCGCCATCCGTGCAGCTCAGGGAGCGGAGGCGTCATTCGTCCACGTGGAGGCGTCGTACCGCTTCGCGGGCGCGGTCGAGCAGAACGCCGACACGGTGGAGTTCCTGCGTCAGCGCGCGTTCATCGTCGAAGATCTGGTGACCGGGGGAGTGGGGCCCGAGCATCCGCTCGCCGACTACCTGGCGCGAAACGGCTTCAGCGACGACGATCTCGCCTGGCATCAGCAGACCACAGCGGTGCCCGACGTGATGGGAGTCAACTACTATCCGGCCGTCTCGACCGAGCTGTTCGTCGAGGGCCCGAACCCGAGAGGAGACCTGCACGATCCCCGGCCACGCGTGGATGCGGGTACCGAGGGTCTGAAGGAGGTACTCTCCGCCTTCGCCGAACGATATGGACGCCCCGTGATGCTATCGGAGACCAGCGCACCGGGCACCCCGGCTGAGCGGATCCGCTGGCTCGACGAATCAGTGACCGCGGTCGACGAGCTGCGCGCGGCGGGCGTGCCCGTGGTCGGCTACACCTGGTGGGCGGTGTTCGGCTGGATCAACTGGGACTACCGCGAAGGCACGGCACCGGTCGAGCAGTACCTCAACACGAACGGTCTCTGGAATCTCGAACTCGACGCCGCCGGTGTCTTCCAGCGCGTTCCCACACCCGTGATCGACGCCTACCGCGCCCACGCCCGACGAAACGAGACCCGATGAACGTGCAGCAGCAGACCGTCGACCTACTCGGCGCTCCCGTGACCTGGGCCGGCGTGCGCGGCTTCAACTACCTGCTTCGTGACGGCTTCACCGGGCTCGAGCAATGGCAGCGCTTCGACCAAGCCGTCATGAGGAAAGACTTCGAGAACGCCCTCCGCCACTTCCCCGGCATCAACGCGGTACGGCTGTGGCTGTCATGGGACTTTCACCAGGCAGACCCTGCCGCCTTCGCCGAGCGCTTCGAGCTCGCACTGCAGATCGCCGAAGAGAACGGCCTCGCCGTGATGCCTGTGCTCTTCAACCGCTGGCACGCGCCGGTGCTCGATTGGGGCGGCGTCTACCTCGACCATCTCATCCCGCACACCAGCTGGGTGCAGACCCCCTCGATGTGGTCGGACTTCATCACGAGGGCGGTCGGCGACCACGTCGACGACCCGCGAATCTTCTTGTGGGACATCTGCAACGAACCCTTCGCCACACTCAGTCCCCAAGCCCAGATCCCTCCGATCGCACTCGACGCGGAGCTTAACTGGCTGCGCTCCTGCGCGCAGCTGGTCAAGAGCATCGATCCCGGCACCCCGACGGGCATCAGCATCCACGTCGAGCACGGGGCAGACGGGCTGAGCCAGATCGAGCCGCTCGTCGACGTTCTGCTCATCCACCCTTATTACGACAACCGTGACGGGATCATCGACAGCTATCGTGCGATCTCGGAGGCTGCGGGCAAGCCGTTGCTGGCGACGGAAGCGTGTTGGGGCAGTCACGACGACGAGGTGCGGGTGAAGCGCATCCACTCCAATCTGGCGTTGTTGAAGAACGAGCAGATCGGCTGGCTCGCCTACGTGATGAACCACACGGATGCTGCGGACGGACACCGTGAAGCCGACGGACTGCTCGACACCCAGGGCACGCTCCACTTCATCGAGAAGGACGGATCTCTTCGGCCCGGTCACGACGCCTTCAACCTCTACTGACCTCCGCCTGTCCGTCCATCTGACCGCTTCGAACTCGAGGTATCGCATGCCCTCACCCGTCGGCTCCAACTGGGCCGGAACGCACGAGTACACTGCCCGCCGACTGATCGCACCGCAGAGTCTCGACGAACTCGTCGAGGCGGTGACCTCATCCAGGAGGATCAAGGCTCTCGGCACCAGGCACTCGTTCAACGACATCGCCGACAATGACGCGGATCTGGTCACGCTGGTCGATCTGCCCGCCGAACCGAGGATCGACCGCGACCGCTCGACGGTCTCGGTAGCGTCGGGTACCCGCTTCGGCGTGCTGGCGAAATACCTTCACGAGAACGGCTACGCGCTTCACAACTTGGGCTCGCTGCCGCATATCTCGATCGCAGGAGCCTGCGCCACCGGCACACACGGGTCGGGCGACGGCAACGCGAACCTCGCCTCGGCGGTCGCGGCGCTCGAGATGGTGGACGGGCGAGGGCAGGTTCTCATGGTCTCGCGCACCGACCCGGATTTCGGGGGGATGGTGATCGGTCTCGGCGCGCTGGGAATCGTGACCCGGATGACTCTCGACATCCAGCCCACGTATGCCATGAGACAGGACGTCTACCTCGAGCTGCCGTTCGCGTCGTACCTCGACCACTTCGACGAGATCAGCTCGGCGGGCTACAGCGTCAGCGTGTTCACCGACTGGTCAGGGCCCACCATGAAACAAGTGTGGCTGAAACGGCGCCTTGGGGCCGACAACGCGCTCGACGGGGGGGACCAATTCGAACACGGCCTCTTCGGAGCTTGGCCGGCCGGATCGAAGGTGATGTCCCCCGCCGACGAGGGCCACGACAACACCACAGCGCAGGGCGGCGTGCCCGGCCCGTGGTCTGAGCGGCTCCCGCATTTCCGGCCGGATGCGACGCCGAGCAACGGGAACGAGATCCAGACGGAGTACTTCGTCGATCGACAACACGCTCGTGGGGCGCTGCAAGCCGTACAGGGCATCGCAGCGCAGATCGCCCCACACTTGCTGGTGTCGGAACTGCGCACGGTCGCGCGCGACAGCCTCTGGCTGAGCCCGACGCGTGACGCCGACTGTCTAGCCATCCACTTCACCTGGAAGATGCACCCGGTGGAGGTGACGACGCTCCTCCCGATCATCGAAAACGCGTTGGCGCCCTTTGACCCTCGCCCGCACTGGGGCAAATGGTTCTCGATGACCGCAACCGAGTTGGCCCCGAAGTACCCGCAAATGGAACATTTCCATAGCCTCGCGGAGGCCCTGGACCCCCAGCGTCGATTCCGAAACGCCTACCTGCAGCGCGCGGTGGGGCTCGAACTCTAGATGGGGAATATCTCGATCATGGGCTCTAATTTGCGATCTGTAGGTGTAGGGATGCGAGATGTCTCATCCGGTGCCGAATTCGCGAATGAACGATCCCGAGTTTGCTGGACCAGCGATTCTTGCATCTATGTGTCTCAAGTGCGTGCTTAGATCTGCGTAACGGAACTGAGTTGCGAGACGGATTGAGTGCATGGGAAAGCTGATCGGATACGCCCGGGTATCGACCAGGCAGCAGAACACAGATAGACAGGTAGCAGACCTGACTGCGGCAGGTGCGCGCCGGGATGACCTTTATGTAGATAAGGGTGTCTCGGGTGCGAGGGCGTCGCGTCCGGAGTTCGACCGTGCGATCGGCGCGCTCGAGGCAGGTGACACGTTGGTGATCACGACGTTGGACAGGTTGGGTCGGTCGACGCAGAACATGCTTGCGTTTGCGGAGCAGCTCCGAGGGAGAGGCGCCGGCCTTCGAGTGCTGAACCTTGGTGGCGGTGACGTGGACACGGGGACCCCGATGGGGGCGATGGTGTTCACAGTGATGGCCGCCCTGGCGCAGATGGAACTCGACATCAAACGTGAACGCGTCGGGGACTCTGTGTCCAAGCGGCGAGCGGCGGGCAAGGATCTCGGCGGCCGGCGAAAGACGTTCACGGATTCACAGATCCGGAGTGCCGCTTTACTGGTCGGGCAGGGAGAACCGATCGCTGAGGTAGCGAAGAACTTGAAGATCTCGCGGGCGACGCTATATCGGCGCATGTCTTTGCTAGATCGGGTCTGAGAAGGTCGCAAAGACGGTGAGCCTGCGTGGGTAGGCCTAAGGCGCTTGCGGGACAGGTGTCGGCGAGAGCCCCTAGGATACGGTCGTGTCCCTGTCCGCGTTATCTGTCAGTGCACTCCCCGTCATTCGGGGGCTTCCAACGCGCCCGACTAACCTCATGGAGCTGTTCCAGCTCTCAATCGTCGAGGCGACTGCGGCCGCGGCTGGATGTAACGTCTCTTCACCGAAGATTGACAACGGGATAGATGTCGACCTCACGCATGAGTTTCCGAACCAGGAAGACGCAATGGTTCGAGTGCAGTTAAAGGCCGTCACGTCAGGATGGAATACGGACCGGACTTCGATCTCAGCCAAGCTCAGTCGCAAGCGTTACGACCAGATGCGTCGCCCCGCTCCTAGGCTTCGTCGAATTCTGGTGGTGATGGATCTTCCGGCAAGCCAAGCTGATTGGATCAAACAGCGCTCTCCATACACGATTGCAAAGCACGGTTGTTACTGGATCAATTTAGACGGGGCCGCGCCTTTCCAGGGAAATGGCGACGTAGTCACCGTTTCGGTTCCGGCCACCAACGTCTTCGATGACGTAGCCCTCTGCCAAATGATGGCTCGTATTCGCGCAGATGGAGCACCATGACCGACCTATTGCTGAGCACCGACGTTCTTCGTCGCTCTCTCAAGCGGCTCGGATGGTCGGCCGTTGGGTCATTCCGTAACGACCTCCAATACTGGGAACCGCGCGACCGAGAAGCGGATTTCTCTAGCAAGTTGGAGGTTCCTCGCGTCATCCTCCCTCTTCAAGAAAATGCGTCTGACACCGAGGATCTTCTTGAGGACGCGGCATTCTTTCTTTCCCGGCAATACGGCGAGGAGTTCGAGCAAGTCGTTGAGACTGTTCGTCTGATGCTCTCCCGACATCTCGACGAAATCGAAGTCCGTCGTGCAACGAGCAATTCTGCAGGTCTGATCCAGTGGCAGTTAGGTAACGACGCCATTGCCAGCACCCGGGACATCCTCTCCGCGTCGGCCAAGGCAGCCTCATCGCGGCGAAAGCGATTTTTCAATGCCGAATCGGTTATCGCCGAGGAGTTTCTCTCACAGTGTTTCATGGGGCAAACAAAGGTCGGGAGCTACGTCGTCACGGCGTTGACGCCCGCCGAGGCAAGCCTTGCCACCTCACGGAGCCAGAAGAACGAAAAGCTGCACCCTCGCATCGAGGGCCGGCTCGTTACAGAGACTCTCGCCGAGTCTCTCGGTGCGGTGCAAGATGCGATCGCAGAAGCTAAGAGTTCTGGAGGCCAGATTGAGGCCTTCGAAATCGCGGTATCCGCCGGAGTCTCGTATGAGCTCCTTTCCGCGCTGGAACCCCTGACGCGCGGCACCGAATCGTCTATCGAAATTGCCTATTTCCGCACCGACGGGGACGAGCTCGCTGACGAGCCAATGACGGCTAGATCCCTCGAGTTTGCTTTCTCCCCCGAAGACAGCCTGGTGATAGCGAAAGCTCGGGAGTATTTCGAGGCCTCGCCACAGTCGAAGGACGCGAGGCTAACGGGCGAAGTCACGGATCTAAAAAACAGTTCAGCTGAGTTAGAACACCGGATCAAGTTGGCCGCACGTGTCAACGGGAAGCCGAAGTCCGTCACCATTGAACTGACGTCTGAGCAGTACACCTCTGCCGTAGAAGCTCACGGGCTAGGCCGACTTTTCACTGTCGTTGGCGAACTCGCAATGCAAAAGCGTGCCGCGCATATGAAGACACCGGAACGAGTTTTCGTTGAGGCCACTCTCGTCAACGAGGTGAAGGTTCCTCCTCGGAAAGGCCGATCTACCGCAATGCCTCCGGCGATGTTCGACGTTTAGGAAGGTGTAGTGGGCGTTCCGTCCTAGGAGTTCCTTAGGCCCGCTCGAATCCAGTGCCACCGTCAAACTTCAAGACGCGGGCATTCTCGCTGATCGTGCGGACCTCAACCTCGTCGAAACCAGCAGGCTTAGTGGCCTGGATGTCGATCGTGATTTCGAGCGTCCCGCCCCCACCGGCGAGACGGTCGATTATCTCTCTCGTCACATTGCCGATGTCGCGGGCGTACCTCTCCGGATCGACCCGGACCGAGCCGAAGAATCGGACTAGAGGTGCTTCAGTTGAGCTGGAAGGGCTGGCTCCACTCTCCGTAGGTTGATTGCTCTCGGTCGACTCAACGGGTCTAGGCTCCCCAACAACCTCGCTGTTATTGGCCGGCCGACGAGCTTCGTCTTGCGCCGCGGCAGCTCGGTCCTCCTCGACTTGGCCTTGTGCCAGAGTCCAATCGATTACAAGGGTGTTGTTACTCACTTGAAGCGAGACACTTGGGCTCGGCGGCACGATGAGGCCGACATAACGACCTGTACTCGCGTCCTTCGAGGCAGCGATAGCGAAGCGCTCGTTGTCCACCAGAACCGAGGACAGCGCCTGACGGATTGCAGAGTCAAGGACTTCGCGCCGAACTAGTCGCGGGAGATAGGTGTACCTCGTGAAGAAGGCCCAGAGCTCGCCGACAGTAACGTCGCCGTTGTGTAAGACGCTCCCAAGCTCTTTGTTGAGGGTCGCACCTAGAATTGCGGCTCCCAGCTCTGTGACGAGCTGTTCCTCGCGCTCGAGTTTGGCACTCACTCGCTGTGCGAGGCTTCGGCCGCCGGAGTCCGGTACCTTATCGGCGACTACAGCGAATGGCTGAGTAGGGTCAAACTGCTCAGGGTAAAGAGCCCAAACGAACGTATCGCGAACCCGGTCATTTACAGTCTGATTGAGCCGCGTGACCCATTCTTCCGTTTGGTTTGCTTGCTGTTTTGAAAGGTTCAAGCTTTCGCTTGTTGACTGAACACGCTTCCACCCCAGGTAGCTGCGGGTTGCAGCCTCGAGACTCTCCAGCTCCATACGATCGGCCACCAAGAAGATAAGTGTGTTCCGATGGATGCGTTGACTTGCACCCTTCGCCTCGATTGCTTCACGTACCCACTGGTGGGCCGTCGCATCCGCGTCATCCTGCCTTCGTCGCGAGTGGCGTGGATGCACGATAACAAGACGCGTATCTTCAAGGTCCGGGAGGTCTCCGTTGGATTCCGGCGCGACGTGAACTCGGTCAAAGACTCCGCGAGAGCGTTCTTCGTCCTTTAGCCGGCGAACGATTTCATTCCAAACAGTCTCTACGTCCTCGCGAAGTCGTTCCGCATAGTCGTTGGCGGTCTTCGTCACCGAGGGCTGCGTGTCAAACCAATAATGTCCCTGCTCCTCGTAGAAATACGTGGAGCGCTGGGACAAGAGTTCGATAGCCGAGCCAAAGTTGCCAAGCGTGTCGCCTGGCACAGCGGTGCCGAGCCAGACGTACTGCTTATCGAGCCCTTTCCGTGTCTTTCGCAGACGAGGAGCCGCCCCCATGAAGATGGTTCGAGCAATGCGCTGAGTGACGAACCTTTGGCCCAAATTAGGACGGTCAAGGTCAATTTGCTGCGCGGTAGATCCTGGCCCATCTATGTCGGAATCAATGATTGGCTTCCACTGATCCTCGAGATACTGCGTTAGATCCGTATTCACCGATGCGGTATCAAGGGGAACGTTGCTCGGCAAAATCAACGGACTCTGATCGTTTGAGGCCCAAAGCTCGTGAACTATAGACGAGACAAGCTTTAATACGCCGCGCGTTCGTTGGAAGCGTTCGAGCGTTGACCAGTCTTCGTAAAGGCGGTCGAGTAACTCGGGGTGCAAGGGATACGACGTACGGATTCGGTTCTCATATTCTTCGCCGGGCGTCGTAGCGTCGCGAGGAAACAGCGCTGTATTACTTCGATACATCGTCACAAAGTTGCGAGCGACTGCAGCGATCGTGGTCAGCCCATCAGCATTTGGCGCCTGGAAAAGACGCCGACGGACAATCTCAAAGGACTCGTCCTTGCTCGATGGGCGCCACTGATCTGCGACGCGCCGAATGACGTTCTGTAGCCGTTCAAGCGCCAACTGGCCATTGGCGCCGCCGATCTCAATGTCGCTGCCTCTGCCGTCTTCACCTGTATCCGAGGCCGGAATCGACACTACGAGCATTGCGCCCGGGATGGAACGGACGACTTCGGTGAGCGACTGAGCGAACGTGAACTGGGTTTCGAATGAACCCGCTGGCAGTTCCTTATCTGACACAAGTTGTCGAGCGTACGCAACCCACTCATCGATGAGAATCAGGGATGGTGAATACTGCTCAATGAGTGTGTGGAGCGATTCACCAGGACTA
>Ga0247742_10000961_pt1 | contig 21300 bp, 20 predicted proteins | sample UWRJL208509C2_FD_180944 | JGI IMG/M metagenome (GOLD analysis project Ga0247742, IMG submission 180944) | Plant litter microbial communities from Arlington Agricultural Research Station in Wisconsin, United States - UWRJ-L208-509C-2 | ecosystem: Environmental > Terrestrial > Plant litter >... | reverse complement strand
AATAGCTAAAGCTAACAGAACCCATAAACTAGCAGCATTATTAAAAAAGCTTAACGTTAATAAGACACTCCCTAAATATAGTGGGAAAGAATAACCAGATAATAAAACAATTATACGGTTAAACGTATACCCTAGCTTTATTTGATGCCCGCTTACTGTACTCCCCGAACCGTCAGTTTCGATACGAATGGCTTTAACCTCACCACCGAAAACTAAAGCCATAATAGCATGCCCTAGCTCATGGACAAGTGTTACAGCATGGTTTAAAACCATACCAGTAAAGGGTAAAATAACTAATATTGTTGTTATAACAAATAAAGTTAATGTTATTGTTTCGTGATCAAAATTCATTTCAGATTATATCGGGAACCCGATACTTTAATTATGAGGAAACAGAATCTAATAAAGCTATCTATCTTAACATTTGTGGTTAGCCTATTAACTGGATGCCAGACTGAGGTTCCTAATGTTTCACCAAATTCCTCTCCTGTTGAAGAACAATATGTAACAGATATTATTATTACAGGGGACGGGTTACAACTTCTATATGCTCCGCAAGAAATAGCAGAGCTACTTCCTTATAACTCAAATGTTGCTAACGCTATTATAAAAATTGGTGAAGCTCTTAATTCTGAACCTATTATAACTTTCATTCCCACAGATAGCAACTGTACTCTTGATACAACGCATGCTACATGGGGTAACTTTGATTTAAGCTTTGAAGGAACTGATGCGGAACTTACAGATAGATTTAAAGTTGCATTAAGTTCTGAGCCTACATCCTCAAATGGAGTATATATTGGGGCATACAATCATGTAACGATAGGTGCTAATGCTGAAACTGTGAAACAAAATGAATTTTTAGTTTCAGACCCTAACTTAAATACCTCATTTATGGTAACAGATGAAGAATCTGGAATAATTTACGAATGGATATTTATAGATAGCTGGAGCATAACTCCTCCACCATATGAAGGTAAAGAACTATACGGGGTTAAGGCATACCTTGTAAATAACATACTGGCCGCGATTTATGCTCCCGAATATTTTATAAATAACTGTTAATTATTTACTTAAATCTAAATTAGAATTTTCAGGCATATAGCTTCCTAATTTATTTTTAAGAAAGATAGTTTGTATTTTGGTCTTATTAACAAAGTTAGTTTTACTTTCTTTAACTACAGAAATCAAAGTTTGAATAATAAAAGTTAACTGAGTTTCTATTTCTTTATCAACAGTTTTATCGTCAAGAACGATTTTATTTGAAGACAAATCTACTGTCTCTTTTAAGTCTTTTTCTAAGAAAGCTGTTACTAGAATTCTATTCTCTAAGGAAAGATAATTTTGTTCTTCCAATTCATTGACTTGTGCTAATAAATCTAAAATATCTTTAATTTTCTGGCGAGTAGAAATTTGCTTAAAGGATTTATTATTTAATCTAACATTAATATCCGTAATGAATTCTTTAAGCAGATCTTTTAAGCTTAATTCTTCTATTGTCTCAGTATTTTTTACGCTACGAGCTTTTACCATGCGTAACCAAAAAATAACGCCAAGTCCAGCGCCAACAACTAAAAAGAAACTAAGAAGCGGGAAAAAGTTGAACCCGGAGATACCATCGGTTATGGGAGTCTGGCCTTGACGAATTAAAATATTTTTTCTAGCATTCTCAACTAATCCGGGAAGGGTTAGAACTCCTAACATAATCAGAACTGCTGAAGCAACTATTGAGATAGTTGACATAATGCTAGGTACAGGTTTTGTTTCATTTTTACTTAATGTTGACATATGTAAAGTTTATCATGAAGTTTTTAAGTTAACCGACTTAATTAAGTATTCTATGAAGAACTTTCGATAATATTTCCTCACCAGCATTAATACCATAATTATCTGTAACTATAAGATTTTCAGCAGTAAAATCATCCTCATGTAACCCACCATGTGCTGGACGTAAAGCATAGTCAGCTATTGTTAACATTGTTTTATCTAAGTTTGAATCACCCGCACTAATAATATAATCAATGCCTAAACGCTCGCTGACTTCTTGAACTGCGTAACCTTTAGTTAAAAATTTAGGAATGAAATAAATTTTACGTCCTTGAATAGAGAGTTTATAATTCCATTCTTCAGCTTTATTCTCTAATTCTTCCAAGAAATGGTAAGGCATTTCATTCCGGTCAACCACAAAGTAAATAAAGAAACCATTAGCTTTATTAAGATTTTTTACCCATAAAGTATCTTTTGTTAAGTTTGACCAAAATTCAAAAACTTTATCAACTGGTTCAATACTACCTTCAAGTTGTTTCTTAATCGTATTTGTCCAACCTTTATCAGGTTCACCATTATGGAGAATAACCGCACCATTAGTTGTAATAGCATACTCTATATTAGCGTTAGGAAAACTAATTCTCCGATACTGGTCATTAATTCTTGTCGTAGTAGGGATGAAATGACTTAAATGAGAAATTTTAGCCAAATTAAGAATTGCTTGTAACGTCATATAAGAAGCAGGATGTTCCTTATTTGTTTCAACAACTACAAGACCATTGAAGTTAACTTTAGATAAAGTCAATTCAACATTTTTTGATGAATAAATTAATGTTTGATCTAAATCTGAAAAGAATCCAACTTTTTGTTCACTCATGATGTGGCTACCCCATCAAACCCTGTAGCACCTTTAGTATATTGAGGGTGTATTAGACCTACACAACTATAAGGCAAATGATCAACAAGTTCAATAACAGTTCCACGTTCTTCGGCTAGAACCTTGATGTGTTTAAGATTCTCTATCTGATCCTTTCGAACAAGAATTTTCCAAGGGACTCTACGTAACAGAACTCTCGTTGTTTCTCCAACTCCGGGCTTCACTAGATTAATGTTATTAATACCATATTCAGTATTAATTTTCTCAATAGAAGCCCATCCTTCAAAAGTTGGTTCAATTGAGTAGTCAACCTTACTTAAACCTTCCTTGACATCTTTATTAATTAGAGGAAATTGTTTCGCAACTTCATCAATAAAGTAATTAGAATAGTCATTCTCTAAAAATTCTTTATAAAATTTAGCTCCATGATAATCATCCTCACCGATGAAGTTTTCATTCAACACGGTTCTGGATATTAGCCCTGAAACTGTTGAGTTCAAGCATGCGGAGGGAATAAGGTAATCTTCTCTTGTTCCAAAAATTTTTACACAGTTACCGGGGTCAGCCAATACTGCTACCTCGGAATTAAACCAGTCGCCTGTTTCGTTTCCATATTTTTCCAAAGCAACCTTTAGTTCTTTGACAATCGCACCTTTACCAGTCCAGCCATCGACAAAGATTATATCTTCAGGATGATGATTAGCAGCAAGGTATCTTAAGGCGTTAGCATCAATGCCTTTACCTCTCACGATACTGACTGCATAGTGAGGAAGATTAACCCTGTATTTATCTTGAATGTAACGTTTAATCAAAACGCCAACAGGAGTACCGGCACGCGCTAAGGAAACCAAAACGGGGCTTTTACGTTGTTTAACAATTTGTTCAGAAACAACTCCAACAGCCACGGCTAATTTATAGCTACTTTCCTGTAAAGAGCTTTTAAATAATTCTTGGTATTCAATGCTTGGTTGGAATTCAATAGGTAGAGATTCAGCATAATGTGCACCGCCAGACTGAATAGCTTCTTCACGTTCTTCTGTAACAATTTCAAGCTCAACATCAGAAAGGTCTTTAAGTAACCATTTTACATCATCGCTTGAATAAGATCCAAATGCGGGGCCAACTAATGGCTCTGACAAGTTTTTATATTTCATGATAATTATCCTTTTAGATTTTCTTCTCAACTGGTTCACTAAATCTTCAATATCGTTGTAAGGTTTTTCATCATTGGAAAAAATAACAATTGTATCAAATTGGTTACCTATATTATAGGCGTAACGGATTGGAGTATCATCTTCCACATGCGGGAGGGTATACATAATTTTATCTTGAATAGCATAATCTTTTGAAGCTTTAGGAAATACAGGAGAACGAGTTGTTGAAGAGAATTTGACATCTAAACCAAATCCGTTAAGATTCCTGCTAACTAAAATAGGTAAATACATTTCTTCTTCTAAGCCTAAAACAAGAATATGGTTACCCTTTAGCATAGGATGTACTCTACTTGCAAAATTAACAGCGGCTAGATTATATGAACCAAAATTATCTACCCCATCTTTTGTTAAACTACCTGTGAAAAAATCAGCAGGATTAGCAATAGTAACTTCTTTACTCTCATGAGAAATTTGTTTATCAGCAACACCTTCGCCAGATCTAATAATAGATTGAGCCACTTCGATACTGTTTTCGGGTAGTGTGACGACACCTGAGGATAAAGCTGCGACTTCAATAATAATATTATTTTCGACAGCAAAATCTTCCATGCGTTTATGGCTTAATTCATCACGTAAATCGACTAAAGAAGCTATAACATATTTAGGATGATTATGTTTCGCATGTAAAGCTTTAATTGTATTCAAAACAGTATTACCAGTTGTTAGTTCATCATCCACTAATACTAACGGTAGATCAGAATTCAAATATTGAACATTTTTAGGTGTTATATTATGTGAGGTAGCATGTGAATGTTCCTCTTCGAAAACTCCATAATTTTTGATATCTTTTGATGGATAACGTGTTGAGTTTATATAGTAAGAATCTAGTTTGTTCGCAACTATAGCACCTAAAGCGGTAGCTGTTTCAGCGTAACCTAAGACTATAGATTGTGAAGTAACTTTATAATCTTTAAGGAGAGCTTTTAGTTTAACAAAGGTAGTCTCTTTATTTAAAATTTTTGATAATTCAGTAAGCATTAAATCTGAAATTATTGGTTTTGTTCCTTTTAGCTTTTCATCTACAATAACTGCTAAAATCTCGGCGGAACTAATAAGAAGATCTGGTGAAACCGGGATATGTTTACCAAGCACATTAGAAACAAGAAGATGAGCACGCTTAGGGTTATCTCTTAAGGCTAGCCCCACAAGTTGTTCTAATTTAACTGGTTGTTCTTTTTCGGTAAAACCAAGATTAAGGTTAGAAGCTACGAAATCTCCTGACCATACCATTAGTTCATACTCGCTTCTAAGAAATCAACAAAATCAATATCTGGATTAGCAACACCAAAAGCTTCAGCACGTAATAAAGTTTTATGCGCCCAAGCTAGATGGGGCTTGATCTCATTCATCTTATTTTTGTAAACAGATGATGTTGCTCCACCTAAACTATTATCACCTTTGGCGATATCAGAGGCATCACTAAATTCTTCATGGGTTACAACAGACATAGCGTGAACTAAGTTAATATGAGTGGGATGTATAACAGTTTTCCCTAATAATCCATTAGCGCGGTCTAACTCAATTTCACGAATTAAAGAATCGTAACCTTTAGTCAAAAGCTCTCGACGTAATTTATAATCTCCGTCGAAAAGACTCTCACGTAATTGAGGTTTGAAGATACGTTCACCATTATCGAAATGCTCCCATACAGCACCTGTGATTACATAACCATTATTCGCTCTACCTAGAAGATTAACAATGTCAGCGATAACAGAAGCAATAACATGGACATCATAAACGGTTGATCCTCTTGGACGGCGAATACCGTAGACACTGGACATGTCTGTAGCTCCTATACGGACAGCTAAGACGTTTTCGCGATGCTCAGCTAGAATGTCCTTAACGCCATGTAAAACAGCCTCACGAGACTCACGGTAAACCATTATAGGGGATTCAAGAATAGGCATGAAGTAAAGTGAACGAAGATTAGAAGCTTTTCGCTCTTCATTGATATGTTGTAGTTCATTAACGAAATTAGTCGCCGCCCCAGTAATATCCTCAAATTTAGGAAAAGCAAAACCAGTAAGAACAGAAAGATACTCTTTATTCATTTCCGCTACTTTTTTAAGATGAGCAGCAGTTCTAATACGAACAAATAGCAAAGGTAATTTATTCTTATGTTCCGGTTTGCTCAATTCCTTTAATGTTTTAACAAGGTTAAGTTCACCCTCTTCAACTTTATCATCCGGAATTGAATCTTCCAGACAAATAACAATACTCATAGCTCCATTGCTGGCACGTTTCAAAATATCTTCAGCTAGATTCGGACGAATGGAAGGGCAATATAATGTTGCACCTAAGGCAGAAGATAAAATGCTCTTGGCAGAGTCCGGAGTAATATCTGCTGGTTTCTGAAAGAATAGATGTTCAATATTTTTTTCGTCTAAGAAATTAAAATGACGCATAAAATTGACAATCCTTTCAAAGATTACATGGGGGTGATATTCTCTTTATACTTTATAGGCTAGATTTTACAGAGAATGTTTCGGCTACAGTACCGGTGAGCTTTTCGAGCCTAATTTCAAGAATGTTATTAATTCTTGAAATGTAGATAACGTTCTTACCATTATCACTATCAACAACAATAGTAGAACCATCGTAAAGCTTAATTTCCATTATACCACTATTAGCCGCAACGATAAGGCGTTTTAGTTGAGCGAAATAACGTAAACTTAAAACAACCTCATTCTTGTAAAATTCGACAACTTTACGGTTTCCAAAAGCAGGAATATTGGCATTCGGCTGGGTAGGAGTTTCTTCCCCACTTTTCAACCCAGTGTCCCATGCGAAAGATGCGGCATTGGTAATAACCAATGAACCCATAGCAGATTGACGCTTGTTCAACCTAACAACAGGCTTCTCAGTAAAACTTAAAGCTATCTTTCCGCTAACAGTAGGCTTGCTTGGCTTTTCAGGCGCAAGAACAGCGTTCGGTGCGGTCAATACTAGAGAATTTGAAGCTGTAGTTGTAGGAATAACTGGTGTATCGCTAAGCTTAGGACGACGCTTAAGATACACAATGTTTGCTCGTGAAACAGTTGTGTTGATCGGCATTAAATGTTAACTCCGAAATCTTTAGCGACACCAGCTAGACCAGTGGAGTACCCCTGTCCAACAGCGCGGAACTTCCAAGCACCGTTATGCTTATAGATTTCACCAAAAACCATAGCTGTTACTTCAATATCCGTTTGGTTAATATCGTAACGAGCGATGCTGGAATCCTCACGGTCTGCTACACGAATATAAGCCCCGCGAACAGAACCGAAATTACCCGGCTTACGAATATCGGGGTCAGCATAAACGACAAAAACAATCTTTGTTACTTCTTCGGGAATAAGAGAAAGATTAACTTCAATTTGTTCTTTGTCCTCACCGGAAACATAGTTAACGGCTCCATCAGGGGTACCAAGCTGGTTGAAGAAAACAAAATGTTCGTCAGATACAGCTTTACCATTCGCGCCGACCATGATAGCGGAAGGAACAAGCTCCGTTAAAGGAGCATTACTGGCAACCAGACTCCATCCGAAACCGATAAGGATTTCTTTAAGGAGTGGGTTGTTTGCGGTCAAACTAATGTTTGCCCCAGACTCTAGGTTAATAACACCACTCATGATTTTGTTTACTCTCCGAATTTGTTTTTAATAAAAATAGCTTGTGTGCTTAGTTCTGAAAGAACACGCCCATAAATTTCTGCGGCAAGTTCCCTTGTGTTAGCTTCAATTGTATCGTATTGCTGAGTTAAAAGCAAGTCGCCTTTACCTCCATCTACCTTATCATTTTCAGGTAGGAGTTTAAAAGTTTCAAGAGGAGTGGGAACGTAATCAGTAATAATTGACTGAATGAGAACTTTCTGCTCCATGACAATATCATGCGTCTTAAGGTATTCAAGAAGAGGACGAAGGATATCATCAATTGTGCGTAGTTGTGAATATACGCTAGTGGAAATACTTCCACTCATTTCTTTTGCAAACTTATCTAAAAGATCAAGCTGCTCTAAAGCTTTTTCATGGAAGGGGGGTTCGGACAACAATGGAGCAACAATGTTAGCAGCATTGTTGTCCGAACCGAAAAGTGCTTTAAATAAAGACATTTTTTATTCCTTTCGGAATCCCTTTCTGTCTTAGTTACTTAGTGATTTGCTTGGTTGAGTCATTCTCAGCAGCTTCAAGCTGGCGAGCGCGCTCTAGCTGGGGACGGGCGCGCTCTAGCTGGTTGCTAAGACCGTTGATTGTGATTTCAAGGTTAGCGTTAGCCTTAACTTTGAAGTTCTCAACCTCGTCAAGCGTAGCGAAGATATCATCGAAAGCCTTTGTGAGAGTCTCGACGCTAACCCCAGAGTTAGTAGCCTGTTCATGGACACGAGCGGTCTGCTGACGAAGCATAGCACTTGTCTGAGCGATAGTGTTATTCGTAGCGCTATTAACAGCATCAATCTGGTCAAGAACCAAACGCTGCGTGTCAAGAGCCTGAGCTACGATAACTGCGGTGCGGAGAGCGGTAATGGTGGTCGTGCGCGCACGGTCAACACCCTTGATAAGCTCAACATTGTTCTTACGAACAAGCTCCATAGCCATGTAACCCTGAACTGAAACGGCAAGCTGAGTAAGGATATCCTGACGACGCTGACGAACAGCGAAGAGCATATCACCCTCCATAGCGTTAGCAGCCTGAATATTACCCGCATTCTTAAGCGCCTGAACCTGAGAAGTAATCTCAGTATCAAGCTGCTCAGCAAGAACAGCGTACTCGTTAAGCTGACCCATTACAGTCCAAAGCTGAACCTTCTCATTCTCAAGAGAAGCGTTATCCTTCTGTAGTTCATCCTGACCAGCAAGAAGAGCCTTGATAATGTTATCAAGCTGTCCCTGAGCGGACTCATAACGCTGGAAGTACTTACGGAGCTTGTTACCTCCGGGGATGAAACCGAGAATTTTATGTGCGCCTGTAAGGTGTGCTGCGTTGGGAGTTAAGTCCTCAACCGTGCCACGAAGTGTAGCAAGCGTACCAGCTACACGCTGAGTAGCATCCCCACCATTGCGCTTGGAACCAGCAACGCTGCTAGAGGAGCGCTCTAGCATACGACTAGCACCACTTCCAGAGCTTACGATTTCCTTCTGAGCAAGACTGGTAATGTCCTTCATCTTGTCGATGAATTCAGGGCTATTAGGTGTGAACTTAGCTAGGTCTTTTACGAAACCTTTAGCTTGCTGGCCGATTTCGAGCTTGCGAGCATTATCCACAGCAGGTAGCATACCCTGTGCTTCATCCTGCTTAACTTCAGCAACAGGCTCAGCAGGAGCAAGAACGATAGTAGTAGGTGTAGCGGTAGGTGGTTCGAGAGTCATTATTCTCTGTTTCCTTTTCTTATTCTAATTAAAATTAGTTTATCATGTTTTTACTTTAAAAGCAAAAGTTTGGGTAAAAATTTTTGAGGGTGGGCACTTAATGAAACAGTGCCCACCCTCAGTTGGTTAATGCTTAGACGTTGATACCGAAGTCGCGAGCAACTCCACCAAGACCAGTAGCGTAACCTTGACCAACAGCCTTGAACTTCCACTCGACACCATTACGGTAAATCTCAGCGAAAACAAGGGCAGTCTCAGTAGAGGCATCCTCGGTTAGGTCGTAGCGAACGATTTCGGTGTTGTTGTCCTGATTCTCAACACGAATGAACGCGTTGCGAACCTGTCCGAAGCTCTGCGCACGAGCGTCAGCATCGTGAATAGAAACAACGAAAACAACCTTGTCAACGTCAGCGGGAACCTTTGAAAGGTCAACCGTTACCTGCTCGTCGTCACCGTCACCGGCTCCGGTGCGGTTGTCACCAAGGTGAACAACAGAACCAGCGGCATCCTGTGTCTGGTTGTAGAAGATGAAGTCGGCATCTGAACGAACCTTACCATCTGCGCCTACAAGTAGGGCAGAAGCGTCAAGGTCGAAGTCGGCTCCGGTCGTGGTACGTGCGTCCCAACCAAGTCCCACAAGGCAGCGGACGAGTCCGGGGTCTTCCTTGCTAAGAGAAATGTTGGCACCTTTAGTTAATGTTAATCCCATGTGTTTTTCCTTTTCTAGGTTTAGTTATATTCTATACTATATTAAATTAAAATGTCAAGTTTGTTTTAAAGAACAGCAGCAGCGTCTTTAAGAACATCCTTTACAGTGCGACCATTGGCAGGGTTGCCAACAGCTACGAAAGCCCAGCCAGCGCCGGAACGCTGTAACTTAGCGATTACGCTAGCAGTGTTGTTTCCACCGTTAGCGAGGTCATAGCGAGTTACTTCGTTCTCACCAGCAGACAAGTCAACTACGCGAGCGAACACGTTTGCTACACGATCAAAAGTTTGACGTGAGTAGCTTGTGATAACAAACACGATTGACTGAACTTGAGGGTTAACAGCGGAAAGGTTAACAACAATCTGCTCGTCATCACCGTCCCCATCACCGGTAAGGTTATCACCACTGTGACGGATTGAACCATCCTTGCTTGCTAGCTGGCTAAACCATACGAAATCAAGAGCGTTACCCTGAGCATCGAAAAGAATCGCTGAGGCATCAAGATCAATCTCGCCACCGCCGCCTCCGAAGAAGCCACCTTTCTTTACTGAGTCCCATCCTAATCCTAGGCGAACATTTGTTAAGGCAGAACCGTCTGCCTTTTGGAGGTTAATAGAACCACCCTTAGATAAGCTAATACCCATTTTTTCGTTTTCCTTTCGAATTTTCTTTTAGTTACTCTACTACATTCTCGGCATTATCGAGAGATTCTTGTTTCGCTTCACGCTTGTTGCGAATAATTGATGAAACAAACGCAGCACCAATTAATACTACACCAATTAGACCAGTGATAACTTCAGGGATTTCAACACCAATTGAAACGATAAGGATAGTCGCAAGGGCACCAATCGCCCAATGCGCTCCGTGGTCAAGGAACACGTAATCGTTAAGAGTTCCAGCACGCACAAGATAGATAGTAATGGAACGAACAAAGATGGCACCGATGAAACCAAGCCCTAGGGCAATAATAATCGGGTCAGCGGTAATAGCAAAGGCTCCAATAACACCATCGAATGAGAATGATGCGTCAAGTACCTCTAGGTAAAGGAACATGAAGAATGCAGCTTTACCAGTAAGCTTAACTAGACCACTAGGGCCAGATTTCCCAATTGACTTAGCAATATCTTCGGAAGAACCATGAATACCGGGAGTCTCTTCATCGCCGTCCTCATTACCCTCGAAGAGAGAACCAAGACCGTTGACAAGAAGATAAGTAATAATACCAAGGATACCCGCAGTAAGGACAACTTCCGGGTGGGTGGTGAGGAATGAACCACCGATTAGTGCGGCGAGGGAGACAATGAACGCAAGAGGTTTGAACTGTCCGACCTTAGCGAGCGGCTTTTCAATCCAAGCAAGCCATTTAATGTCACGATCTTCAAAAATGAACTCAAGGAACAACATAAGAAGGAACATACCACCAAAAGCGGCAATCTGAGGATGAGCATCATGAAGGTAATGACCATAAGTTCCAACTTCGCTGGGGTCACCCTTCTCTAACGCAAGGCTGATTACATCCCCGAAGGAAAGCCCAGTCGTTACAGAAACAAGGACAAGAGGAAGAAGTAGTCTCATACCTACAACAGCGATAAGAATACCTACTGTTAGGAAGATTTTCTGCCAGAACTCTGACATCTTCTCAAGAACACGAGCGTTAACTACGGCATTATCGAAGCTTAGGCTAACTTCAAGGATACCAAGAAGAGCACAAAGAATGAGCGCCTCCCAGCTTCCATAGAAAAACGCAGCAACGAGGGCGAGGGCTGAAACAATGAATGACCAACCGAATACTTTAAGAAACATGTGGAGTATAGATACTTTCTGCTAGATAATTACCTTTATACTATCATAGATTTACTATATGTCAAATCTATTTATCATAGTAACCTCCCCGAACAGGGGACTTATTTGATAAATGCTAATATATAAATATTGTTATTGCAACTTTCTTGTGTTAATATATTTATATGACCATCCAACGAGCTATTGTTCTTCCTAGCGATCCCTTTAATCCGCATAATGTGGATGAGGCATTCACTAAGGAAGCATCCGTTGTGCGATGGAACGAAACATTAGTTTCAATACTTATAGATCATGACGAGCTACAAACTTCAGGGAATCTGAAGATCAAAGGTGATTCATATGATTCCCCAGTTGAAGGTGTATACCGTGGTTGGATGGTAGCTCCCTCGCAGTACGAAGTTTTCTATGCTGCTCTAAAATCACATAATATTATTCTACGAACTACTCCTACTATGTTCCGTAAGGCTCATATGATTGATGGGTGGGTTGAGGCATTAAAAGGTTTAACCCCGGATACTGTATTACTTGGATTAAATCCTTCTGTAGAAGAAATCCTTAATGCGGGCATATCTCTTGCGAGCGAATCCTTTTTCGTTAAAGATTATGTTAAAGCGAGGAAACATGAATGGGCTGAGGCTTGTTATGCTCCGACATTAGATGTTCTTCCAACAATTGTGAAAAATATGATTACTCTTCAGGAAGAGTATCTTACTGGTGGTGTCGCTATTCGTGAGTTTATCCATTTTGATAAAAAAGTTGAAATTCGATATTGGTGGGTAAAAGGCGAGTTTGTTACAAGTATTGTTCATCCTGATTTTGCGGGTAAAGAAATTGTTTCTGTTCCTGAGGAATTTCTTATTCAAGTTAACGAGCGTTTAAATACTTTAGACTTACGTTACCTTGCGGTGGATTTTGCTAAAACAGTTGATGGCAAATGGTATGTTGTGGAAATTGGTGATGGACAAGTTTCTGGATTCCCGAATGATTTAGATGACGAAACAGTTGAAAAAGTTTTAACTAGTTAATTCAGTCTCATCAACACGAGCGCCAGTTAAAATAGTCTGATCATTGCCGTTGAAGTTTCCATGACCTTTGATCTTAGCGCTCTTAATTTTGATTTGGTCGCCCTTGTCGAACTGGAAAAATTTGGATGCTGTCCAGACAATTTCTTTGCCGTCAGGGGCGGTCATAATCAAACGAGTTTTTGTACCAAAATCAGAATCATAATGATCAATGCGTTTGATAGTAGCTTGAATATCTTTAATTTTCTCATCGGTAGCACCAAGGAAACCAATAGATTTAACTTCATTAGCTTTAGCTAACTCTTTTTCAGCTTTCCACTTTTCCCTATTATGTGCTGCGATAACTGATACTGCCATACCCAGTTGTTTTACACCAAGATTGTCAGACTTAAGAATAGTGCGCATATTGGTAGCATAATCACTATCGCCCTCGATAGGTGTACCCTCGATAATTTGTTTAGCTTGTTCATAATAAGGTTCAGGGTCAACACGATCTCTATCAAGCAACTTAGAATTAAAGAATTGATTACGCACATCATCTGCTGTAGAAGGTACACCATATTCTTGGGCTGAACCACGAGTAGTGAAATCATTCCCACCATTACTTACAGCTAAAGCATAAGCTACGGTTTTATGCAAGGAAAGAATGGTATCAGCACCACCATATGAACGATCCGAACTGATTTTACCGACTTCTTCAATATCATAATTTAAAGCCCATAAAGCTTTAGGTGTTACTCCAAGGAAGCTTTCTAAACAATTAGAACCAACTTGCTTAAAATCACCCTCACCGTTACGTAATAGGTATGTTGCTTTACGACGACGATCACTACCACAGTGTTCACAAACTTGAGCCTCAGGACGTACCCCGTTAAGCTCTTGACCGGGAAGAACGCGTGTTAAAATTTCCCCATCAGGTGTCCTATCAACTGCTGCTACGAAATCCCAACCGGCTACATTTAAGCTAGGGTGAGACATCTGTAGTTGAATCATACTGAATTTATTACCATCTTCATCCTCTTCGATAAACTCTTCAGTAGTATAAGTAAATCTTTCTTCTACACCAGCGCGTTCAAGCTTACGATTAGCCTTATCTATGCGTTTTTGTGCTTCTTCAAGTTTGGAAGCAGGAAAAGTGTAGACACCTTCCTCAGAATCTTCATCCTCTTGCTCAGCCCTTATTTTTAAAGCTGTATCTAAACGATGCTTTAGAACATCAACTTCTGGCCAAACAGCATTAGCTATTTCTTCTCGTAAAAGCTCTTCGCCATGAACCGTAGCCGCATACTCGATTTTGGCTTCCTCAAGAAATTCCATAGCTTCTAAAGTTTCATCAGCATCACCGGTATAACGAAGTGCTTCAAATTTTTCGGTAGCATCCTTTAACTGCTTCTCTAATCTTTTTTCGAAAGCAATTTTTTTGGAATCCCCATGATAACGACAATAAGCAGGATTCTTGGATTGACATTTAATCGCGGTTGTAACTGACATACGTTATATCTAACCGAATAAAAATAAAAAGGTTGGGATATCCATAAACTAAATATCCCAACCTTTAATATTATTAAATTATATTTTATTTATCTTCGTCAATAATTTCAGCATCAACAATATCCTCATCACCAGCCGGTTGCTCCGGTTCAGAAGAAGAAGTTGTCTCCTCAGCGGGCTGAGTCTTCGCATAAACCTGCTCGCCAATTTTACTTTGAGAAGCCTCTAATTTATCAAACGCAGATTTAATAGCGGCAGGATCATCGCCACTAATCGCAGAACGAACTTCTCTAATATTATCTTCAAGCTCAGTAACAAGCTCGCTTGTTAGAGAATCCTTATGCTCAGCGATAGCTTTCTCAACTGCGTAAGCTAACTGTTCAGCGTTATTTTTATTATCAACTTCTTCGCGACGTTGTTTATCCTCCGCAGCGTGAGCTTCCGCATCTGCTACCATTCTTTCAATATCATCTTTGGAAAGAGAACTTCCACCAGTTACGGTAAAACTCTGTTCCTTACCAGTACCCTTATCTTTCGCGGAGACATGAACAATACCATTAGCATCAATATCAAAAGAAACCTCAATCTGAGGTAACCCGCGTGGAGCAGGAGCAATACCATTTAAGTCAAAACGACCTAAACTCTTGTTGTCCTTAGTAAATTCGCGTTCACCTTGGAAAACTTGAATTGTAACTGCTTGCTGGTTATCTACCGCAGTTGTGAAAATCTCGCTACGTTTTGTTGGAATAGCAGTGTTACGTTCAATAAGTTTAGTCATAACACCCCCTGCAGTTTCAAGACCTAATGAAAGGGGAGTTACATCAATAAGGAGAACATCCTTACGTTCGCCCTTAAGAACTCCCGCCTGAAGAGCAGCACCGACAGCTACAACCTCATCTGGGTTAACACCCTGATTAGGATCTTTACCACCAGTTAATTCTTTAACCAATTCAACAACCGCTGGCATACGGGTAGAACCACCAACAAGAACAACATGTGAAATATCTGAAAGTTTAATTTTCGCATCTGCGATAACACTCTCAAACGGCTTCCTTGTTCTTTCAAGCAAGTCTTTAGTCATTTGCTCAAATTGGCTACGAGTAAGCGTTTCATCAAGGTTAACAGGGCCATCAGCAGTTAAAGAAATATAAGGCAACTGAATTGTAGCTTGAGCAGAGGAAGACAACTCTTTCTTAGCTTGCTCAGCAGCTTCCTTCAACCTTTGAAGAGCTATTTTATCAGTTGATAGATCCACTCCGTTGGTTTCCTTAAACTTTTTAATAAGATAGTTAACAACTTTAGTGTCCCAATCATCTCCACCTAAACGGTTATCCCCAGCGGTAGCCTTAACTTGGATAGTAGAGAAGCCTTCGTCTTTACCAACCTCAAGCAATGAAACATCGAAAGTTCCACCACCTAAATCAAAAACAAGTATAAGTTCGTCCTCTTTACCTTTATCCAAACCATACGCTAAAGCAGCCGCAGTTGGCTCATTAACAATACGAAGAACGTTTAAACCCGCAATTTCTCCAGCTTCTTTCGTCGCTTGACGTTCGGCATCATTGAAGTACGCTGGGACAGTGATAACAGCATCTGTGATTGGCTCGCCTAAGTACTGTTCACCATCACGTTTCAACTTCTGTAAAATACGAGCAGAAATTTCTTGTGAAGTATATTTCTTCCCGTCCACTTCCATTGTCCAATTAGTTCCGATGTGACGCTTGACGGATGCAATAGTCCTGTCAACATTTGTTACAGTCTGACGCTTAGCAGTTTCACCTACTAAGACTTCTGAGTTATTTCCTTTTGTAAACGCTACAATAGAGGGAGTTGTCCTAAACCCTTCAGCGTTGGCTATAATTTTTGGTTCTCCACCTTCGAGAACCGCCATAGCACTATTTGTCGTTCCTAAATCAATACCAATTGCACGAGACATATTTTGTCAACCTCCTAAAATTTTTAACATAGTTAGTATATCAGGAATTCCCAAAAAATGAGAGAAAAATGAAAAACTTGATAATACTCGGCTCAAGTTTTTTCTTATTCTGTGTTGAACCATATAAAATTCAAATATTTTATAGTTATGAACTTGCTAAAAACTTTCTTTTTGTGATAAGATAGCTGATAACAACAAATTATTTAGGAGTTGAAATATATGCCAGTTAATCTGGATAAGATTGAATCACAAGCCCCCGCTCTTTTGAGCTTAGCTAAACAAGCTACTATCTCTATTGATAAAAGCGGGCTAAACGGAACAGTAGCTAAAGTTGCTCTTGTTCTCGACTACTCAGGCTCTATGGGCAACGAATACAAGAACGGTTCTATGCAGCGCCTAGCTGAAAAGGTTCTTGCTCTTGCCACACAGCTAGATGATGATGGAGCTATTGACTTCTTCGTGTTTGATAGCTCTGCAGCTTACCTAGGTGAGATTTCTCTAGGTGACTACAAAGGTTCCGTGGATCGCCTAACGCGTGGTCGTAGAATGGGAACTACAAACTACGCCGAAGCATTCCTTAAAGTTCGCGATCACTTCGGGTTCGGCAATACGGTTGAGAAGAAGGGTCTGTTCGGTCGTACTAAGACTGTCCCTAACCCTAACTCTGGCCCTGCTGATGCACCTGTCTACGCGCTATTCCTCACGGATGGTGTTCCTGACAACAAAGCTGCTGCTGTTAAGGCTCTAACTGAGGTCGCTGCTACACCGATCTTCTGGAAGTTCCTTTCAATTGGTCGTGAAAGCATTGAGTTCCTCCAGAAACTCGATGATCTTGATGACCGTTTCGTTGACAATGCTGACTACAAGCCTGTTGGTAACGTTGATAAGGTTAATGATTCTGAACTATTCGATATGCTCCTTGACGAGTATCCCGGATGGTTGAAAGAAGTTCGTGCGAAAGGACTTATTAAATAATGGGATTATTTGACAAGAAACCTACTGCCCAAGTGTCCGCTCCTATTGATTTAGGTAAGCGTACTGGAACTATTAACCTTGAAAAGGGTTCGGCTGTAACTATTGAGAAGAGTGCTATCGTTACAGCACGAGCAACATGGTCTTCTGATACGGATTATGATATTTATGCTCTTGTGGTATTGAAGAACGGACAAGTTCTTACCGTATCAACGTTCGGTTCAGAGGCTGAAAGAAATCCTCAGATGAGTGTACTAAATGGTTCAGTTCGCCATCTGGGTGATGTTACTCGTGGGGTTAAGGGACTAGCTGAAGAGATCATTGAAATCAAAATGACTGATGAGATTGATGCTATTATCCCGGTTGCTTATTCTGCGCAATCTAACGGTACCGGATCATTCAAACGCTACAAGGTTAGTCTAAGCATTGATAACGGACAAGGCACCAATGTAACAATTGATGCTAAGAATGCTAACAATAACGACCAAATCTACACGGTTGCTATTGGAGTTATTCGTAACACTGCGGACGGGGTGCGTATCGAAGCTCTAGAAAGCTACTCTAGCCCCAGTTCAGAGAACCGCCCGATTATCAAAAACGGCCAAGTTGTTATGGACGCTGGAGCGCGTAACCTCTATAAGTAAATAGCAGTAAATAAGTTAGGGCCAACCTGTAACACCTAGGGTTGGCCCTAACTTATTTATACAGGAGAAAGAACATCTTTATTTCTTACCCAAAAATCTTCATCTGAAGAAATACTTGATACATAATCGGAGTCAAGCTGATCCAAAGAAATATTATCTTCTAAATTCTTTTGCTTATCATCAATAACCTCAACAAAAATATATGGAGTGGAATGATATTCTTTCCATTCAGCTTCAGTCCATTTATCTTTACTTACAGTCATAAGCTTTTCAAATAAGGTACCATCTAACATAATTATCCTCCTAAAAATATTTATTTAATTAGAAGTATCGAACAATATTAGATTTTTGGTTTAATATGATAGAATTAAACACATGAGTAAAGATAAATTAACCCCAAAACAAGATCTTATTTGCGATTTATTAGCCGCCCGTTACAGGTTAGGTGAAAATATTTGGACATTTGATGATAAACTCAAAAAGTCTTTACAAGACCTTCAAGCTAAAGGCTACATAACTCTCATGAGTGGGAATGTCGAGAACACTGTTCGTGCCTATCTAACCGAGAAGGGGAAAGAGTATAGCCTTTCCTCCACCTATGAAGCCCCTATTGCTAAAGAGAAAACTTTACAAGTTACTGTTACCTTAAAGGGCGATAAGGTTCTTAAAACTAAAGTTTCAGAAATTAGTTAAACTAAACTCTTTTGTGTTATCTCAATTGAAATAGATGTAGAAGTATAAGTTTTATCTAACTGAACTTTGGAAACATCTACGGGTTCATTAAATAATGTTTTAATAGCCATCCACATAATGTTTACCCCTGTAATGGTAGAAGAATATAATCCACCTGAAGCTCTAGTATTCGTTTCTAAAATAACTAAGCTATCATTCCACCAACGCAACTGTGTATTAGTCAAGTAAGTTAACCCATACATTTCAACAATTTTGGATACAACCTCTGTAGCTTGAGGAAAACGGTTAGAAAAAGCTTTCATCCTATTAGTATCCTTGGTTCGAGGTATATTTAAAATAAGTTTACCGTCACCAGTAGATAACGTATCAACACTAACCTCAGGATCTGCAAGGAATGGCATAACCATAAAAGCAGGAGGGGTGCGACCAGATTTCTCTTCATTCTGTAAGGCTTCAATAATTTTATTCAAAGAAATGTCATCTTTAGGTCTAACTAGAAGCTCTTCCATTGTATAAGAATTATCGTTAATTATTCTAAATCCTGAGGCACCAACCCCGACTGTTGGCTTAACAATAATTCGAGTGTCCTTATCTAAAAATTTTCTCATAGCTTCATATTGGAAGATAAAATCTTCCGAACCGCGAGCTACTGACCAAGGAGGGACAGGCAAACCACTCTCAGCTAAGGAAAGGTAAGCTAATTCTTTATTCTCAAAAAGTTCTATAGTAGCACTTGGGTTAACTAAAACTTTAACACCAATTTCTTCAAACTTACTAACATTTTTAGAGATAAGTAATGCTTGTTCACGAGGTATGAATACGTTTATGTTATATTTTTTACAAAACTCTAATGCCCAGTTTATATATTCTTCACCTATTAAAGTAGGCTCTAGTTCAATAACATCCGCTGCTTGAAGAACTGGAGATTGTAAATCAACATGAGTAGCGAAAACTTTAACTGGAGTATCATCAGGATTCTCTTTTAGCATTTTTATAAGCCAATAAGATGTTGCATACGCACGGTTAAACCATATATTTAATGAAGAAGGAAGCATATATTAAGTGTATCAAACATTCTTAATATCACAGGTCTTTTATTGGTAACAGATCAGGAAAACGACCAAAGACTTATTTCTTTGGTCGTTTTCCTTTAAACTATTTAAGCTACGTAAGCTTTCTTGTTACGAGGACGAATGAATAGAAGAATTCCGAATCCGAAGACGAACAATCCTCCAGCAACTAACCAAATATTGCTGTTACCGCTACCAACAGAACCAGTATTAGCTAGGTTGGTTTTGACAACAGAAACTAGGCTCATCTCAGTATCGTAAATCTCATAATCAGTAAAAGCTGGGATAATTGTATCATCACTACCTTCAGATTCAAGAACCCAGAAGTAGTAACCTACAGCGGTAACTCCAATACATGGAGTTGTATAAACACCGTTACCGTCAATTTCTGTTTGAACTGTTCCAACAACTTTAACATCGTCAAGATCGGGTAGAACATCTCCAACTTCTGGTTTAGTTGCTGAAGGGCCAATCAGAGTTGATTTAATGATGTAAGGCTCAGCGGCAGTGTTGTTATTTGTTATAGTCATAACATCTGAGATACAATCATTAGGGTGAGCTTCAGGATGTGTTGTTTTGGTGGAAATAGTTGGTGGGAACGGAACGAAAGTAGATTCCGTTGAAATACCATATTCGCTCTGGAAAGGAAGAATCTTATCTCCACCTTCAGATACAGGTGTATCTGCGGGGTTAATTGATTCAGTCCAAACATGGTAAGCACCAGTTTCAACAATACAATCTGGAGTAGTATATGTTCCAGCAGAAGTAACAACTAGAGTAACATCACAAACCTCAATAGCGGTATTAGGAATAGTAGCTGACTGAACGATTGGAGAACCAGTTGTATCCTGCCAGAAGATAGCATGAATAGTAACTTCAATAGGAGTTAATACACCGTTATTATCCCATACACCCCATTCAGCATTAGGGTTCTGAGCATCCGCGTCAACTGTAACCATAACTTCATCAGTCACAACATCCCCAACTTCGGCTGTAGCAGCGCTAGTTTGGGTTGAAATACTAACTTGGAAAGGAGTCTCGCTAGCTAAAGCAGGAGAAACACCAGCACCACCAAGCGCTGTAACAGTTCCACCTCCGGAGAAAAGCATACGCTGAGCATCAGGATCGCTATCTGGAATACCAACGCGCATTGTGTTTCCGTAGGGGACATTGCTATAAGTAACGACAGCGGAAACCTGAACAGTAGAACCTAAACGGCTTGGAATAATAGTATATTCTGTACCATTAGTTATAGCATGAGTGTTGGTTCCGTTATCTTCGAAAACACCATCAGTTAATACTAAAGTACCGCTTTGGGTTCCATCAGCCACAGCAGAGGTTCCACCACTAACATAAGTAACATTAATATCTGAATATGCTGTAGCTGTTAAACCCTCTGGGTCATCAAAATTAATTACAACATTTGCTGTAGCGCCATAAGCCGCATTAGCATTAGCAGCAGCATTAATAGCATCAGCAGTGGCTATAACTGCGCCCTCAGAGCCATTAGCGCGCTGAGCATAGTAATGGTCACTATTACCGTTCATACCAGTAATACGCCATACCGCTAATTGAGCAGCAGCAGCGGTTGTAGGATCAGAACTTGAGCCATAATTATCACCAATATAACGTAAACGAGCAATATCCTCAGGGCTTAAGAAATTACCATCTTGTTTCTGGAAACTGGAAAGATCTTGATTAGTGTAGCTAGTACTAATAGGAGCATCTTGACTGGAATCTAAACAAAGACCACGATT
>Ga0247742_10000959_pt1 | contig 21338 bp, 12 predicted proteins | sample UWRJL208509C2_FD_180944 | JGI IMG/M metagenome (GOLD analysis project Ga0247742, IMG submission 180944) | Plant litter microbial communities from Arlington Agricultural Research Station in Wisconsin, United States - UWRJ-L208-509C-2 | ecosystem: Environmental > Terrestrial > Plant litter >... | reverse complement strand
GATGATAGTGCTTATAAACCTCACGGTGGTACGTCTCCTGGTATACCAGCACCGAATAAACCCCGGCCTCGTGTAATCTCAGGTACTCTTCCGTAGTAAGCGGCTGGACTTCCACAGATATATTCGCAAAGTCATTTCTGACGAGATGAATAGCCTGTAGGAAATAATTAATATTTACGGTATGGTTGGCCTCTCCCGTTACAAGTAATACATGATCAAAGCCTGCTTTTTTTAACGCCTGGGTTTCCTGTTTTATTTCAGTATCGGTCAGTGTTTTTCTCCTTAGTTTATTGTCAAGGCTAAAGCCGCAATACGTACAGATATTCTGGCATTCGTTACTGAGATACATAGGCGCATACATTTGTATGGTTTTTCCAAACCGCTTCTGTGTAAGCGAGTGGCTCATTACTGCCATCTGTTCCAGATACGGCAATGCTGCCGGTGAGATCAGCACTAAAAAATCATCCAGATCCCGTCTTTCCTTTGAAAGCGCCCGTTCTACTTCACCGGCTGTAGATCCGTATATTTTTTCACGGATTTGGTCCCATTCGTATTTTTCAAAGATCTCTTTGAATGTAGTCATTGTGTTGAATTTTATTAGTCATACAGGAATGACGTTAGCGGACTTGATGCAACAGCATTATTTATGGTCCCGGCCAGTCGTGCTTCAAAAGCTTTCCGGCCGGCAATAACGGCTTCCTTAAACGCTTCCGCCATCAGTACCGGATTACCTGCTATTGCAATGGCAGTATTAACTAAAACAGCATCTGCTCCAAGTTCCATAGCTTTTGCAGCATCAGATGGGGAACCAATCCCTGCATCAATAATAACGGGTACCCTGCTTTGCTCTATTATTATTTCCAGAAAGTCAATTGTCTTCAAACCTTTATTACTTCCTATTGGCGAAGCCAGTGGCATTACTGCTGCGGTTCCTGCATCTTCAAGCCGCTTGCATAAAACCGGATCGGCATGGATATAAGGCAGTATAATAAAGCCCAGCTTTGCCAATTCTTCCGTGGCTTTTAATGTCTCGATGGGATCTGGCAACAGGTATTTAGGATCTGGATGGATTTCCAGCTTCAGCCAGTTGGTTTCCAATGCCTCCCGTGCAAGTTGGGCCGCAAAAACAGCTTCTTTGGCATTTCGGGCTCCGGAAGTATTCGGCAGCAAACTGATGGGGCATTGCTGTAAATGGGAAAGCAAAAGGTCTGATTGTGCTTCAAGGTCAATTCGCTTAAGCGCTACAGTAACCAGTTCACTGCCGGAAGCCAAAATAGCCTGCTGCATTTGTTCGTTGGAACCGAATTTACCTGTTCCCAAAAACAAACGGGACTGAAAACTGCGGTCTGCTATATGTAAGGGTTGCATAGTTGTTGTAGTTGGTTAAATAATTGTTTTTGATCTGGATGATGGGTTATAAGCCCCGATAATGCTACACCATATACGCCTGTATCTAAAATGCCTGCTATATCTTCGAGTTGGATTCCGCCAATGGCATAGATGGGTATACTGATTTGCAGCGCTTTCAGTTGTGCTAAAATTTGCCGGTATCCTTCCAATCCTAAAATTGGGCTTAACTTTTCTTTTGTGGTTGTAAACCGGTACGGTCCCAATCCAATATAATCGCATCTCTCATTATGCCTTTGCAGCACATCCTCCAGACTGTTGGCTGTTCCCCCATAAATTTTATCAGGCCCGAAAATAGCACGTGCTTCATGAATCGGCATGTCGCTTAAACCTAAATGGATGCCATCTGCATCTACTAATTTTGCAACCTGCAGATTATCGTTGATAATCAGCTTACAGTTATAACTGTCTGTAATTCTTTTTACGAGTGATGCGAGAAAAAACACTTCTGTTTGTGGCGCATTTTTATATCTTAATTGTACCCATGTACAGCCTGAGTCCAATACTTTTCTGATATTATGCAATTGTTCTTCAACAGAATTACCTTGTGAGATGTATTGTATTTTAGTCATGATGTTCTTTTCTTAAACATTTTTTAAATTCCTCTACAGGTTTGGCAGTATTCCATAGTGCTCCGAGTAATGCTACATCATCAAAGCCTGATTGGTATAGCTGTTCGCAATTGGAACTGTCGATTCCCCCCAATCCGACCAGTCTGGTCTGGAAATTGTTACGCCTTTTCAATGTTTTTAGTATGTCCTCACTGGATTTATAACCTGGTTTGGAGATACTTTCAAAAATCGGGCTCAAAAAGGCATATTGAAATGAGACCGGTAATGCATTGAACCCTTCTATAGAATGTGTTGAAGCCGAGAAAACCCAGTCTGTACGGATTGGTAATACAGCCCGGATATACTCAAAATCTTCTTTGTTTTTTTCTGTAAAATGAAGCCTGTGGATATTAAATTCCATGGCTGTTTCAAAATGTTGGTGTACTGCTATTTTTGAATGATATTGTTCCCGTATCTGCCCTATATAATATTGTAACTCTAATTGCGTCATATGGGGTTTCCGAATATGAAAGAGTTCCAGCCCTGCTTCAAACAGCTGATGGATTACAGCAATTTCATTCTGGATCGATAAAGGACTCGACAGTACAATCATTTTTTATAAATAAATTTCTTTTCCGCTTTCTACAAACTCTTCTGATTTTAGCAGCATTCCTTTTTCGGCTACATCGCGTATTTCCTGTGAAATTTTCATGGAGCAGAATTTAGGGCCGCACATAGAACAGAAATGGGCAACCTTAGCCGCATCTGCAGGTAGGGTTTCATCATGGAATTCCCGTGCTGTATCAGGATCGAGAGCCAAATTAAACTGGTCTTCCCAACGGAATTCAAAACGGGCTTTGCTCAACGCATTATCCCTGTATTGTGCTCCCGGGTGGCCTTTTGCAAGGTCAGCGGCATGGGCTGCAATTTTATAAGTGATCACCCCGTCCTTAACATCTTTTTTATTTGGCAGGCCCAGATGTTCTTTTGGCGTTACGTAACATAACATCGCCGTTCCGTACCAGCCAATCATAGCGGCTCCTATAGCGGATGTAATATGGTCATAACCCGGGGCAATATCCGTAGTTAATGGCCCTAAAGTATAAAAAGGGGCTTCTCCACAGTGTTCCAGCTGTTTTTCCATATTCTCTTTGATCATATGCATCGGTACGTGTCCTGGGCCTTCAATAAATACCTGTACATCGTGTTTCCATGCAATCTTTGTAAGCTCTCCCAGGGTTTCCAGTTCCGCAAATTGGGCTGCATCATTAGCATCGGCTATAGAACCCGGCCTTAATCCATCTCCTAATGAAAAAGCCACATCATAGGCTTTCATGATTTCACAGATGTCTTCAAAATGGGTATACAGGAAGTTTTCCTTATGGTGGAACAGGCACCACTTTGCCATAATCGAGCCGCCTCTGGACACAATACCCGTGATCCGGTTGGCCGTGAGGTGGATATACCGCAACAGCACTCCCGCATGGATAGTAAAATAGGACACACCCTGTTCTGCCTGTTCAATCAGTGTGTCACGGAAAATTTCCCAGGTCAGGTCTTCAGCTACGCCTTTTACTTTTTCTAATGCCTGGTATATCGGTACCGTTCCTATTGGAACCGGGGAGTTCCGTATTATCCATTCCCTTGTTTCATGGATATTTTTACCTGTGGACAGGTCCATAATAGTATCTGCTCCCCAACGGCAGGCCCATACCGCTTTCTCTACCTCTTCTTCTATACTCGATGTTACTGCACTGTTTCCTATATTGGCATTGATCTTTACCAGGAAATTGCGTCCTACTATCATCGGTTCGCTTTCAGGATGATTAATATTGTTCGGAATTATTGCACGCCCGGCAGCTACCTCACTACGCACAAATTCAGGAGTTATTTGTCCTTTTGGCGTATTGGCACCAAAACTGTTTCCGGCATGTTCATGTCTTAATGCTTTATTTTGCTCGTAAAACTGCTGCATCCGTTGGTTTTCACGTATCGCTATATATTCCATTTCAGGAGTAATGATTCCTTTCTTGGCATAGTGTAACTGGCTAACATTAGCGCCTTTTTTGGCTCGCATGGGTTTATGCAGGTATTCAAAACGCAAATGATCCAGTTTTTTATCTGTGAGGCGTTTTATACCATATTCGGATGAAATATCGCTTAACTCCTCAACATCCTTACGATCCAGGATCCATTGCTCACGGATCCTCGGCAGCCCTTTCCTGATATCAATACTGATATCGGGATCGGTATACGGACCTGAAGTATCGTATATAGTGACTGCAGGATTCTTCTCTATAGTACCGTTGGACATTTGGGTATCATGCAGGATTATTTCCCGCATTGCCACCTTTATTGGATATATTTCCCCTTCAACATAAATCTTTCTGGAACCGGTAAAAGGAGTACGGGATATCTGGTGTTCTTTATTTTCCATTTGTATGGGTTTTATTTTGGATTTAGACAATATGAATTTAGCCGCCTTGAGTGGCAGAAATAATAAGGATTTCGTCAGTTTGGTTTAGGAAGTAAGAATACCAGTCGGTCTTAGGAATGACCCTATTGTTTACGGCAACAGCAATGCCTTTTTGCCTGTCAGGAACTTCCATATCAAGCAGTGCCTGTATAGTCAGTTCTTCAGAAATAAATCGTTTGATTTGGTTGTTTATTTTCAGTTCCATTCCTTTTTGTATCATTTATAATATACTTTAGGAATGGCTGCAACGGTACACAGAGGTACTATGAAGTCATCTTACTTTTCCCTACGGCAGTATGAACTGCATCAGGTTCAGAGGGTAAAATCTCAGCCTACATTTTTGTAGACACCCCTAAAGTGTACGGCAAATGTAAAATATTATTTGAAATACAAACTATAATTTCAAATAAAAAACAAAAAAGCATGTATAGTCATCGTAGTACTCGAGGACTATACATGCTTTTTTGTTTTAAACCATTAAGATCTTAAAAACAAAACGCTACAATTATATCGAAGTATAAAAAAAAGTATCACTTCGAATTGCCCCGGCATGCATCTGCCAGCTCACCTCAATCACCTCTTTCAAAACCCGCTTTAAAACAGAAAAATCATTAGGCTTTTTAATATAGACATTAGCTCCCGATACAAAAGTATCTTCCTGATCTTTCTCAGAAGCCGAGGTAGAATAAATAGCAATAGGAATATCCCTGAATTTCTCATTGGCCCTGATCTCTTTCAATGACTCAAATCCATTCATAAAAGGCATATTCAAATCAAGAAAAAGAATATGTGGCATCTCAGCATCGTCTTTATTGAGATAATTTAATAACTGAAGACCGTCATTAAATGTAATCAACTGGTGATTAATCCCTGTTTCCTTCATTGCTTCTGCAAAAAGATTGCAGTCATCCTGATCATCATCCGTAAATATGATTTTTATTCGCTCTCTGGTATTTTTCATAGTAGTATTTTCGTCATATGGAATACGCTTTAAGAATATTTATTGCGTACTATCTGACAATAGTATCAAAATCAGCCAACAAAATTAATAGCGACATTTCAATATATGTTATAGTATTTTGAAACAATGTTATACTATTCCCATATTATTAAATCTTTTTTATAAATTCATTTTAACAGATTTATTAAGAAAATTCCATAAGCAATCCTTAATATATTATAACAACAACTATAATTTCCAATCCTACCTTAGATTAAATTTTTAAAACAGATATGGGATATATTAAACTTGATGTTAAACATGACGATAAAATCAAAAAATTTGTTTTTATACATGGTGCATATATTGATACAAAATGGTCAGCCAAATTTGTAGATGATTCAAATTGTATAATAGAAACATTTGAAGGGGAAGGCATGGGGCAATGCTTAAAAAAGTTCGCCAAGTTCCTCCATAATTACGGTTCCGTTATTGATATAACAGCAGAACACTGCGAACATAGCTCAATAGAAATCCTATATCATAATCTGCAAAAATTATCGTAACCAAAGAGATTAAATTTCACTAAATGGAATTATCCTAAATCTCTGTTAAACCACTATCTAAAAGTTTCCATAGCCATCAACAATACGTAATTTTGTAGCGCAACTTCATTAAAACCCAATGACGCTAACTACTAAATGAGTACTATCACCACATTTAGCGCTTTTAAAAGCCGAAACTACAGACTCTATTTTACCGGTCAGTCAATTTCACTAATTGGAACATGGATGCAAAAGACTGCCGTCAGTTGGGTAGTTTACAGTGAAACACATTCCGAGTTTATGCTCGGGCTTACGCTCTTTGCAAGCCTTTTCCCTTCATTCCTGTTTTCATTTCTGGGCGGTGTAGCATCAGATCGTTATGATCGTTATAAATTATTGCTGCTCACGCAAGTTGCATCTATGATACAGGCAATTCTGGTAACACTGCTGGTATATTTTGATCCGCACGCCGTATGGGCAATTATTGCACTGAGTGCTTTTTTAGGCCTGATTAATGCATTTGATGTACCTGCCAGGCAGTCTCTTGTATATGAAATGATTACTGATAAGGCAGATCTTCCTAATGCGCTGGCTTTAAATTCCTCAATGGTCAATCTTTCACGGCTGATAGGCCCCGGTATTGCAGGGCTTATATTGCAACAATTTGGCGAAGACATCTGCTTTGGCCTTAATGCAGCAAGTTTCATTGCTGTAATTGGCTCACTTTTAATGATAAAACTGCCACCCTATATAAAAACGCCACATATCGGTAATGTAATTGATGACCTCAAAGAAGGTATGAGATACATTAAACAAACCCCTTCAATTGCATCTTTACTGCTAACATTGGCAATCATGAGCCTGCTTGTTTTACCATTCAGCACCCTGATCCCTGTATATGCCAAAGATATTTTTAAAGGAACTGCAGCCACATTTGGTGTAATTGATAGTATGATCGGCCTTGGTGCCTTTTCCGGCGCCATCTTTCTGGCTTCACTAAAACCCGGTAAAGATCTAAATAAAATACTCGCTATAAATACCATCGTATTCGGTATCGGCCTGATCCTCTTCTCCCATACCACCTGGTATCCCTTAGCATTGGTTTTTGCTGCCGTATCCGGATTCGGAATGATGTCACAGATCACAATCAGCAATACACTAATCCAAACAACAGTCGATCCCACAATGCGCGGAAGGGTAATCAGCTTCTACGCAATGGCATTCTTCGGCATGCAGCCTGTAGGCGGCCTCCTAATCGGCAGCCTATCCCAATGGGTAGGCACTCCCGACACCGTCATGGCCCAGGGCCTCATCGCCCTCCTAATAGGAATCCTTCTCTTCCACCTCCTCCGCACCGCCGCCAAAAAGAAAAAAGCAGAACAAGCCCTCCTCCTCCAACAACCCACTAATTCTATCCCCTAACCTCAATCCTACTCTTCCCATTAGAAAGCTTACTCACCTTAATCTGAACAGGAATTCTCTCCGTCATCTCCTGCACATGTGAAATAACCCCCACCTTTCTCCCCTGATTGTGCAAACGCTCAAGAGCATCCATAGCCACACTCAACGTCTCAGGATCAAGCGATCCAAATCCCTCATCTATAAACAATGACTCCACTTTCATCTTATTTGAAGAAAGCGAAGCAAGCCCCAAAGCAAGCGCAAGCGATACAAGAAAAGATTCACCCCCGGAAAGCGAAAACACAGTCCTGACCTCATCACCCATATCTTTATCAAAAATTTGTAATCCCAATGTTCCCGGAATACGGGCAAGTTTATACCTGCTTGTAAGTAATTGCAAATGAACATTCGCATAACCCAATAATACATCCAGTGTATATTCCTGCGCAATCTGCCTGAATTTCTTACCGTCAGCCGATCCTAATAGTTCGTTTAGCTTAGCCCAATTATCATGAATACCTCTTTTGGTATTTATCTCTTCCTGCCGCAAAGTTATACTGCCCTGGTTTTCCTCATCCTGCCGTAACCTGAAGTTTATTTCTTCTTTTTCACGGACTGCCTTATCAAGACCTGCTTTTAAAGCCAGTTGTATCGTCGTCAGTTCCGGCAAAAGAAGGTCTGTAGTTCTCTTCTGCTCATGCTCGTTTACCAAATTTACACGCTGTCCATAAGCCGCCACAGCCGTAATAAGCACATCATCAATAATTTTAAGTGCCTTCCGTTCGGATTCTATCCACTCATGTGTATAAAGCAATAACTTCGCTAATATATGCTCATCGATCGCAGACTCGTTTTTGGAATTATAAACAGCTGTCCAGTTCGCAATCTGATGCGCATAATTTTCTATGGTTTCTTCAAATTGCTTAGTATCCTTAGTGAGCTGCTCACTGTTTGTCTGCGCTTTCAACTGCATTCCTATGAGCTCATCCTGTTGCAATTTTAAATTCTTATACAACTGGGAAGCAGCTTCCAGCTTTTGGGCTAATCGATGTTCAACATCTGCTATATTTTCACCATCAAAAAGCAGTTTCCTCTGCTCCTGCAAAGAAATAAAACTACCCTGTATCTCATTACGTTTAGCTAGTTTGTCTTTACTGTTCTTAGAAACTATTACAGATTGCCGCTGTAACGCTTCTAAAGTGGTTTGTAAAATAGTAACATTATTTATATTCTTATCCAATGTTTCCATTTTCTGGTTCCACAATACAGAAAAATCGCTTATATTCTGTTCAAACTGAATAGGATTTTGCTGCCAGTATTGTGCCCAGTCTGCCTTACTGAAATAGGGATTCAAATGATTTATAATAGCATCTATATCGGCTTTACTTTTATCAGACTGTAGTTGCAGTCTCGTAACTTCATCTGTAAACTTTTGCCACCTGTGTTCAGCATCTTTTAAAAATTCATTAGATAGAGCTAAAGTCTTTTCCAGTAAACCAATGTTCTCCTTATAGCTATCCAGTTTTTGTTTGATCTTTCCATAAATATCAATTTGGCTTTGTATTGCAGCCAGTTCTTTTTTCAGTCTGCTTTCTTCCAGAACTAACCATTCCGCCTTTTCAGTATTAATGATCACGTCAGATTCTTGTGCTACTTTATAATCCAGCCATTTGCTGCGAAGCAGTTTTAGTTTTTCTGACTTTACTTCTATATCATCCTGTTGTTGGATTATTGTAATTTCGAGGCTTCTGATAAGCTGTTCTTCCGCACTATATTCTTTTAGTAAGGTTTCATATATTTCGTTACATTTTCTGCTTTCTTCTTTTAATCCTTCTAGTACCCGCTCTAATTGTGGATTTTTAAGAACATAAGGATGGGTCGTACTCCCGCATACCGGACATTCTTCATCCTCTACTAAAGAAGAACGCAGTGTTTCCACATTTTCTGCTGCCTGTAATTGTGCCCGGGATAATAATCTTTCAGTAGTTTCTTTTGCCGCTTTTGCCACCGCCAGTTGATCCGTTTTGGCAAGTATCGCCACCTTCAAAACGTTGAGCTCTTTCCTGTTAGAATCCAATAAAGCATTTAATAAATTATAATCCTTTTCCGAATGATACAATATTTCCCAATGAGCTTTAGCAGTAACCACTTCCTGTATTAATTGTACCAGGGTGGTTCCCTGGCTTTTTAATTCATCAATTGGTATTGCTGCCAACTCTGACTGCAGGGAATTATAATCTGTATTAGCTTGTGTCAGTTCCAGTTGTCCCTTAGCAATCTGCACTTCTGCTTTTTGCTTTTCAATAATGCTGTTTTGCGATGCTGTAGCAGCTTCTTCAATCTGCTCATTTGTAGTTTTCCGGAGCGATACTAATTTTTGGGCATCGCTAAGTTTGGATAGTATCAGTGAAATATTTACTGCTATAGGTTCCCTTGGATCATTTTCTGTTTTCCAGATTTGTAATTCTTCGATTGTTTTGGATAATGTCGCTATTTCTGATAACTGTTCAGTAACAGCAACAGTATGTTGCCGCTCCTGCTCTTCTGCCTGTTCCGCCTCGAAACCTGCACTATCCAGTTGCTGTTTCTTTTCCTTAAGTAAGGTATCGGTTTCTTTAGCCTTGTCAATCGAAGGCTGGGCTGTTATTATTTGTTTTTTCTGGGCAGTCTCTGCTTCTTCGGCCTGTTTTAATTCAATAGACAGCTTATCTGATTTTATTTTTAAATCGTGTAGGTGTGCTGTAAGTTCGTCTAACTCGTTTTTTTTTATATTGAGCTGCAACTGCGTATTTGCCCTTGCTTCAAATTGTCCTTTGATCTGCTGTACACTTTCAACTTTTTGTAATGTAACCGATCGTTCAATTGCCTGCTCTTTGTTTGCTTTTGCAAGCTTCCATTCTGCTTCCGTAGTTGCTTTCCCTTCAAGTAATTCTGCAAGCGTTTTATACCAGTTAATACCATCAGTAATACCTGCTGCTTTTAATTCGGTACTTGCTATTTCTATTTCAAGTGCGGCCCTTTGATTGTGTAACAGCGCTAAATCTTCTTGTGATAATACTGTAATTCCTTCGAGCTGTCTTTGTAAATCTTTTACATCCTGGTCAGCTGATCGGTACTTTTCAAATATTAATCTTGATATTTCAGAATAAATAGTAGTACCGGTTAATTTTTCGAGCAAAGAGGATTTGGAATCTTTGTCTGCTTTTAAAAATGCGGTAAAATCACCCTGTGCCAGTAAAACCGATCGTGTAAATTGTTCGAAATTAAGGCCTACTAATCGTTCTGTCTCTTTTAATGTTTCGGTTTTTCTGCCGCCGAAAATAATATTGGTAGCCGAATTCCTAAGCTGTACCGTATCGGCCTGAAGGCTGCCTTCGGCTTTATCTCTGGCACGCCTTACAGACCATGTCGCCCTGTATACTTGCTCATCAACACCTACAAATTCTACTTCAGCATATCCATCGGCAGTACCATCCCTGAGGATTCCTCTTATATCTCCCTGGCCTATCTTTGTACCTGCTACATCCTGTACATCTACACCTATCTCTTTTGCCTGGACATAACGTGGCGTTTTGGCATACAGTGCCAGGCACAGTGCATCCAGTATAGTAGATTTCCCGGCACCGGTAGGTCCGGTGATAGCAAAAATACCTGACGATTTTAATGGCTCTGCCGTGAAGTCAATTTCAGATATGCCTTCAAGCGAGGCTAAATTCTTAATTCGTATGGCAATTATTTTCATGAATTATTTTCTTTTGACTGCACTTCCTGGGTTACTTCATTGAACAATTGGATCAGTGCTTCTGGGGTTTCATTATGGTATTTTGACTCATAGATTTTATGGAAAAGATCTACCGGCTTTAATTCACTTAGCTTATCATATGTTATTGTTTCCTGCTCATTGGGAGTACCGGTCGGATAACTCACGTCAATTTTAGCAAGGCGTACATATTTCCCCTCAATAGCTGTTTCTATCTGGTGCCTCAATGATGGTTCCGGGCCTTCAAGCAAGACCCTGACTTCCAGATAAGGTGCCAATACTGAACTGTCGGTACTTTCTGCTAATTGTTGCAACTCAGCCAATACTTCGCTCAAAACCTTGGGTTTTGATGGGATTCTCAATAAAGGTATTATAAGCGGAATTTCTAATGGCTCAATGTTAATAATCTTGGCCTCTTTAAGTTCCATAGTCACAACCTGGTGCCTATAATTGACCTCTGAAAAAGACATGGGGATGGGACTTCCGCTATAACGTACATTCTCTCTGCCTCCAATACGCTGTGCTTTATGAATATGGCCAAGTGCAGTATAACAAATATCCATATGGAATGCTGATGACGGAATACATTCTACACCACCCATAATTACTCTTTCAGTTGTATCGTGATCAGATAGCTCAGCATCCATAGCATGTAGGTGGCCCATAGCAAGCACCGCCTGAGTGGGCTCCTGCCTGCTCGTCACAAGCTCATAAATTTCTTTATATAATAGCGAAACACCATCCATATAAGATGAAATACTGCCTGGTACCGACGGATAGTCTCCAAGCCGTAAAAAGGGTACTGCTATACACCATAGTATCGTTTTTCCTTCCGCATCTTTTATAGGTATAAGCATTTTGTCATAATCAATGGCTCCCGCACTGTCGCGTTCAGCCATTCCGATTATGTGGATATTTGATGATTCAAGTAATGGTTTCGGAGATTCCATACGGGTGGCCGAATCATGATTACCTGCAATTATAATAATTTGCAGGCCTGGTCTTATTTTTACAGCCTGGTTTAAGAACGTATAAAACATTTTTATAGAAGCTGCTCCCGGATTGGATAAATCAAATATATCACCACTGACCAAAAGCAGGTCTATTTCCTGATTGTTTATGACATCCACAAGCCAGTTTAAAAATTGCTGATGCTCATAGTTCCTGTCATATCCATAAAACAGTTGCCCTATATGCCAATCCGCAGTGTGTAGTATCTTCATTATTACCCTAAAAATTAATTCTGATTAATTCAATAAAGATAAGTATGATTTAAAAAACAGGCGACGACTATACTATAAAAATTAAAAAAAAAGCCCCGGTGCATGACTCCGGGGCTAAACCTAAAATAATTTACTTTGTATTAACAAATTACTATCATATTATGACTATTAGGTTTAAGATTTTCATATCTCTTAAGTATATATTATATCAGCATAGGATTGCTGGAAAGTAATTAACGTCAATAATTAATACTTATAAAATAGTTTCTGTTTCAAGTATTAATCCATAATTCAAATATCCATTAAAATCACGCATTCACGCTATAATAGGACAAGAATAAGAGTGACAATAATCACAAAAACTGTTTTTTAATTGGTAAAAAGAGTGACGTAGCCCCGGATATCTGGGAGCAATCGCATAATATTCTAAAATGTGGAGTTGTAAGCAGCTGGGAATGTACTGCTGTCAGAAATATATTTACAAATATAAAAAAACAATACGAAAATTAAATGCAAATGCAATTACCCATCTCTTTTTTAAAAATCGCTTCTATTTGCTCAAGTTCTTTAGTATACATCGTCCGGTTTCTGGTTCCAAAATACAGTGTATTTTCCATTATTTTGTTCCCTTCCCACACAACTTTTATCTTATTGGAGTCTACTTCTTTTTGTGAAAGAAAATCAGGTATTACGGCTATACCTGTACCTGAACTTAAACAACGGATTATTGAACCCATATTCGGAACGATATAATTTGGTCTAAAATCAGGACGCTTACCGAAATTGAGATGCCAGAACTTTCGCTGATGCTCCATATCGGCAGTTGTACCATACCACAACTGTTTTTTGAGCCACACTTGTATCGTATCTAAATCATTATTTTTTAACAGTTGGTTAAATTCCTCTGTCGGCGTGTCCATACCTCCTATAATTACAATCCGCTCTTTAAAAAAAGGCTTAAAAACCAAAGATTTATAATCCCCTTTTTGTGGCGTGATAATCATATCGAGTATCCCATTATCGAGATCTTTAAGCATTTCCGGATATTCTCCGAATTTAATGATCACATTGAACGGCAAAGTGTGCAAATAAGGTTCTAAAGTAAATTGAAAGGTCTCAAAACACATACCTATACTGATAGTAGGTTTTTCTTTTTCAGTGCTTTTATGGAAATACCGTTCTGCTTCTTCCAGCCTGCTTACTGCTTCCAGTATATAATTATACATTACTTTACCTCTTTCAGTAGCAACCATTTTTCTGGAAGTACGGTCAAATAGTTTATAACCTACATGTGCTTCCAGCGAACCCAAATGCAGGCTTACTCCCGGTTGCGAAATATACAAAGCTTCTGCAGCACCTGTAAGTGTGCCTGTCTCATAAATTGCCTTAAAAGTCCTGAACCATTCTAAATTCACCATAATCAATTATTATTATAATGATACAAAGATATGAGTTATCTAATTTTAATTATACCTGCCACTGGTTTAAATTTGCAAAGTAATTAGTAACTCAGTCAACAGTGAATTAGTAAAGTTTTAATCTACTGAAGATATAACTGAATCAACTATAAAAAGAGCAGTTAGAAATATTTCTAACCGCTCTTTTACTTAAAATAATACCTATCTATATAAATAATAAGTTTGTGGGAAAATAATCTGCTGTCTGGAATCTGGATTAGCCGCAATAGTACTATAACAAAAAAAATACAATCTGATTCATAAAATTGTTATAAATTCAACTGATTTTAAAAGAATCATGTGTTAAATAACATTTTGATAAAGCTGAAATGTCAAGGTTTAAGATAAATGTCCTAAATTTGGCCGATTTAAATTTACCAAAAATGACTAGAATACACCGGGTTAGACAGCTTCTTTTTGTGATAATGTTAACTTTTTTTTCAACCCAACATGGGTTTTCTCAATGCTTTCAGATAGAAAGTATCCTCGTGGATGCATGTGGCCCTGAAGAAGGTTATAATGAAATGGTCCGTTTTAAGGTCGGTCCAACCGCTATAAACACCAATAATCTGGATGTTGACTGGCCTAGTAACGACTGGCAGGGTCTTGTCCAGAACTCCGTTACAGCCGGAAAAGTTGCTACACTAAACGGTGATATTTTAGATGCAGGCGGATGTGGGCAATTAATAGAGCCTACCGGCGGAATACTTCCTGCAAATGCTACTGTCATTCTTGTTACCAGTTATAAATTAGATACTGCCTTAAATTCTTTTGGCCCACTGACTAACGATATATATATCATTTTCCAGGATAATGCAGCCGCTTCTGGTGGGCATTTTGCTAATTATGGTTCTTCAGCACTCAGAACTCTCGATATATCCTTTGGTTCTTGTTCTGATTCGGTTACTTATAACCGCTCCCTATTGATAACACCCACTGGTGGTAATTCCGCGGCTGATGGTGCTACTGTAGTTTTTGATCCTGCTGGAACTGCTACCTATATTAATAATGGTTGTTCTGCTCCTGTACAGCCTTTTACTATTGATGCAGGTCCTGCAACTCTTACGGCCTGTTCAGGTAGTACAATTGCCTTAAACGGTACAGCACAGGGACAATCAACCGTTTTTTGGTCTGCCCCATCCGGGACTTTTTCATCACCAGATACTTTATCTACAAATTATACAGTAAGTGGAGCGCCTGGAACTACAGTGATACTGACTCTTACAAATACCAATAGCTGTGATGCTACAGTTGCAGATACTATACTTTTGACTATAAGCAACGGTACTGTACCAAATTTTGCACAGATTGCTCCTTTCTGCAGCGGAACTGTTGCTCCTGTATTAAATACAACATCTCCTAACGGGATTACCGGTACATGGAGCCCCGCAGTAGTAAGCAATACTGCAAATGGCAGTTATACATTTACTCCTGCTACTGGACAATGTGCATCTCCTGTAACACTAAATGTAATCGTAAACAATAGTATTGTTCCTGACTTCGCTACTACCCTGGCACTCTGTACAGGATCTACTGCTCCTACCTTGGTTACAACATCGCCAAATGGAGTTACAGGAACATGGAATCCTGCTGTAATAAGCAATACAACAAATGGAAATTATATATTTACTCCTACAAACGGACAATGTGCTTCACCTATAACATTAACTGTCACTGTAAGCAATAGTATTGTTCCTGATTTCCCTACTACACTGCTGCTTTGTACAGGAGTTACTGCTCCAGTCTTAAATACAACTTCTCCAAACGGGATTACTGGTACCTGGAATCCTGCCGTAATAAGCAATACAACAAATGGAAATTATGTATTTACGCCTACAGCCGGACAATGTGCTTCACCTGTAACATTAACTGTAACTGTTGGTAACAATATTATCCCCAATTTCCCGACTACACTGGCCCTTTGTACAGGAGCTGCTGCACCGGTATTAAATACAACTTCTCCAAACGGGGTCACAGGTACCTGGAGCCCTACTGTAGTTAGTAATACTACTAATGGAAATTATGTATTTACGCCTACAGCCGGACAATGCGCCGGTCCTGTTACTTTAGCTGTTACAATAAACAACAGTATTACACCTAATTTTGCTCCTATCGCTGCTTTTTGCAGTGGAACCACAGCGCCTGTATTGAATACAACTTCTCCTAACGGGGTCACAGGAACATGGAACCCTGCTGTAATCAGCAATACTACAAATGGCAGTTATACATTTACGCCTGCTGCAGGACAATGTGCTTCTTCCGTAACACTGGCTGTTATAGTAAATCCTACAATCACACCCGACTTTCCAACTACTCTGGCATTTTGTACAGGCAGCACTGCTCCTGTTCTGAATACTACATCTCCTAATGGGATCACAGGAACGTGGAATCCTGCTGTAATCAGCAATACTGCAAATGGCAGTTATACATTTACGCCTACAGCCGGACAATGTTCGGTTCCTGTAACATTAGTTGTTACAGTAAGTAACAGTATTACGCCCGACTTCAATACGACATTAGTACTTTGTTCAGCAGCTACCACTGTACCTGTTCTGAACACTACCTCTCCTAACGGGATTACAGGTACATGGAATCCTTCCATAATTAGTAACATACCTGGTTCAACTTATGTGTTTACTCCAAATGCAGGACAATGTGCCGTTTCGGTAACACTAACCGTAACTGTAGCTGGTAGTATTACGCCTAATTTTGCTCCTATTGCTCCTTTTTGCAGTGGAACCACTGCACCTGTACTGAATACAACTTCTCCTAACGGGATCACAGGAACCTGGAGTCCTGCTGTAATCAGCAATACTGCAAATGGTAGTTATACATTTACGCCTGCTGCCGGACAGTGTGCCGTTCCTGTAACGCTGCCTGTTATAGTAAATACTACAATTACGCCTGATTTCCCAACTACATTGGCATTTTGCTCAGGTAGTACTGCTCCTGTTCTGAATGCTACATCTCCTAACGGGATTACAGGAACGTGGAATCCTGCTGTAATAAATAATACAACAAATGGAAATTATGTATTTACTCCTACTGCCGGACAATGTGCTCCTGCAGTAACATTGGTCGTCACTGTAAATAGTATTACTACACCAAATTTCGCAACAACATTAACGCTCTGTACAGCTGCACCTGCGCCTGCCCTGAATACAACTTCTCCTAACGGAATTACCGGAACGTGGAATCCTGCTGTAATAAGCAATACTGCAAATGGCAGTTATACATTTACGCCTACAGCCGGACAATGTGCTGTTCCTGTAACATTGGTTGTTACGGTATCTGGTAGCATTACACCGGATTTTGATACTGCACTGACTTTATGTAGCACTGCTGTCGCTCCTGCGCTGAATACAACTTCACCTAACGGCATTACAGGTACATGGAACCCTGCTACAATCAGTACTACTGTTGGTGGAAATTATATATTTACTCCTGCAGCCGGACAATGTGCAGTTCCTGTGACATTGGCTGTAACTATAACAAATAGTATTGCTCCTGATTTTGCTCCTTCCATTACAGTTTGTGATGGCATTGCCGTTATTCCTGCTCTGAATACTACGTCTCCGAATGGTATTACCGGAACATGGAGTCCTGATGTACTTACTACACCTGGAACTTATGTATTTACACCAGATGCTGGACAATGTGCGTCAGCCTTTTCATTGACTTTCTCTTTTTACAATATCAGTTTTGATTTAGACCAGCAATGTGTTGCCGGAAATTATATGATACAGGTGGTACCTACAGATAGTTCTTTTGATCCGGATACTGTAAATTATGAATGGAAAAATGAAAACGGAAATACAGTAGGCAGCAACGAAGCTTCACTAAATGTTAGCGAACTGCTTAATGCCACAACTGCTGTAGAAACATTCCCTATAAATTATACAGTAACCGTACGTACGCACGAAGGTTGTGAATTTACCCAGCCTGCGACTGTCTATGGAGTATTTTGTACTATTCCTAAAGGAATCTCTCCAAATGGCGATAATAAAAATGACGAACTGGATCTTACCGGTATGGGAGTAAAAGAAATAGTTATTTTTAATAGATATGGTACTAAAGTCTACAGCCGCCGTAATTATACCAAAGAATGGAAAGGACAGTCTGATGACGGACATGAACTCCCGGATGCTACTTATTTTTATGTTGTAAGTAAAGACAACGGAGAAAGCGTCACTGGATGGATTTATGTAAATAAATAGACAACCGCTAAATCGATCACCCCAATATCGCTGAGGAACTATTAATTAAAGTAAGCAGAAATACAAAATTTAAAATTCACGATGCATATAAACACTAATAAGTTAATCCAGTACAAGTTCAGCCTCTTAATGGTATTTTCCCTTATGATCGGTTTGAGTAGCCAGGCACAGGTTATTTATTCTCAGGATTTTGGAACAACTAGTATTAATTCATATCCTTATACAGTTGCACCACAGATCCTGAACAGCCATTTATCAGGTTCTTCATGGACTAACAGCATTCTCCCAAATGCAAGTGCATGGGATGATGGAGCAGGAAATACTGCAACTGTTGCAGCCAGTAAAGCCATCCGCTTACAGACATCCGCAACAACGGCTACTATTACTTTGACAACAAATGTTGCTGCTGGATACCAGCTTGAGGTAACCTCATTTAATTTCTGGACTGCAAGAAGTGCTACTGCTCCTTCAAACTGGACCATGACAATTAATGGTATTACTGTGGGAACCGGAACTGTAGGTACTGCAGGTACTACTTTGGGTAATACCAATGTGAGTAATACTGTTTTTGGATTAACTGGAACCATAAATGTTGTTATTTCCCTAAGCGGTGGTACCGGAACTGGAAACAAAACGTTTAGACTGGATGACTTTGTACTAAACGGTACTTTGACTCCTAACTGTGTTGCTCCTGTAATAACATCATTTTCTCCTACTACTGGTCCCGAAAATACACTGGTCACAATTAATGGAAGTGGATTTACAGGAACTACATCTGTAAAATTTAATGATATTGAAGCCAACAGCTTTATAGTAGTTTCGAATACTGTAATTACGGCATATGTCCCTGCTGGAAATACTACAGGTGTAATCAAAATAATCTCAAACGCATGCGAGGGAACTTCCTCAGGTACTTTTACAAAAATAGTTTCAACAACAAATCCAGTCTATTCATCCGATATTTATATTTCTGAAATATATGATGCTTTCACAGGAAGTGGCGGTATAATTGAAATTTATAACGGAACTGCCGCTCCTGTTAATCTGGCGGGGTACACCATGAAGAAATATCCGGATATTGGAAGTTCGGCTTCTCCTGATACTTATGTGTTTTCAGGTATTATTCCTCCTGGCGGTGTTTTTCTGTTCGGTGTCGGAAACGGTAATACTCCTTGTACAAATGTTCTTGACCAGACCATAGCTGGCGGAGGTTTTAATTCAAATGATCAATTTGATTTGTTGAAAAACGGTGTCATTATAGATCAGGCACTGGCGCTACCTGGTGTATCCAGCCCAGGATATTCCCTTATAAGAAACTTAAATGCGGTGGCTCCAAAACCTGTTTTCAATTCTAGTGATTGGCAGTCATTGGGAACAGAAACCTGTACTGACATAGGGGTGCATAATATCCAGCCCCCTGTTGCCGATGCAGTAACACCGCCTGCAAGCAAAACAATATGTGAAAACGGATCTACTACCTTCTCGGCAACTGTAGCCACAGCTCCAACAACATATACCTATCAATGGAAAGTATCTACTACAGGAAATAACTGGTCAAACGTAATCAATGGTACTAATTACTCGGGAGCAACAACAGCTACTTTAAACGTCCTAAACGCTCCTCTGAGTTTTAATAATAATCAATACTATTGCGCAATATCAAAAACTAATGTTAACTTAGTGAGTAATGCCGCCCAATTAGTTGTAAATACAGGTTCAACATTACCTGATTTCGGAACTACTCTTACACTTTGTAATGGCGCTTCAGCTCCAACATTAAATAATACATCTCCTAATGGTATTACAGGTACATGGAGCCCGGCAACTATAAACAATACGACCAACGGAACTTACACATTTACCCCAACTTCGGGACAATGTGCCACTACAGCTGCGCTTACAGTAACTATAACACCTAATACTGCTCCGGGTTTTGCTCCCAACATACCTCTTTGTAGCGGTAGTCCGGCACCAACACTTAATACTACCTCTCCAAATGGAGTCACAGGAACCTGGAATCCGGCAACTATAAACAACACCACAAATGGAAGTTATCTGTTTACTCCTGATGCAGGACAATGCTCATCTACACAAACAGTCACTGTAACGGTTAGTTCACAGTTTATACCAGATTTCCCGGATAATATAGCACTCTGTAGTACGGATCCGATACCAACACTTAATGCTACTTCACCAAACGGAATCACTGGAACCTGGAGCCCCGCAACTATAGATAATACCACAAACGCAACTTATTTATTTACACCGGATGCGGGACAATGCGCAACTACGAAATCTACTACAGTAACCGTAACTACTGCCCATAATCCTAATTTTACAACATCTTTTTCTATCTGTAGCGGAAAATCTGCTCCTATTTTAAACACAACATCTACTGATGGCTATACAGGAACGTGGAATCCGGCAACTATAAACAATACCACAAACGGGACGTATACATTTACTCCAACTCCAGGACAATGTGCCAATCCAGTTATACTTACTGTAACTGTAAATACACCAACACAGCCTGACTTTTTGATTCCGCTGACAATTTGTAACGGAAGTACTGCTCCAATTCTGAACACAACTTCTCCAAATGGAGTTAATGGAACATGGAACCCTGCTACTGTAAGTAATACCGCAGACGGAACTTATACATTTACTCCGGCACCTGCATCTTGTGCCACCACACAAACGGTTATTGTAACTGTCACTAATAAAGTAACTCCTGATTTCTTCCCTACGCCAATTATATTATGTAATGGCGATACTGCCCCTATACTGGCTGCAATGTCACCAAACGGGATTACAGGAACATGGTCACCGGCGGTAGTCAGCAATACAGCAGACGGAACCTATACCTTTACACCTGATCCAGGGCAATGTGCCAATAACGGATTACTATCTGTTACGGTAACTCCTAAAACAATAGCTACTTTCGCAGCAATAGCGCCAATCTGTAACGGGGACACTCCTCCGGTACTCAGCCCTACATCACTTGAAGGATTCACGGGGACATGGTCACCGACCGTAATCAGCAATACAGCAGACGGAACCTATACCTTTACACCGGATCCAGGGCAATGTGCCGATAACGGGTCACTGTCTGTTACGGTAACGCCTAAAACACTATCCACCTTCACGGCAATAGCCCCATTCTGTAACGGGGATACTCCTCCGACACTAAGCCCGACATCACTCGAAGGATTCACGGGAACATGGTCACCGGCCTTAATCAGCAATACCGCAAACGGAACCTATACCTTTACACCGGATCCAGGGCAATGTGCCGATAACGGCTCACTTTCTGTCACTGTAAATGCTAAAACAACAGCCACTTTTACAGCAATAGCCCCAA
>Ga0247742_10000958_pt1 | contig 21360 bp, 26 predicted proteins | sample UWRJL208509C2_FD_180944 | JGI IMG/M metagenome (GOLD analysis project Ga0247742, IMG submission 180944) | Plant litter microbial communities from Arlington Agricultural Research Station in Wisconsin, United States - UWRJ-L208-509C-2 | ecosystem: Environmental > Terrestrial > Plant litter >... | reverse complement strand
CGGCCACCCCGGCTTGCAGAAAATGGGTTCCCCAGATCGCGACCGCCTGGCTGGCCACCAGCATGATGATGCCGATCATCGCAGCGGAACCAAGCTCCCTGGGCGACGCCGACGAGCGCTGCCACCGCAGCAGCGCAAAGGGCATCAGGATCACCGCCGCGAACGAGAACCGCAGCGTTGCCACCATCAGCGGGTGCAAGGCGTCTCCGGCAACCTTGAACGCCAGGAAGTTGGCACCGTTATAGAACCACTGATAGCCGACCGCGAGGGCGACCAGCTCGTGGCTCCAGCCGGTGTGCGCCTTGGTGGTCGCCGTCATTACGCGTCCGCCTGCCATTCAACTGATTGGAAGCGAGAACGAGCAGGATCACGAAAGGTCGCTTCCATACCGATGCTGGGCTAGCATCGCATGCGGCATAAACTGCATCACCCGAGTCTGTTTTGGAGGTATGACCTTGGAGCTGAAGGATCTGCGCTGCTTCATCGCCGTCACGGAAGCGGGCGGCTTTCGCAGCGCGGCGCGACGACTTGGCCTCGAGCAGTCGATCGTCAGTCGGCGACTGGCGGCGCTGGAAGACGAAATCGGCGTCTCGCTGGTCGAGCGCAGTCGAAGCGGCGTACGGCTGACCGCGGCGGGTCGACGGTTCCTGGACCAAGTCCGCCTCTCGCTGTCGCAACTGAACGTGGCGGTATCGGACGCGCAGGCCGCGGGCGAAGCCGCCGTCGGGCGGGTCAGGATCGGCATCACGGCGTCGATTGCGTCAGGGTTCGTGCGCGAGTTGCTGGTCGCCTGGCGCGACGAGCATCCCGGAGTTGCGATCGATCTCGTCGAGGGAGCGCCGGGCGATCACGCCGCGGCGCTGCTGGCACATGAGCTCGACATCTCGTTTCAGTTAAGCTCGCTGGCCCAACAGGGTCTCGATGCCGAACAGATGTGGATCGATCGCGCCTTCGCTGTGATGCCGAGCGATCACCCGTGCGCGGGTCGCGCCCACTGCCGACTCGCCGAGCTGGCGAAGGCCAACTTCATCGTGAGCACGCGCAACTCGGGCCCGGACATCCGCGACTTCCTGACAAACCGGCTCTACCAGCTCGGTAACAGTCCGACGATTCAGATGTTCGATGTGGGCCGCGAAGCGCTGCTGCACTGCGTGGGGCTCGGCATGGGGGTGACGATCACCACCAGCGCCGACGCCGCGATGGGTTATCCCGACGTCGCGTTCGCGGAGATCCTCGACGAGCGCCTGCCCTTCAGCGCGTTCTGGTCGCCCCGCAACGACAATCCGGCGCTTCGCCGCTTCCTCAGCGCTGCCCGGATCCAATTGCGGGCCTGGAACGTGCGCGAAGGAACAGGAATAGAGGGCATGAGCTGACCGCATGATATCAAGCGGATCGACCGAAATCGGGGCTCATAGCCTCCAGGTGGACGCGAGACCGCTCGACGCCGATCGTCGCCCGAGAGGGTCGCTGCCTCCCATCCGGCCATGCCATGGATGAGCGTCAACGTCGCGTCCGGGCCCAACCCGCGAAGGTTGAGCGTCGTCGAGTTGTTGATGTTATCGTATCCGCCCTGGTGACCGCCCCCCCGCGACCCCGGGGTTCTGCCCTCCGGTGTAATTCTGCGGGATGATCCGCGAGACGCTTGCCACGTCCGGCAGGCCCTGCTCCTCCAATCCCCGGCGCGTCATCACGATGACCGGCGAGGGGCCGCTGGCACCGCGGATCCGCGGTGCTAGTCACGGTTATGTCCGTGGTGTCGTCCTCGGCTGCTTGGGGAGGCACCCGCACGACCGGCGCGCCGGCCTGCTCCTCGACGATAAGGCTGCCCGAGCTGCTCCGCATGAAGGCCGGGATCGTCGGCGCCGGAGGAAATCGAGAGGGCGCCAAGTCGCTGCTCGACATGGCACGGACCCAAGCGCAGACCTTCGCCGCCACGTCGCTCGAACTGCGGGTTGTGAACGACATGGCGCGGATTGCCATCGACGAGGAAGATGAGCGCGCGCCGATTCCATGGGTTGGGGTCGTATCGCTGGCAATGATACCAGTCGGCAGCGGCGTCTTCATGCCGTCGTTCTGGTGCATTCCGACCATCAGGTTCAGCGGCCCGTCTGCGGCCTCAGCAGTCGCCCTGGTAAGTGCGGTCGGTTCGATCGGAGGTTTCGTCGGCCCCGTCCTCATCGGTACCCTGAAGCGCCCCGGTGGCACGGACGTGGCAGCGTTCCTCACGCTTGCCGGGATCGGACTGGCGGGTTGCGGGCTGGGCCTCCTGCTCAGGCGCGCGACCGCCTCAAACCGTCATAGATCGATCGGAACGTCGATCGCGTCCTTGTAGGACCGCCCGCAATTATGGGTTTCCTGCACCGCGGCACTGCCTCGACGATCTGTCGGGTCGGATCGCGCCGAGCGGACATCAGGCGGTATCAGTATCCACGTGGTCGGCATTGCGTTTGCTGGTGTCGCCGGCTCTGCGAAGAGCAGCAACAGCCCAGCATCTCCAACAAACCAGTCGGCAGCGTCACAACACCCGGGTTTCAGGTGAAGCCGCGCCAAGAAGAACTACGACCATGAAGGGCAAAGGAATGCGCGCATGTCTCTCAGCAAGATCCAAATCACCATCTTCATGCCAGATTGCGAGGTGTCAAATGGGGAGCGTCGGCACCCTGCAGGGCCCTAATCCTACTACTTACTTGCCGCCGGTGACATCAAGGAACGTACCGGTGGTGAAGGAAGCCTCGGCGCTTGCGAGCCAAAGAATCGCCCGCGCGACCTCGTCGGGCTGGCCGCCTCTTCCCATAGGGATCGAGTCCTTGACGCGATCTACCCGTCCAGGCTCTCCGCCGCTCGCGTGCATCTCCGTATAAATGTGACCAGGTCGGACACAGTTGACGCGTATCCCGTCCCTAGCGACCTCCTTCGCAAGGCCGGTCGTGAATGTCTCGACGGCTCCCTTCGACGCCGCGTAGTCGACATATTCGTTCGGACTGCCAAGCTTGGCCGATGCCGATGATATGTTGATGATAACGCCGCCTCGTCCGTCGTGTCGATATGACATGCGCTTCACTGCCTGTTGCGCGCACAACATTGGTCCAATCGCGTTGATCGCGAAGATACGCTGTATCCGGTCGAAATTGAGTTCTTCGAGCGAAGACTGCTGCGCAATGATCGCGGCATTGTTGACCAGCACGTCGATCCGGCCGAACTTACGGTCGATTGCGTCGAAGAGTTGGATGACCTGCTCCGGATCCGCACTATCCGCGCGCAAGGCTAAAGCCCGGCGCCCGGCTGCTTCCACATCTGCCGCCACCGCTTGGGCCGCGGTCTCGTCGGAGATGAAGCTGATCGCGACGTCGTAACCCTGCGTGGCGGCAAGCCGCGCGGTAGCCGCTCCTACGCCACGACCTCCGCCCGTTATCAGAATAAGCTGCGCTTGACCGTCGGCATCCATCTTACGAACCTCTTCGTGGTGGGCAATGATTAGGCTTTGACTGAATTCCTGGGGCGGAAGTGATCGATCAGCCGAATAGCGACATTCTCTGGCGCCTCGCGCGTCGGGAAATGGCCGACACCGGGCAAAACGATGCGCTCGAAAGGGCCGGTGAACTTCTCTCCGACCTTCTCGCTCGTCTCGGGCGGATTGACCCCGTCGAGTTCGCCCTGGAAATAAATCGCCGGTAGGGCGACCGCTTTGGTCGCCTTGACCTTGTCGTGGAGCCATCGGCTGACGGGATCGGGCTCGGCTTCATCCCAGCGGGATCGGTAGCTATGCAGCGTCACTTCGACCCAGTCCGGATTTTCGAACGAGGCTGCCACCCGATCGAACGTGGCATCGTCAAACCAGCCCTCCGGTGACCACGTCTCCCACATGATACGCGCGAACGCCTTTGGGTCTTCACGCACTGTTTCGGCGCCGCGCTTGGTCGCCTGGTACCAGTGATACCATTGCAGACGTGCGTGACGGAGGTCGGGAGGTGGTAGTCCGCCCAGTGCGGGTGGCGACGACAGCATGGCGATACGGTCGAGCCGCTCGGGCCAGCCAACCGCCAGCATGCCCGCCATGTTCGCGCCCCAGTCGTGCCCGGCGACCGAGAACTTTTCCACGCTGAGACCATCCAGCATTTCGATCGCGTCAATCGCCAACATCGCCGCATTTCCTGTGCGTGATGTATCGGGCGACAGAAAACGTGTCTTCCCAAAGCCGCGCGTAGCGGGCGCGAGCGTGCGCAATCCTGCATTGTTCAGGTGCGGAATGATGGCATCCCAGGTTGATGGATCGTCAGGCCAGCCATGCAGTAGGAGAATGACGGGCGCGTCACGGGGGCCGTCGTCGCGGTAACTTATCTCAAGCAAGCTCGTTTGGACCATCGGCATTCTCGAAATTCCACCTGTTTGAGGTATTCCTCAGCGTCGGAGCGATGAGCGCAGACACAACACTAGCGGCACGATGAGCAAGGCCGTCACCGCCGCGGCGAGAACGCCGATGGTCTGGTTGCTGTGGTCTGCGATCACGCCATAGGCAATCGGCGCAAGGCTTCCCGATCCGATGACGGCGGTATAGAAAAGGGCAAAGGCCCGACCCGTATCGCCGTCGGACAGCTCCGGCACGGTCCCGTAGAGTACCGAGGATGTGCCGTTCAGCACAATACCGAGCAGCGGCAGCAGGGCGAGCGTCGGCGTCAGTGGCGTGAACAGAGTTGCCGCGATCAGCAAGGCGGTTGCGGCTTCGGTCAGCATCACGGTCTTTACGATACCCAGCCGTTCCCCCAGCCAGCCGCACGTCGCCTTTCCGAAAGCACCGCCGATAAACAGCAAGGCGAGTGCAATGCCGACCGTCGGCGAGCCCCCGCCTCGCCCGTGGATCAGGAAGGGCAGAAACAGCAGATAGCCCATCCGGGTTGCCGTATCGAGTGCGCCGATCGTCATGAGGATACCGAAGCCGCCGCGTCCACGGCCGGCAACTGCCTCTCCCGTCATGTGACGGGCGATGGCAGCAGCCGGTGCCAGCGACACTAGGACAACCGCCAACACGATCCCGAGCGCTGCCAGCAGACCTAGCACCGGCCGCCAGGCGAGGATCGGCAGCAGTATCGCGACGAGCGCCGGCAACGCCGCTTTGCCAAGATCGCCCGAAAAATTGTAGATGCCGAGTGGGCGCCGTGATGCCTCGCCGTAGCTATCTGTCACCAACATTGACCCGCGCGGGTGCTGTATGCTCGAGCCGACCCCGGCGATGACAAGGCCGACGCAAAGACCCGCAAAACCAAGCGGCAATGCCATGACCAGCAGGCCCAACGCCGCGACGCCGGTCGACAGGATCAGCGCTGCGCGCGGCGACACGCCGCGAAGGGCGCGATCGGCCGGGACTTGGAGGCCACCCATCGTACCGGCATATAAAGCGCGTACGACGCCGAGCGCTGCATAGGACAGGCCGAATTGCGCCTGCCAAACGGGAAGGAAGGCATAGAGCCCGTCCGTGTATCCGTCATGGAGCGCATGAGTGAGACACGCGGCCAGCAGGCTGCGCGACTTGATTTCAGCGGAGGGGCCTGGGGGCCCCGCGGTCGCTTGCAGGTTGATCAAGGTTGCCATTCGCACAACAATAGATACTCTAGCATTTGGCAACCAGTAGGCCATTGCTCACGCGATGCGTCAGCTTTACTCACGGGACATATGCGCGGCCTGCCACCCCTCAATGCACTGCGGATATTTGAGGTGGCCGCCCGGACGCGTAGCTACGCCGAGGCGGCGACGGAACTCGGCGTTACCCACGGCGCCGTAAGCCGACAAATCGCAGCCCTCGAAAGCTGGCTGGGACAAAGGCTCTTTACGAGGGAGGGCCGCCGCATGGTCGCGACGCCAATGGCGAGCGTCTTCGCTACGGAGGTTGGCCTCTCGTTCGACCGGCTGACCGTTGCGGCAGAGGCCTGCGGCCGACCGGGCGCGCGCCGCATCCTGCGTGTGAGCGCTCCAACAAGCTTCGCAATGCGCTGGCTTATCCCGCGGCTCAGTCACTATCACGCCGATCATCCCCACGTTGAGGTCGTGGTTACTACGGTTTCGACTGTGCTCGAGGAATTGCGGGGGGGTGTCGATTTGGCGATCCGACGCGGTACTGCCAGCGAGCGTCTTTGGCCTCAACATCGCGTCGTTCAGGTGCTGGATGATGTCGACACCTTGATCATGAGTCCTGCACTGTTCGCCCGTCGCCCGATCCTGGAGCCGGGCGACATCGAGGGACATACCCTGCTTGCCAGCGAGACACGCGCCGGCGATTGGGCGGGCTGGCTCGAAGCGGCAGGGCTTCGGGATATTGCCGGACTCCCCCGCCAGATATTCGATCACTTCTTCGTGACCCGTCAGGCGATCGAGGATGGGCTTGGCATCGGGATCGGCCCACTGCCGATGCTGGAGATCGACATTGCTAGCGGAAGGCTGATGACACCTCTGCCGGACATACGGGTTCCGCGTACTGGCTATGTAGCTATCATCCCACGTCAGACCGATGCTGGAAGTCTATTGGCCGGCTTCATCGACTGGCTCGTGGAAGCTGAACCGCGATTTGGAGGGGCGCAAGGCGTCTCATAAGCGTGGGGCTGCGCCAAGAATCTCGGCTACAAAGTCGATAAAGACGCGAACCTTGGGCGCCAGATGGCGATTCGACGGGAAAAGCGCCGAGATGGGTGGACCCACCGCCGCGAACTCGGCCAGAACCTGCACGAGTTGGCCGGATGACAGATACGGCTCCGCCATGTAGCTATGGAGCTGGACGAGGCCTGCGCCGCAGAGACCGGCATCCAGGATGACGTCATTGCTGTCGAAGCTCAGTGTCCCGGTCACCTCCTGCGAACAGGTCACCACTCCGCGGCGAGTAAAACTTCCAAGCTGCATGGGCGCTGCTACCCTGTCGAACCCTTCGGACACAGTCAAAACGCTTCAAGTCTGCCGGGCTGCGCGGTTCGCTTGCGTGATGCGATGCAGGAGGCTGACAATGATTTCTGATCCCAAATCCGACCTGAATGAGGAAGATGCCGAGCCATGGAGGAGGCACAGGAAGAAGCCGCCGAGGAACGGAAGGAGGGTGGCTACCAGTAACTACAAAGCTCTGGGCATTGCCCGGCTTCTCCGGGTGATCCCCGACCCCTTGGCGATGGTATTAGCGAGCGGGTAGCGCGTACCTCCCGGCAACGGGCAGGATATTTGGCACGTCTGACCCGAGCGCTGCTTTGGGACGGCGCAACGCAACCGACGAGCGCACACAATAGTTGGCGGCGTTGATCCAGCAGTGTTGCGCCGACCCGACCTGAGCGCAGGCGGCAACTGAGCGCGAAGCCATTGCTCGGGGCGCCCCCGTGAGCGCGTCTCAGCGACTGCTCGGCGCGTACGATGTCGTTTACCCGGAGACCGGCCGGCGAATCCCTACGTCGCAATACCGGTGCGGAACTGGCCCGGAACGACCGTAGTCGGCGGGATGCTGACCGGGCACCTCCCGTCAGCGCGCTATGAAGACGCCTGCTGGGCACGCGAACCCGATAACGCGGGATCTTCCTTGATCGATACTCACGCGAATATCGGCCATGTTACCTACGCTCGGCCTGCGGCCGCTCGAACCGACCGTCTACCTCCGGCGTTTCGGGGTTGTCGCGCCGCGCCGGCGGGGCGATCCTGCGGCATGGTTGATTATTATCAGATTGGTCGTTGGCGCTTCGATCCCGCCGAGCCTATCCTGCGCGGCGGGGGCGATGAGCGTCGTCTCGAGGACCGGGCTGCCCGCCTGCTGGAGTTGCTCTGCCTTCGCAGGGGTGAGGTCGTCAGTAAGCACGAACTGGTCGACGCAGTTTGGCACGGCCGTTCCGTCAGCGCCAATAGCGTCGCGGTGGTAGTCGGCAATCTGCGGCGGGCGCTGGATGAGGCGCCCGGCACGCCGCAGCATATCGTGACGATCAACAAACGTGGCTACCGCCTTACCAACGGGGATGCGCGGCCTAAACGAAATTCTACCGCGCATCGGCGAAGATCGAGCAGTCTCACGGCGCTCGCCACCATCGCAGCCGCGGCGGTGCTCGGTCTGGGTGCGCTAATGTTCCGGCCATTGCCGCGTCCGGTGGAACTCGTGGTAGAGCCGGTTCGGAACGAAACCGGCGCGGCCCGTCTAGAGCCACTCGCGAAGTCGCTCAGCACGGTGATGACCGATGCAGCGGTCAGGATCGGCGGTGGCAGGGTAATCCCTCGCACGGCGGCCCGCAACGGCAACCAGCGCCTCGTTGTCGGGTCTCGTCTGATTATCTGGAACGGGGCACCCGAACTTGCGATGAGCGCCACAGATTTCGACTCGGGCCGCGTGGTCTGGTCGGGTTTCGCCGCAGGGCCGACCGAAGCGTTGGCGCGCAACACGACGGCAAAGCTGGCGGGCCTTGGGCTCGTGCTGAGACATTAGCGCCTCCGGCCGAGCCGAAATTTAAGGTTTCTTTACTTCCTCGACACGCCACATCACTGCATTCGTTCGCCTCCCAAACGAGGTATCAACGCATGTCCAGCATCCCTCTCCAATCGCTCCGCTCGCTCGCCGCCGGTATCCTGCTCTTGTCGTTTGGCTCGGCCTCGGCCTCTACCGCTGACGATACGGTCGACGTCGACCGCCTCATCGCCGCCTATCACCAAGCGGTCGTTTCGCACGACGCCCCCCGCCTCGCGGCATTGTTTGTGCCCGCCGGGACAGCATGGTTCAGCGTGCTGTCAGAGGAGGGATTGAAGGTGGCACGCGCCAAGTCCGCGGATGCGACGAAGCTCAAACCGGGCAGTGTCGAATCCTTCGTCCAGCTGGTGGCCACCAGCAAGTCGCGCCTCGATCCGCGGCACACCAACCTCCAAATCCGCAGCGACGGCGCCATTGCGACCGTCACGTTCGACTTCAGCTTCCTGATCGATGGTAAGGAGCAGAACCGGGGAAGCGAAAGCTGGCAGCTGGTCAAAGGCACAGACGGTTGGAGAATTGCGTCCATTATCTACTCGTCTAACCCACCGGGAGCGTGAGTCCCCCCGATGCAAGTCGGTACGCTCGCATCGCCGAGAAGCGCTCGGGCCCTGCCACGGCCGGTCGTCACCGCCGGAATGATCGGCGACTTGCTCAAAAAGGGCGATCGGGCCAAGCTTGACCCGCCCAGGCTCGGCCGGCATCGGGCCGAGCCTCAATGGCACCTCGAGGATACGCAGGAGCTTTTCGCCGGGAGCGCCGTCCTTGGCGAGCGTCGACATGCCTGAACCACGGCGAACACCTGCCTCTGCAAAAATCTCCGCATCGCATTTAACTTTCAGCGATCCGTTCTGGATATCGCGCTTCCGACCCCGCCACCTGGTACATCGCGAAGCTGGAGACCCTATGCTGGGCGTCGTATGTGCCGGGACTGTTGGGCGTAGCGCGCCACTCGGGCTTACGTTCTGGCGTCGCTTCCGCAAGCGCTTCGCGGACGCCCTTGACGTCATAGTCCTTGAGATAACAGGGGGAGCCCGGCTGCTGACGCCAGGATTCCGCGATTGAGCCCGCGTCCACGGCCTCGAAGCCGATCTCGTCGATCAGCGCCATCGCCGTGGACTTGGCCTTGGCATCGTCGCCCGCCACCGCCAGCGCGATACGATCCGGGTCGCCGGCAGGCTTGGCGGCCGGTTGAAGGTGTGTCGCTTTCAATGGTGTTGAAGGCCTTGATCACCGGATGCCCAAGCTGCTGTTCGACCCACTCGCTTTCAGTGGGTCCGTCCTCAATTCCGTCGAGATGACCGTCGCACTGCTGACGGTAATAGTTGCCAGTGTCGATCACGACGACGTCGGCGGGCAAGGCCGCGAACAGTTCGCGGGGCAGATCAGGGATCTTGTTCGTGGGAACGGCGACGACCACGACGTGCTGGCCGCGGACAGCATCTTCGATCACAGCTGCTCGGGCGCCCGTTTCCGCCGCCAGTTTCTCCAAAGACTCCGGCCCACGCGAATTGGCGAGTGTCACCGCATGCCCTGCGGCCCGGAAGAGGCCGGCGGGACCGCCGCCGATATGACCAGCGCCAACGATTCCAATCTTCATGATCTCGCCTTTCGTAATCCGGGGATGAGAGACAAGTGGGTCAGCTAGCCAGCCCGACATCGGTTGAGGCTCACGCTATCGCTTGGCGCGGCGCACGCCCGGTCAATTGGTGTAAATCGCTGTACGCCAGCGGATGCATTCAATCTGCAAAGGAGCGGAGGCATGCATATTGAGGCATGGGCACCACTCCACTTCTTCCGGAACTGGTTCCTTAAGTTCCTTGAAAGGCACACAATATTTCCCGACGCAGAGTTGGCCCGATTTCGGCCTCGCTAGCCCGGTTTGGACGGATCCCCCGTCATCCGTTCTGCATCAGATGTGCAGCACGATCGCAGCTTCCACTCGATGGCATTCAGAGTGACAGCAAGGCCCGGAAGCAATAATTGGCGCGGCAGATCGGTAGCGTCGCGTTAGTGCGTCGGACACGGAGTCGTGATGAAGTTCGAGGAAGCCAGTCTCCGGGTGAATGTCGGCCGCCGGACCCTCCTGTCCGCCGGCGCGTCACTGATAATCGCGGGCCCAGGATTCGCCCGAACAGACCAGGGCACCGCCTCATTGGCGGCGCTGGAACGCCAACATGGCGGACGGCTCGGGGTCTACGCGCTCGACATACAGACCGGGCGAACGCTTCGACACCGAGCCACTGAGCCATTCAAGCTGATGAGCAGCTTCAAGGGATTGCTATCCGCCCTAGTGCTATCCGACGTTTCGAATGGACGAGACAGCCTAGACTCACCAGTGCGCTACGGCGCTCCCGATCTCATCGAAGCCTCACCAATTACAGAGGCCAATGTCGCCCGCGGATCAATGAGCGTGCGTGAGATGTGCGAGGCGATCATGTATCGCAGTGACAACTCGGCAGCTAATCTTTTGATGCGCCGGGCTGGCGGTCCTGCCCGCCTCACGGCTTTCTTGCGCAAGATAGGCGACCAAGTCACACGCATTGACAACTATGAGGGCCATCTGACCGACCAGCCCCTGCCCGCAGACAGTTCGTCACCGCGCGCGGTGACCGAAACGATGCGTAGGATCATGCTAGGCCCGGTGTTGCCCATCGCCGCACGGCGGCTGTGGGAAAGTTGGATGGAGGGAAACGTGGTCGGCCGCTCGCGTTTGCGTTCGAGCTTTCCGGCCGACTGGATCGCCGGCGACCGGACCGGCACCGGCGACGGTATGTGCAATGACTTCGCCTTTGCCAAGCGGCCGGGCATCGCGCCGCTTCTGTTGAGCGCCTATTATACCGCCCCGGGACTGGAAATGCAGGATCAGGAGGCGGTGCTGCGAGAAGTGTCGCGCGTCGTCGTCAGGTGGCAGACGCATCCGGCTTGATGGCAGCATCATTGTCCGAGCTGCGTGAATAAGGGCACGCAGCGAGCATTTTTCGCGTCATCGCAAGCAACAGTCCATATGCGCAGAGCACCGCGACAAACGCGAAGAGGCTTCCCTCAGGACCAACCCGTCCGCCCGTAATCCAAGCTGGCCCGGTGGGTATGAAGTCGAGCAAGTGCCCTTGGTCCAGGTAGCCGCTGCCCGCCGCCCCAAACAGAGGCGCACTCGCCCAATTCCAGCCGGTATGATAGCCGACACTCCACCAGAAGGACCCCGTGCGATAAACGGCGAAGGCGAGCAGCGCCCCCTGCACGAACAGCCGAATGAGCCACATCCAATTCGCGCCGGGATTGCCGAGATGCGGTATGAGGAACACGAGGCCGGAGATGATGATCGCGCCACGCCGACCCGCGAAGCGCTCAGCGACAAGCAGCACCGCGACGCGTCCGTAGAGCTCCTCGCCGGCGGCACCGATAAAATCGAAGACCAGCCAACCCACACCATGCGAAATTGCCGATCCAACAGACTGACCGGACGCGGCGGCGTGCGCATTTCCAGATGCGATAATCGCCGCGATCGCAACCGTCATCACGAGTAGGCCGGTTACCAGCCCAATGAGCGCAAATTGCATCGGCGCGGTGCCGACAAGAGGAAAGCCCCTCGCGGGGCGACCAAGCGCTGCGAAGACGCCCATCACAATCAAGAAATCGAGGGCTATCCGGATGATCATCAGCGCCGCGAAGCGCGGCAGTGCCATTTCGCCGTGCACGATCATCGGCAATCCGAACGCGTCGACGATCGGATGGTGAATTGCATGCGCGACGGGGTCGAATAGGAACGACATCGCCACCAGGAACAGCAACGCTACCCAACGACGAGAGGGCTGTTCGATACTGTCCAACCAAAACCGACCCATAAACCGCACCATTCCTCGTCAATAGTTCGCTAGCCGGTTGGATGTCGTGGTAGCCCCGACACCGGCGTATCGTCCCACTTGCCCTGCAACTGCTCAGGAACGGCCAAGCCAACATCTCATTGGTAACATACGCGCAGGCGCTTCGGTCAGAGTCCGACGTGCTCGAAGTAACCAGGGCCTGTTGGAAGCCGTCATGGCCAGTGCCGGCCAGCCATGATTCGAACGTACGGATTTCCGGGTTTAGCTGCCGCAGCGCCCCCAGATCGGCATGACCGGCGAGCGGGCTGGCGTCGACGAGCGCAGCCAGCCCCGCCAGGAAGGGGTTGGTCGCCAGCAGCGCGTCCGGGAAGCGGGAATATACGATTGGTCGGCCAGCTGCCTTTGAGAAGGCCTCGCCAATCTCGGCACCGGTGACAGTGTCGCTGGCAATTTCCAACGTCTGCCCTTTGAAGCGGGAGGGACCAGCGAAGATCGGCGCCACGAACTTGCCAATGTCCTCGACCGCAAGGAATTGCATCGACTGGTCCGGCCGCGCGAAGAAGCTGAAGCGATTCTCGTCCAGACCGAACCCTGGCATCGTCAGCATGTCCATGACGGTCACCGGACGCACAATTGTCCACGTCGGCGGCAGGGCGCGGATTATGCGCCTCGATGCGAGCCTTGCTGTCGAAGTGGCCCATCCCAGTCGGCTCGTCGCCGACCGCGGCCCCCGAACTGTAGGCAAGGTGCCCAACGCCCGCCTCGACCGCGATATCGGCGATTGCGACGCCATCGCTGGTCTCGTCCTCGTCGCTCAGCTCTCTAGTGGGCGAACTTGGCTGAACGCTGAACACGCCATGGACGCCCGTCATCGCGCGCCGGATCGACCCCCAATCGCTAAGTCACCCTGCACCGGCCCAACGCCGCCGGCAGCAAGGTCTGCGGCCTTCTCCAATGCAGGATCGCGGACCAGAGCCTGCACGGACCAGCCGGCCGTCAGCAGAGCGCTGGCGACCGACCCGCCCTGCTGGCCCGTCGCGCCAAAAACAAGGATCGGCAATTTCGTGTCGGACATGAAGAACATCCTTCGTGCGACCTGGGTTCTCAGCGTGGGTGCCGTCCGACCGCCAGCACGACCTTACCGCGCGGATGCTCTTCCTGGGTGAAGCGCTGTGCCTCACGGATGTCATCCAAGGAAAAACGATTCGCGATCTCAACCTTGACTGCGCCATCCGCTATCAGGCTCAGGACCTGCGCGAGTTCGGCGGTGTTCGGGACGGCATGCCAGCGTGGCACCGTGCGAATGCCCATCGCAGCGGCCTTCTTCTCGTCCGGATCGAGCGTAGAAACGAGAATGCCGCCCTTGCGCAGCACGCCGAACGAACGGGCTTGCGTCTCGCCGCCCTGCGTGTCGAAGACCATGTCCATCTCGGTAGCGACGTCCTCGAACCGCTCATTCTTGTAGTCGATCACCGTCTCGGCACCGAGCGCGCGTACAAAATCGAGGTCGCGTTTGGATGCCGTGGCAAAGACGGTCGCGCCCTTCCCGCGCGCAAACTGCACCGCCATGTGGCCGACGCCGCCTGCAGCCCCGTGAATCAGGACACGCTGCCCGGGCGTCAATCCGCCATGGTCGAAGAGACCTTGCCACGCCGTCATTGCGGCAAGGGCGACCGCTCCAGCGACATCGGTGGAGACGCCCTTGGGCACCAAGGCCAGTTCGTCGGTTTTCACGACGACGAGTTCGCTCTGCGCGCCGCGATCGGTGCCTATGAGCGCGCAGACTCTATTGCCTACAGCCCATTCACCGACACCACCGCCGACCGCCTCAATCGTGCCAGCCAGGTCGCGGCCGAGGACGAACGGCAACTTGTCCCCGCCCATCGGCGGATATTTACCTTCGGCCGTTTTCCAATCAACCGGGTTAATGCTTGCAACTGCGACGCGGACGAGCACCTCGCCGGCCGCGGGGGTCGGCACATCTACGGTCGCGACCTGAACCACCTCCGGTCCACCGAACTGTTCGATCCACACGGCGCGCGTCTCGGCGGTTTTGGTAAACATGCAATTCTCCGGATTTGAATTGGACACTTAACGTCGACAAGCCAACGGGGCTCCCACCACGTTCAATCGATCGGCCGGAAGAAACGGGTGCACTATTCCGATAGATCGTTGCGAGGTCGCATGGTCGCAAATGCGCGGGATCGGGACAGTCGTCCGCTGTGTCGCGCGGGCCGGACAGCCTCTCGCTTGCCCAGTCGGCGACCAGATGCATTTGAACGGGCTAAGTGTCGAGGACATCGCGGACCTTACGCGCCAGCGCTTCGATGGAAAAAGGCTTGGCGAGGAATGATATCCCATAGTCGACCACGCCGCTGTGCACGATCGCGTTGCGGGTATCGCTTCGAAGATTTAGCATTCTTTCTCAAACTATATTTTACCGGTTGTGCGGTGCTGCTCAGCGAACAGGATTTCTACGATCTCTCTCCGGCTAACGGTCCGCCCGGGATCGCCTGCCGTCTTCGCTAACCGCAGTCAATCTTATGACCGAGATTATGACCGAGATGCCACTTTGAGAAAACACCTAGTAAAATCAATGGCGGCTGGTGGAGCTGAGACGAAACATCATCGCCGCCACCGCAGTGGCGACGGGCGACTTCCGCACGCTGAGCGTGGAGCAAACCGAGCGGGTCCGTGCCAAGATGGAAGCTATCGTCGCGGCCCATGCGCCGGGCACGGATGCGAAGATCGAGTTCGGCGAAGGTTATCCGGCGATGGCGCCGACCGAAGGCAACAAGGCGCTCCTCACTCGGTTGAACCGCGTCAGCCGCGACCTGGGTTTGAGGAAATGGCGCCGCTCGATCCGCTGAAGCGTGGAGCAAGGGACGTCTCTTTCGTCGCTCATGACGTGGATAGTCTGGCGGGGCTCGGCACCTACAGCACGGGCGATCATGCGCCGGTCGAGACGGTGGACCTTGCCAGCATCCGCCGTCAAGCGAAGCGAGCCGCGATCCTGATCACGCGTGTCGCCAACGACTGATGGCGGACTTCCATCCATAAGTTGACCGACAGCGCCGCCAATCACTTGCCCGTACATGCACTCTCACGGCGAAAACACGAGTTCAATTCTCGTAGGGGTCACCAGCATTTTCAACGACTTAGCCGTCGTATGGCTGCACAATCGTGCGCCCCTACTGCAGATTTACTGCAAATCCCTAGCTGGAAATCGGCGGATTTTCACGGATTGTTCCGGATGGCGGCTGGCCAGCACGAGCATAGCCAATGTGCGTCGAATGTCTGATTCGCGCCCCATATCGGCCATTCGCAGGCTGGCGAACGAACGCACTACTGCCACTCTGGCTCGCGCGAAGGTATCGGATAGTCAGCGTAGGAGGGAGCGTGCGGACGCCGTCGATTTCAGGTCGAAGGAACGGCGGCGAAGCAAGCGTGTTCCATCATCCGACGGCGGGTTTGGGTTCCGTCGGAATGTGGCCAGTTCGGGAAGCGAGATTCTATTATGAACTCCGAAATGTCGATCATCGGCACGGCTTTGGGGTTGTATGCGGCGGGCGTCGTAAGCCCAGGTCCAAATTTTGCTTTGATCTCCAGGCTCGCTGTCTCGGGCGCCAAGCCCGCTGCCGCTGGCGCCACCCTGGGGTTGGCGATGGCCGCAACATTCTATGCCATCCTGACCATGACGGGGCTGGCACTGATCCTGACACGCATTGGGTGGCTCGCGCGCCTCGTTCAGATTGCCGGCGGATGCTACCTCATCTATCTTGGCCTGCGGTCCTGGCTGTCCGCGACACCCGCAGCGGCAACGCATCCCACCTTGGCGGATGGCGGTCTGAGAGGTTTTCGGACGGGGTTCCTCGTCAACATGTCAAATCCGAAGGTGATCGTCTTCTTCGTCAGTCTCTATGCGGTGGCGGTGCCGCCGCAAACGGCTCTTTGGATCAAGCTGCTGATACTTGCCGGCGGCTTCCTGCTTGAAATCTTCTGGTATGGGTTGGTCACGGCGCTCCTCTCGACGGCGCCGGCCCGCGCGGTTCATGATCGCTTCGGGCTATGGGCGGAGCGAGCTATTGGCACGCTGCTCGCGGGATTCGGCATACGTCTGATAGCGGACAGCCTGCTTACGGTAGGCTCTGCTGCAACCTCCTCGACAACGAAGTAAAGGGCGCCACGGAACAAGCTCCGCGTTGAAGCAACCTCCCAGAAGGAGGACGGGTGCCGACATGGGCACCCGTCCTCATGCGTCAGATGGTCTGACCGCCCGACACCTCGATGCGCTGACCGTTGACCCAGCGGTTGTCCGGACCGAGCAGGCTCGCGACCATCGGTCCGATATCGTCGGGCAGACCGACGCGCCCAAGCGCGGTCATACCGGCGAAGGCCGTGTTATAATCCGGGATATCGCGCACCGCACCGCCCAGAAAGTCGGTCTCGATCGCGCCTGGCGCGACCGTGTTGGCGGTGATGCCTCGGCTGCCCAGTTCCTTTGCCATATAGATGGTCAGAATTTCCACTGCCCCCTTTGCGGCCGAGTATGCCGAAAAGCCGGGGAACGACACGCGCGTTAGGCCTGACGAGAAGTTCACGATGCGGCCGCCGTCGGCCAGGACCGGGAGAAGTGCCTGCGTCAGGAAGAACACGCCCTTGACGTGGACCGCGAACAGCTTGTCGAACTGCGCCTCGGTGGTGGCCGCGAAGTCTGCCATTTCGCCGTGGCCGGCGTTGTTGACGAGGTGGTCGATAGTATCGCGGCCCCAGGTGGCCGACAGGGCGCCGCGCAGGGCCTGCACGAAAGCAGGGAAGGTCGATATGTCGCCGGTATCGAGTTGCAACGCGACTGCCTTCCGGCCCAGCGCCCCGATCTCGGCGACGACAGCATCGGCTCCGCCTTTTCCGCTATGGTAGGTCAAGATCACGTCGCCGCCATGGCGGGCGATGCTGATAGCGGTGTTGCGGCCGAGGCCGCGGCTGCCGCCGGTCACGAGTGAAATGGTGGTCATGGGTGCCTCCGGTTGGTGTTGCCAGCCTTATGCATTGGACCGCCTAGGCGATGTTGCGCGATTGTCCAAAAAACTTGCCTGATTCTCCTGATGCATTGTCGTGATCGGCGCGCTGCGTTATCATTTGGCCCATGAATGACCAGCTTCTCTACTATGCCCGTCGCTACGCGGACACTCATGCCGGTCGCGATGGCGTCGCGGCGACACCGGTCGAGGGCGTCGTGATTCTGCGCGAGACGGGGCCGACCATGCTGCAGTATGCGGTGTCGAAACCGCTTGTGGCGCTCGTCCTGCAAGGCGGCAAGCGCGTGACGATAGGCAGCCGGACTTTCGACTTCGGCGCAGGTGACTCCCTGTTCATCACAACGGATGTGCCCACCGTAAGCCAAATCACGACCGCCAGCAGAATCTTGCCTTATTATTCGCTCGTCCTCGAACTCGACCCTGTCATCATCGCTGGCCTGGTCAGCCAAATCGGCTCCGTGCCGTTCGAGACGGACCAGCCGGTGCACGTCGAGCCGACCGAGATGGAAGTCGCCGACACTGCCTTGCGTCTTCTCCGTCTGCTCGACCGCCCCCAGACGCTGGCGGTGCTGGGGCCGCAGCTCAGCCGCGAATTACATTATTGGTTACTGAGCGGGCGGCATGGCGATGCGATCAGGGCGTTGGGCGTGACCGACAGCCATGCCCAACGCGTCGCACGTGCGGTCAGGATGCTTCGCAGCCACTATGCCGAACCTATCAAGATCGAGGCTTTGGCCGAGGCGGCGGGAATGAGCCTGTCTGCCTTCCATGTCCATTTTCGCAGCATTACCTCATTGTCGCCGCTGCAATTTCAGAAGCAGCTCCGCCTGATTGAGGCCCGGCGCCGGTTGCTGGCACAAGGCGAGGCGATCAGCGACGCCGCTTATGGTGTCGGCTACGAGAGCGTACCGCAGTTCACACGCGAATATGGCCGCATGTTCGGGCAACCGCCCGCCCGCGATATCAGGCAGGCGCGTGCGCAGATGGAGGCTGCCGCATAAGCCATTCTCGAATCTGGATCGTTTTCGCGGCGGCAGCCGCAAGCCGTCCACTTCGAGGTTGTCGATAACCGCGGGCGCAATGCGCCCGACCTCGGGCAGTCCGCCGCGCCCGATCAATCTGAATCGACGGCGGGTTTCGGCCGCCCAATAGCCGCCATTCCGTCGCGCTCCTTTCACGGCTGAAACACGGGTTCGATTCCCGTAGGGGTTACCAATAATATCAATGGGTTAGATGCTGCAGCGACCCGCGTGTCAAATATTTCATCAAATATCTTTCTGCGGATACGCGTGGCCTCGCGCGGACGAAATTCGCGGTTCGTGGGCAACCGCCCTGCCTCTCAGGTGTCGGCCGATTCGAAAGTGCCACCCCATGACCGGAGCAAGCGGACATTCAGCCCACCGACCCACTCGGTATAAACGAGAGGTTCAACGATCGGCTGGGATTGGGCCGTGGGCGGTCCGTCTCCCTTTGGACGCGATCTGGAAAAAGCCCGCATCAGGCGTGCTGCCTCGCTGCGAATCTTGGCGACGGGTCGAAAATGTCTCGCAGCGCAAGCTGCGATCAACCGAATGATGGCAAACGCGGGTGGACGCCATCTCTCAAAGCGGCGTCCGCAAGCTAGAGCATCGCAGCTAAGGCAAATTCGAAGGGTTTCCGGCTGAGCGACCCGTGATCACCTGCTGGTGAGCGCGACCGGTCGCTCACCGGAACCTGCATTATCCACGTCCGATTTCCATCATGCCGGCCCCTAGTCGGGGAAATACCGATGACTGCCGGGCGCGGTACGCCTCACATCCATCAAGGGCACCGCTGGCGAAGCAAGGGTCAGTAGCCTTATTGCTTCGACCATGGTGCGTGCGCCCAGGCGCCTGACGGCGCGCTCGCGATGAAGCTCGATCGTTCGGACGCTAAGACCAAGCTCGAATGCAATGCCCTTTGTCGTGACTCCATCGGCTACGAGCAAGAGGACCTGCCGTTCGCGCCGAGATAAGGATGCCACGCGGCTAGCTCCTTCCAGGGCGTCGAGACTATCATCCGTCAGATGATTTTCAATCACCCCCCAACGCTTCTGTTGTTTTGCAAGAGCAACCTCGTGGGCGCGAACGACATCGAGAATGTCGCCCGCTTTGCATGCGGAAAGCGGGTAGGTGCAAAGTAATGAAATCGGTTTTCCGGCGATCACGTGGTTCAAATAACTCTCGTATTCCATGAAGGCTTGCCAACCCAATTCGATCTCCAGCGCGCTTAAGGCCCACTCGACGGCAGTTCGGGCTCTACACGCCCACGTCACCCTCCGAACAAGCACCGGGTGATCATGGCCCCAATGGCTGCTTATCGCCGTGAGCTGCCTGTCTGCTTTCGGGAGGCGAAACTGCGAAAGCTGGCGATCCCGCGGAAGACGGTCTGCGGTAGTTGACGCTCCGATTGCGGAGACCACCTACGCCGTCATAGGCATCCAGGTGACCTTCTCCATGATGATCGTAGCGCGGTGATTCCCTCCGTCAGAGGGAGCAAGCGCTGGTTAATCTTGGTAAAACTGGGGGGGCGCCACTCGTTACGGGCGTCTTTTCCACTAGTTTGCGCCTTGGGCTGCAAGATCAGCCAGATATCACGGAGCGAGGAATGAAAACGAGCGCAGTTTGGACGCGTCGCGCGACTTTGAAATACGGCGCGCTGCTCATGGGCGCCGCCGCTGGCGGCAGCGCAGCAGCGCGTGTGCTGAACCTCCCGAGCTCTGAAGGCTATGCCACCGTGCCCGGCGGCAAGGTTTATTGGCGCCGGTTCGGGTCAGGCGGCAAGACACCCCTGCTGGTGCTGCATGGCGGGCCGGGCGCGGCACACAATTATCTCCTGTCGATGAAGGCCCTGGCCGATGAGCGCCCCGTGGTCTTCTACGATCAATTGGGATGCGGCAGGGCCGACGCTCCGACCGACGAAAGCATCTACACGATACAGCGCTCGATTGACGAGGTCGACGCCGTCCGCAAGGCGCTCGGTCTCGATCGGGTGATCCTCTACGGTCATTCCTGGGGGACGCTCCAGGCAATCGAATATCTATGCCAGGGCCGCGGCACTGGTGTGGAAAAGCTCATTCTGGCGGGTGCCCTGGCGAGCGTCCCCCAGGTCGTCGCCGGACTGCAGCGCTTGATCGCTGCAATGCCCGATGGCTTTGCCGCCAAGCTGCGCGCACTCGAAACGGCGGGCAAGACCACAACCCCCGAATATGCTGCGCTGACCCAAAGCTTCTATGACAATTTCGTGCTGCGGACCCAGCCGTCCGCCGACGCCTTGGTGAGCTTCGAGGCGCTGTCGAAGTCGATCGCCTATCGGGTGCTGAACGGTCCGAACGAGTTCACCATCACTGGCAGGATAAAGGATTGGGATCGTCGCAAGGACCTCAAGGCCATCACCCAGAAGACGCTGATCACGACCGGCGAATTCGATGAGATCACGCTGGATTGCCATGAGACCATCCGCGACGGCATCGCAGGCAATGCCCGGCTGGCCGTGATGGCCGGTTGCTCGCACATGACGATGGTCGAGAAGCCTGGGGAATATACCGCGTTGGTGCGGAGCTTCCTTGACGAGGCGTGAAGCCTGCCCTTGACCTCCCAAGATCCATTCCGCCGACAATAGCGCCGCTACCCCATCGGGTAGCGATCGCGGCCCGTGCGGGGCGCGCGCAGACGCCCTCACCGCGCTACAAGGAAACCATCGAACGTCGCCCCGCACTTGCACTGCCAGGAAAGCAAGTCCGCAGGGCGGCTGACTCACGAGGCGAAGCAGGAGGTAAAACGATGTCGATCGCCGCTGTCCCGCTCTCGGTCCCGGCCTCCCGCACCGGCTCGCCCGCTTCGCGGTTCTTTGCGTTCGGCGAGTTTGTCCTGCGCCCTGAGCGACAGCTACTGCTGAACCGTGGAATCCAGGTGCGTATCGGCGGGCGGGCGCTTGACCTCCTTACTGCGTTGGTCGAGCGGCCGGGCGAGCTGGTCGACAAGCAGGTCCTTGTGTCTCGCGCCTGGCCAAC
>Ga0247742_10000957_pt1 | contig 21368 bp, 21 predicted proteins | sample UWRJL208509C2_FD_180944 | JGI IMG/M metagenome (GOLD analysis project Ga0247742, IMG submission 180944) | Plant litter microbial communities from Arlington Agricultural Research Station in Wisconsin, United States - UWRJ-L208-509C-2 | ecosystem: Environmental > Terrestrial > Plant litter >... | reverse complement strand
ATTGCCAGCCGACCGGAACCAAACCTCTGCGAAGCCTTCGAGAAGCTTCATTCTCGCCTTTCGAGGGATTCCCTTTCAACAATTCTCCTTACAGAGGATGCGCTGACCCGCCGAGATATCCAGATCTACTTCGAAGGCAAATTTGCTGAGCTCCGTGCTCGTCATAGCTACCTTCCAGCGGAATGGCCCGGGCCAGATATCGTCTTGCGGCTGGTCGACAAGGCGTCGGGCCAGTTCGTGTATGCAACGACAGTCATCATATATATCTCCTCACCAGATGACCGACCTGATGATCGCCTCGACGTGATCTTGAAACTGTTGGAAACACCAGCGGGTGACGCCCCTTACGCCCCTCTCGACCAGCTCTACTCGTACATTGTCCAATCTGTGAAGTACCGGGCGGAAGTGCTTCTAATCCTTGGCCAGCTCATTCTTGCCAAAGGGATGTCCAACGAGAGGGATATTCTAGGCTTGCCTAGCAACTCGACTTTCCAGAGGAGGATAGAGGTGATTGTCGGCCTGCGCATTGGAGATGTAAAGAGGTTGCTCAACAGTTTGCACTCCGTCATCGACGTCGGCGAGGATCTCAAGCTGCTTCATACATCGTTTCACGACTTCTTGTTGGACCCCTCAAGGTCAAAAGACTTCGTTGTTAACTTACCAGAAGCTCGCAAGATGCTTGGATTGGCTTATATCCGAGCAATCTGCGCCCCTCCTTGTATGTGTGTTTACCGCCGCCTTTATTGTACTTACGTTTCACAACCCCAGTTGCAAACTTTATCAACCTAGATTCAACCAGAAAATTCAGACCGAATATGTCGATCATGCATAAAGCCCTCCGGTACTGTGCGACAGAAGGGCTTCTCAGGCAGCTTTCTGAAAAATTGATCGGTGCACTGCCAGACATCATTGGCGAGTATAAGTTGTACGTCTATGCGGTGCCTTGGAAGAGGTACCCTGCCATGGTGCTCTTGAAGCAAATATGTACAACTTTGACGGTCCGTATATCTCACCATGTCGATATTACTTCCCATTGAGTCAGTATGATCCAGGAGAGCGGGTATACCCGTTTTTATGAATCCGATATCAATGCAAGACTCAAGGCCTTTTGGGATGGTTACACCTGGGAGGTGGACTCGAAGCCGTCTCATTGGGGGAAAATTCTTGACCAAGGGTTCGAGTTACTACCCAAGGATACTGACCCTCATTCAAGTCATCCTACCTGGGAGGTTGCACCAGATTCCAAAGCAGCTCCTCACACCATGCTGGAAATACTGTATGTGAAGTCAATTGACTTGGACCTTGTGTAATCTTACACACTCGCCTCGATTCTAGCCTGTGGGACCATGATCACACTTCAGCCTCAGCAACGAACGTGAGTACGAGATAATAAATCTAAAGCAGGCCCACTCTCATAATATGGAATAGTTCTTGATCGGCTTATCAAAGCGCGAGCGTTTTCACCTATCCATAATTAATCAACAATCTATAGTGCTCAAAAGTCCTTATACAAATGACTGCCTGCTTCGTTTCTACCCCCCGGAGGTTTCAGCCGATATCAAGGATGGAAATGTTGGATTCTTGTAAGACGAATACTCTCCTTTCCTGCATACTTTTTTGTCTGATTTTCTTCTTAAATCCTGAATAGATTTTGGGATTCTCAGCACCCTCTCAGTGATAAAAATAGCGACGATATGATAGAAGTGTCAGATCTATGTAGTCCTGGAGAGGATGGGGAGGCTCGGGCTTGGGAGATGCTAGCCATTGCTTGTTCCCAATGCAAGTGGTTGATGTAGTGCATTGGGCTTCGAGCTTCGGCTGTTTATGGAGGACTCAGGTGGAAGATTTGGATGGCTCGAAAATTTGAACTGCTCTGCGTTGTTATCGGGTGAGAGTTCATTTTGATAGATTGGTATAAGCGCCGATGAGCCTTGGCGTGAATTCGACGTAGAGTATATATAAATTGTCAAATAGACAATCACACATCGAGTGCTGAGGAATTTGAATTGCTAAAGCGCGAGTTGAAGGTATTGAATTGAAAAATGGGCGCAGGTGTTACTTGTTGCAGTTAAGAACGTTAATGAGTTTCAATACGAGGTGGAATTATTTAATGGTGGGATCCGAGATACTACAAGCGGCTCTTCGACCGTCCAAAAGTTATAATAATTACAAGCACACATCGGCCTGCAGAATGGGCGTCAAAGTGTATTGGTTGCGTCAATACTCAAGCTCATTGAAGGATAGCCACGGTGAAGATAGCTAAGTACGCCCATCATCCGAGTGCGTATTTCATGATGCTCGATTCTCGATGTCGATACGCCGAACGATCCACCTTGAGCAAAATAATGAGCCCACTATTCATAATTGGACTTCAGCAAACCCCCACCCTCGCGTCGACCCAGACTTTCGGAGACCACGAAGTAACCACAGTCGACGTTTTTTCGACCTACATGGCATTGCGCTGTGGTGTAAGTATCCATTTAACTCTGATCTGCGGTCAGGTTTTCGCCTCAATATATGACATCTAATTAATGGGCTGTTGATAGTCAAATTGAATAATTCATTACTCAAGCTCAGTGGTCTGTCGCCATTGTCAGAATGAGAACCCCGAATATTTTATGAAATCGCGTAAAAGAAGGTAATACAAAAAGAAATCTCGATGTAATACAAACTATGATGGAAGTAGGAGATGGCCGTAAAGTCAGTCAATAGACAGCACCTCCAGTAAGGCTCCCATCCCTTAATATCGCGTTCTTAGTCCAGATTCGATATGCTGATATCTACTCTTCGTCTGTCTTTGAAAAGAAGGGGATAGAGGAATGATAGTCGTGCAAATTTTCGACAACTGCATCACCAGACGGGTGGTCACGTACTTCTTGGATCTCAGCACATTTGATTGATGCGAGGTCCGCCGACGGCTCCTGTGCGGGTGTAGGGATTACAAGTGCCTCGGTACAATTGACAAAGCTGGGCCAGTTGGCGTCAATCGCCCGCCCACAACCGTTCGAGTTGAAGAATCTATCTTGGATGTCCTTCCGCGGATTGACGCGCTCGCGATACTGATATATGGCAAGAATGAGATCTCGACCTGTTTCTGTTGTGATTATGTCTGATTCATTGAGGAGGAGCTGATGAACATAAGTGAACGAGGCAAAAAACAGGTAATCGGGCCAAGGGCCAGCTTCTGGATCAGCAGGGAGACTTCGAAGGCAAGAGGCTAAGGATTGGAGAATGTTGACGTGTCGAAAGAAAAGAGAGGATGGGGGTTTCAATTCAGACACTGCGAGAACCGATGAATGAATAAAGTCCATCCCAATTCGAGAAAGATAGGTGGTGCTTTCTTCATCAGCCGCCTCGGGGTAGTAAGTTGCGGCACTGCGGAAGTAGCTCTGCAGGATATCAAGAAGTTGTTCTTGGCCGTCTAGAAGTGCCGATATGGCATATATAAGGTTGAACTGAGGTCAAACAAGGAACACATACCTGGAAGCTCATTGACTGTCCAGTAGGTCAGCGGAGAATAATATCTTGCCCATATGTCGTCCAGACGTATGGCACCGTTGGCGAACATAGCACGTGTCATGCTTACAACCAGTTCCGTGACGAAGTTTTGAACGTCACCTAGTTGTCTAGAACCTATTCTGCGATGGAAAAACAGCGTAGCATCATGCGTCAGCGCATCGACGGATAAAGTCTCAGCTCGGGCATCATCCAGACGCCAATAGCGGTTCGCTAGATGGGAAAGGTACCACATGTAACTTCCGTCTGATTTGTTGCATTGCGTGATAGGCTGAACACAATGGTGCGCAAGTAGATTATCTTGGGAGGAACCATTTATGCCCATGCTGATAACGGCCTGAACCGCGTCATACATAGGGACTGGTCGAGTCCCCTCGTCGATGCCGGTTTTCTTAGAACACCTTGGATTCTGTCCTATAAAATCCAGGTCTCGTTGAAACAACCAGGCAATTCCCAATTCGGCCCAGCTGTTGCATGGGCTGGGGTAAAATATCATGTTGAAGGGACGTCTTTCGCGACTAGAAATGGTTTCTGGAAATAAAAAATGCAGATGGCGATCTTTCTCCAAAGTCATGCTATGCGACACAAGGCCGCGATAGTACCAACGCGGATGTGGCTTGTCGGTGGCGATGTGACCGAAGGCCGATAGAACGATGGCAACCAGAGGTCGCACAAACTGATGGAAGGCCCACGACTGGGGCGACTTATAGGGACACGGTGACCGTGGCATATCCCCCCAAGGCCAGCGAGGAAAGAAAAGAGTCAGAGCTTGTATAGTTGGCATTACGGTTGTCCATAAAAGGAAGAACAGGCTTGACCCGACAGCGACAGCAGCGGGAATAGCCACAGTGGAGCTGAGACTCGTAAGAAATTCAAGGACACCAGCCAGGAATAAAACGAGAGCGAGCTCAAGGAGAAGAGGTAGGGCGGTGAAGATTTGTGGTAGGTACCATCGATCAAGAGACTCGGCGCTGAGATGGTGGAGCGAAAATGCGATTTGAGGTTCGAGGTCAGTATGAGGGCGTAGATGCTCGCGTAACCACTGGAGCGCGATGATTCCTACGAGGACGGTTGTGAGGCTGAAGATGAGACTGAGAAACCAGAGGATGTTGACGCGGACATCAGAGGGGTTGGGAGTAAATGTGGGGATGGTGAAGCTCTGTGGGACAGTGTCTGTTCCGTTTGCCCGGCCTTCGAGTTGGGTAAGGATGCGCATCAACAGTATGTTTGATAGGTCGCTCGAATCCTGCTTCAAGCCCTTATATGATTCGATAATGAAGGCAGTTACAACAGCCGAGAAAAGACCAGCCTTCAGACGAAGATGGTATCAGCAGCCAGCTTTTGCCAGGGCGGTGCAGAGGACAGACTCACAAAGATCAATAGGTTGTTGACCTCGTCCTTCCAGGCCTCACATCTCCCGCTATCCTTCTTCAGTTGAGATTCTGACAGCAGGATGAATGGATCTCCGTCAATTTTGGGGAGCGGGTACTGTGAGGCCTCCAATCTCATTGGCTTGAACTGGATACAACGGTCAGCATGGCTGGAATAGTGTTCAGGTGCCAATGTGAAATTCACCTCCTCGTCATTCTTGGTCGGACTTGTTGCTGGACCACTCGCCTCTGATACTGGCGTCTGAGACATGCCTTCGTAGGCGTTGGGTGAGTTGGCGATAACGAAATGTCGAGCAGTCTGGGTCATGAGAATCAATCGCGTGGGTGCTCGGCAGCTGACGGCATCGAGCGCCTACGAAGCATCAAGGCCATGTCTGGCATCTACACAGTGTTGGACAGTCAATGGCCAAAACACGAAGTCAAAGTCAACGGTTCGCTTACAGTTGTCTGACTGTCAATGACCGCCAAATCACCTATGACTTTCCGGGTTGTAGCTAAGTCAATACCGAAAACTCAGGTCGATCAGCTGACCTGGGACCATGGGACCAGTGACCTTTCGATAGGGCCCGGGGGTGACTCTTGGGGTGCCGTAATCGGAAACGCTTCGTCTCTGCCTCAGAGGAGAGCTGAGTCGCACATACTTACATTAGTATGACTTAGTAATTAATGTAGCACCGTTGCAACACGAATATCCTGCAACCACTAATTAGGTGGCCTCCTGCCAGCACGGGGAATACTCGCCCGCAAGTTGATATAAGTTATTGGGCTGCACGTTACGGTACAAGAATTTCAAGGCCTGAAAAACGGCCAAAATCGATGGTTTGGATCACCCTTCTCGCTGTTTAAACGTTTACATTTGATGTTCAGACAAAAATACTCACAACACTGACTCAGTGACTGCAGATGATGACACTTGCCGAAGTCGCCTTATTGGTGTTCCAACACGTGTTGGCTGTGAAATAAGTATGCATAATAGCCCTAAATTTACCATGAATTTACACGGCACAGTAAATCACGGCTCAGCCGACCTCACTACCCGGGGCATTGGTGCAAGAAATCGTCCTTAGCTCTCAAACGATGCTTTTGTGCACCTGAGAATCATTTGAGGTGACCCTGGGAGGCCCGAACAAGCGGTCATAATTGTGTTCAAATAATTTGAAGCCCAATGGACCCGCAAAATTTCATTAAGACGGTATATATTCGATGAAAACATATCCTAACTAGTATAGAGCTCGTAGATATCGCCAAATATACTTTTGGAAGGGCGCCTGCATAAGATACGAGTGTTTCTCAGCTTCCTTGGCGGATGGCATCGCGCATCAACCCTGAGCGCGCTATGTTCGGCTAAGCGTGTCGTGCGCTCCTGCTGGTAAATCAGACGTAAATCGAGCCGGTTCAGCGTGTAAATCACATCAATTTACAAGTAAATCCGTAAATCATCAGAAATAAGCTACTTAGCTCTACTTATGCGCCCAGCCGCGCCCTTAGTTCCTCCCCAGACATGGTTTTCTGTAAGAAACACCGTGTAAACCCAGAGCAACCACTCGTATTAGCTACAAGCAATGTATAGACCGATAAAATCAATTATATTATTTACCAATATGTAAAAAGAAGTTTCTAAGTGTCTACCGAAGCACTAGAGGGGAGGGGCACTCAAGGGACACGAAACGACAGGCGCCGCAGGCTTAGGCGCGCAGGGTTTCAGCGCCGGCGGAGCCCGAGCGCGCCTTCCCAAACAGGCAGTTTGTCCATATTGGGGACCGATCACGAGGATTGATGGGATCAGCTTAAGCGAGCTTCGGCAACTCGGCACCACCCAGCGCGTGTAAATCATCCCACATAAGTTCTCAGGAATATCGCATATGCACATTGTTGGCTTATACTTCCATGGCTTTTACTCGAGACAATCGTTGGCGACGATGAGCTTCTTCAACCATGCTCAAAACACCCTGGTGCAGGGTGATATCACTGCGACGCAACTCAACGGAAATGCATATGCTTACAATGCCGACGTAGTAAACGTTACTGGTACTCAACACAATTACCATGGGGCTCCATTGAAAGGTGCGCTTGTTGGGATTCGCTTTTATGTAGCTTCTCTAACCGAGAGGATGGACTATGTAGGCGTAGATCTCCTACATCGGCACACCTCCCCTGCTGCCCTCTTAGATGCTAGAGCACGGCGCGACCCACCCAGATGCATGGAGGGAACTCGTGAAGCCATCATACAGGAGATCTTAGACTGGGTGAAGAAAGTAACTAAGTCACCTTCGATCTTATGGCTGCGTGGACCTGCTGGGCACGGCAAAACAGCACTCGAGTTCACGATCGCGGAAATCTGCAAGAGGGAAGGACTCCTCATAGGGTCGTTCTTCTTTTCGAACGGAATTGCAAACTGCAGCGACGGCAGTCTCCTCTTTGCCACGTTGGCCGCTCAGCTTATCCAAGCTTTTCCGAAAACGAAACGTTATATCGACAAGGCAATCCGTAACGACCCTCACATCTTCGACAAGGCGCTGGAGACGCAGATGAAAGCGCTCATTGTTGAGCCTATTCAACGCATAGCCAGGATGACTCGCGTTATCAATACCGTGACATTTGGGCTGAAATCGTACCCAACCCTTATCGTCATCGATGGTCTGGACGAATGTGCCGGCTTTGACATTCAGGATGAAATCATCAGGATTATTGGCGACTTGGTTCAGCAACTGCGCCTTCCCCTCCGATTTCTCATTGCCAGCCGACCGGAACCAAACCTCTGCGCGGCCTTCGACAAGCTCCAGTCTCGCCTTGCGGGGAATTCCCTTTCGACCATGCTCCTTACGGAGGATGCGCTGACTCGCCGAGATATCCAGATCTACTTCGAGGGCAAGTTCAGCGAGCTCCGTGCTCAGCATAGCTACCTCCCAGCGGAATGGCCAGGGCCAGATATCATCATGCGGCTGGTGGACAAGGCGTCGGGGCAATTCATCTATGCAACAACAATCATCATATACGTCTCCTCACCAGATGACCGACCCGATGATCGCCTCGACGTAATCCTGAAATTGTTGGACACACCAGCGGGTGACGCTCCTTATGCCCCTCTCGACCAGCTCTACTCGTACATTGTTCGAACCGTGAAGCACCGCACGGAAGTTTTACTGATCCTCGGCCAGATTATTCTTGCCAAAGAGATGTCGAACGAGGAGGACATTATAGGGTCGCCTAGCAACTCGACTTCTCAGAGCAGGATAGAGGGGATCCTCAAGCTGCTCTTTGGAGATGTAAAGAGGCTGCTCAATAGTATGCACTCCGTCATCAACGTTGGCGAGGATCTCAGGCTACTTCATGCATCGTTCCACGACTTCTTGTTGGACCCCGCAAGGTCAACCGACTTTGTTGTTAACTTACCAGAAGCTCGCAGGATGCTGGGATTGGCATATATCCAAGCAATCTGCTATCCTCCTTGTACGTGTTTTTGCCACCGGCTCTGACATCTTCACTGAGCACGCTTCACGTCCTCAGTCTCGATCCTTAGCAACATAGATTCGGCCGAAAGTTTTCATTCAGATCTGCCAAAAATGCATAAAGCTTTCCAATTCTGCGCAGGAATGGGGCTCCTCGAACAGCTTTCTGAAGAACTGAACGGCGCTGATATCATTGGCCAGTATGAATTGTATGTCCGCACGGCACCTTGGAGGAGGTATCCTGCCACGCTGGTCTTGAAGCACATTTGTACAATTTTGACAGTCCGTACATTTCAATCCTATCGATTGACCCTCAAATTGAGCTAATACAATCCAGGAGGGCGGATATGCCCGTTTCTACGAATCGGACATTGATGCAAGACTGAAAACATTTTGGGATGCTTACACGTGGGAGATTATACCAACTCATAAAGGACCTTATGGTAACGTACTGGACATAGGGTACGTCAATCAAATTGTCTTGGACCTGGTTTAATCACACTCACTCGGTTCGATGGTAGCTTGTGGGATTGTGATACCAGTTTAGCCTCGACAATAGAGGTAAGTACGAGATGGCAAAACCTAATGCTGACCTACTCTAATACGTGCGGATAGTTCTTGAACAATTTATCAAATCGCAAGCTTTCCCACCTATCCAGAGAAGATGTTTGCACCAAGCACATCGTGTTCAAGAGTCCTAATGCAGATGATGTCATGATTCGTTTCGGCCTTGGGGAGAATAAGGGCGTCGCCGGATTCGTGTAGGATTAGTACTCCCCTACATCCTATTCACCTAGCTTATTCTTGAATTCCGAACAGGTTCTGTGATAATTCTCGCTCTTTCGATCCTCACAATATGATAGAGGTGCCCCATATACGCGGTCCTAGAGAGGAGGGGGAAGTTCGGGCTTGGGAGTTGCTGGCAGCCGCTTGTTCCCAATGTGAGTGCCTTGAAGTATCCTTAAGGCTAGCGATAGATACTGAATATCACGATTCAGAAGGGCGCTGAAAGAAAGTCAAGGGAAGGTATATATTACTTTGAATGAGCAGGGCCGAGGTAGAGGCGCTGGCAGAGCAGGAGAAGGTTAATAAGTAATAATACAATGTTAGGGATGGAATGTATGAGTAAATACTACCAATTAACCGACCGACCTGAGGCCTATCTGCCGACACAGCCAGATCCTACAGATCGCTGCTGAGTTGAAGAGAACGAGACTTGATGGCGTCAAGTATCAAGCGTCAAGCAACGGCTAACCAACGAACGACTTGTATCGTCCAAGCCTCACTACGAAGCAGTAAGCGGCACCAAGTAGTGCTACTACTCCGTTCATAATGCCGATCTAGAAACCGGGTTCGTAGATGCACCAGCGGAGTTAGCGCAGGAGGATCTTTATGCTCTGGTGGTGATGGTTGAGTTGGTATCGTAGGATGCGTTGGTGGAAGTGGGTGTCGATGATGTCTTTCTCGTGTTCTTATCCATGACCATGCCCAGTAGGATTAAGATTAACCATCGGCAACTTCACTGGTCGATAACCCCGCTCCTCTGACTGCGAACTAGGCACATCCTCCGCATAGACTGATCTCGACGACGCGTTCGAGCATGCAGGAGAGTTCACCGTTGGTCTACTAGTTCATTCGTTAGCAACAAAGCCATGTTGTCAAAAATCCAAACTCACTTCTCCCTTCCTCCACCCCCTCAGCGAACCGACCAACCCTCTCCACAACTCTTGTATCCAGAAGAACGGTACGTCTCGTCCAAGATAAGGGAGACGGTCAAGTGGAAACCTTCGACGAGGGTGTTGGCGCCGTTTTCCGTTGCTCTATTTGGAGGTGTGTTAGATCGTATGATCAGGGGAGAGGAGGAAGGAGGAGCTCACTTGGCTTCATTCAAAGGACTTATATGCGTCGTCCACTCGCCAGGGACGTTGACGCGTAGCTTTGACATCCGAGCGGTAAGTGAATCGAGGGAGCTCTGAGCATAGACAGCAGGATGTTTCATGTCTAGAGGAGGGGGGGTTGATTAGCGAAAAAATCAGATAGCGGACGTGAGGAAGGGAGGGGAAGGAAGGAGAGGAGAGGGTGATATAGATGGAAGAAAGGATCGACGAAGATGATCCATGGCCAGAGCTTAGAGGTCATGAAACTACAGCCAAATGCAAAAGCTCGACCAACAGCCACCCAAACTCCAACTCCCCACCGCCCGATGCCCCAAACCACTGACCACAAATTGGGACTACGAACGCGCAGACGAAGGAATAAAACGAATTAGAATCGCACTCACTCTCTAGCCTGTCCTCGAATCCTCCTCCTCCTCGAGATCGATTTGGCTAGTTTCTGTTAATGATACATGAGTGACCGTCCAATAAAACCAAGGGCGAAGAGGCGACTCACTCAGATGATGAGCGTGGCTGTCGCCATCTTTCAAGCTCCAAATGAGTTGTAGCCTGATTCATCGATTGTTCTCGATCGCGTTATACGTGTCCTGTGGATGTCCTTCGACTTAAAGATTGGCAGCCAGTTTCCAGGTATGTCTTGTAAAATCAGGAGGTGTTACAACTGGCACCCAGTACCGAGCTCGAACTTGTAACTCGGGGCCGAAACGACTCGGTAGACTAGCTACAGAAGTGAGAAGGGCCTGACACTAGCGGCAGCAGCAGTAGCGTGAGAATGTGTGAATGGAATGCCGGACCGGGGAGCTGTTTGTAGAAAGAAATTTCGTGATTCGTCCTTGATGACTCTCTTCAAGCTCACTGGCTAGCTACGACATCCGACGCCGGGCATCGCCGCTATTAGGATATGATACCTCGTCGGTGCTATTTTACTTGACTCTGGACCTTCAGGTTTTTCCTTAGAGACACCTGGGTCTGAGTACTGGAAGTCGACCATACGCCCCCGCGAAGGTCAAATACGGTCGACGGGCCTACTGGCTGCTGCCGCGTATTGGGCCAAGCTTGGTATACATGAGGCCAAGATATTGACTTGGCCAGTCGAAGAACTGTGGTTGACCTGCCTCAGGATGACGACGCGAATATAGGACAGGACTATATATCCTCTCCACGTCCAGTATGATGCAGCTTCGTCTGAACATACACTCCGCAAGCTACGTCCTTCGGATCCAGGTCCCAACTCAGCACTAGCTGTTTGGACCCCGACTTCAACCTGGTGCCCTTTGGGGACCGGCAACTGGAGATACGAGCCACGACCACCGTGTCTTTAGCCATCTGGCTCAATATCCTCAGTGGCAGCCCCTTGGGGTTCCGGTACAAGACTTCTCATATGAAATGTCAAAGATCGCTACGCCAACCATTCAAATGCGTGTATTTGCTATCTTCTCTCGTTGCACCTGACAGATCTCTGCGCGAACAGAACCTCCTCTCCTCAAACCGTTTTCAGGAATGACAGGTCACATAGTCGATGTATCTATACACCATCTGCTTTGGTGTGCAATGCCAACGAGATGGCGGGGAAAACAAGAAGCTTAGGATGTTTCGGACGAGAACACACGGCCGTCTGGTCAAATAAGGAGCTTTTGGGCTTACAGATTCAGATTGCTTTTCAGTGGTTGGAAAGCCTGGAATGTCTTCATCCCACAGTTTTCTTATGAGCATTGTCCTCGGAGTGGTTGCAGTTTCAGCGGAACCTGGCCGGCATCGACGCAGGCTTCCACGTCACGATATGCGACTTGCTATAAAGCATCCAGACTATTGCTACCCCAATGCTTTTGTGCCGTTTGTGACCTCATCGTTCTGCCTATTGTCCCTTCGGAAATCTCATTCAGAAGTTCTCTTTCTCTAGGCGCGAAACCTGACCTCGTAGACTGCTATCAGCTGGCAAGGGACATATAACCTTGAGTGGAGCCAAGTGGGTTTCTCCACCAGACCCTGTCCACCAATCCGCCAACACCCAATAGAGCGATGAACACGTTGCCCTTGCTCTCGCCGAAGGCTTCCAGCCTGACCCAGAAAAACATCGCGCTCTTCCCATAACCAGATGAAACGTGGGAAAGCCGAGACGATCGCTGATAGGCTGGACAAACCGTCGGCCACTGTGTTTCCCAATGGTGGACACAAATCTGCTGGCATCTTTTCTCTCTCAAATAGGAGCGAGTGATTACCACGTATGCAAGGACCTCATCTATAGCGCCTGGTCAGTAACTGATCCGAATTTTATTAGGTGAATCAATCAAGATTTGTAAACAATCGTTCAGGAGACGTATGTCTGGTATGAGCGCAATTGATGCACCGCAGAGGAAGCGGGCTAGAGTGGCATATCTGTTCTCCACACTGCCTACCTTTGCGTAGACTGAAAGTATGTGGATGGTTAATAGAAGCAATTTCCAACTTTGGATCCACGTTGCACCTGACCGTTGTTGACATTGACGATTTCAGCAACGTTGACACCAACGGCGTCCATTGGCATATTCCTATTTCGTGACAGAGCAATGAAGAAACTCTTGTACGTCACATCTGCGACGAACATCCCTAACGAGCACCTATTATAGCATCGAGCTGAGGGACCACCGCAAACTTGGTCCATCGCAATATGTGACGACAGTGTAAAGTAACGTATCTGTGAATCCACGATTCATGCTTTCTATCGATTGGACAGCCATTGCAACTCTTTTGGACGGCACATCCTGTCCATTCATCTAAGTATGCATATGAACCTTGCTGATCCATGTGTCAGTCTTCTCGCACAGCCATTTCAAACGCCTATACATTAGATAGAACCACACCATATTTCCCGCGCTGCCTCAGGCTGCTCTCCATCGACTCCTGGCCACTTCGTCTTTCCTCTTTTGCCTTACTGAAGGTGTTCAGATTTTCTGATAGACTTCTAATCTAGTGAGACGCCAAGAGGATCTTACTTGTTGCCTAGCTAGCGAATCTACACCAGTATATCCTAGGCTGTAGGTCTGACAGTGGTCTAAGGTGAGCGTACGTTGCTCTCCTGGGACGTCAACTCCATCTCATTGGTATCAGTGGTGTCAGGATGTCGATATTGTCCTCAGCGTCTGGTACTCGCATAACCGGAAGTATATTCAATGTTGTAGAAACCCCACAAGCTCCTGGACGCCTACAAGCTGCAGCACCCCCACAACAGGTAATTCAAGATCTTTCACTGCCAGATAAAGCCCACCGAGTCTCTGATCGCCTCGAAAGATTACGCCTTCTAGGCGGCGCCCACCAATCCATATCTACGTAGAACATCTCTCAACGGAAGGTCGAGGTCATCCGCTCTGGCTCCCAGAGCCCAGCCGGAACCTTCCACCCGAATATCGAGCGCAAGGTGTCTCCGTCGGGGATGTTGGCATCATCGAGCCTTCAGGAGCATTTGACTTCCATTTCAACATTAGATATCCCGTTGATCACGGCATAAATTCTCATTGTCCTATTAACTTCCAGCATCTTGACCCGCCTCTTCAAGAACATGATATCGGTGAACATGACATATTCGGTGCTGGCAGTTCTCTGGCAAGTTCGTCTATCAGGCGAGTCCAGGGTGGGTCTTTGAACGGGTATGATCTACTTTCCGGACTTTCCGTCTATGACTCACGGTAAGACACAGAGGTTTAGAATTTGAATCATCAGCATCGGAAGGAGCAGTTCTCGCTATGCCCGATATTACAACTCAAATCGACCTCAAAAATCTGGACAGGTTTTATCAGCACATCGGTACTCATGCTGAGAGCTGGTATCAATATGCCAACGGGCCAGCCATGGGTCGGCGATTGGATAATAGTGGCCTATGCTTGGTCATAGGATGCGACAAAACCAATTCCTGGGGGATTGCAACATTTTCCAACTCGATCGAGCAAACGACATCCCGATTGCAGTTTCGTCCGGTTGCATCTTCTGCCGGTGATCCAGGATGCTCGTATATCTGGGAACATTCTGGTACAGCTCACTCTCCTCGTGTTGGTCCGTCTCGGAGGGAACACTTGGTGCAATCAACATATAACCAGTGCCTCTTTGTCCGATATTTGGATATCAAGCTCCGTAAACGTGCTTTGCCTGGATTTGGAGGACCCACTGGAGTTAAGATACAAATGCGGTCCCATCAGTCTACTTCGCCTGGGACCATGCAGTCAAATTCAAGCAATCTAGGTTCATTGAAGACATTCGGTTCGGCATTATCGCGTGTTCTGGGGCCCACTTTTAGTCCTGGACGCGATGAAAGTGATGCCCTGCCAGAGCCGACTGAGGATTCGCTTGAGATTGTTGCCGGGTCATATATGGTTTCGGTACACTTTAATCCTTATCTCAGGCTCTTACCTCTTCCTAATAAGTGCGGTATACAAGGAAATGACGCCCTTATCGAATTTCCTCAATGACTACCTCCTTGAAAAGCTTCCTGCGGCGAGAGTGGCCGCCACACGTGGAGTGGAATGGTATTCACAATTCACATTGGTAATTTTTTGTACATGGCATTATCTCAAATGTTGATACTTTCTTTCGAGTACAGGTTACCAATCCTCCGAAAACATTTTCAGACGTCATCGAAAGCATTCTTCGTGACCATGAGATATGTCTTGGCGCATCAGGTTCTTCTTGCGTTAAATCTATCCCTTGGAGGTTTGCTCATAAACTACCAGGTATTGCTTACTTTCAGCCAAAGGGCTACAGCAAGTTGAACTCCAGAAGCTGTGTAGTATCAGCACTCTGCGACAAAGCTGTTGATACTGGTCGCCTAAGTCCGGTCCCAGTTGCGGTTGTTGCTGCAACTGAGGAATGGAAGTCCTTCCAACTGTCCCCGAGTCCATCGTCGCCGACGACGAACTTCTTTGACCATGCTCGGACTCCCCCAGTGCGGGATGTGCCTGCAATGCGAGTCAATGGAAGAGCTGAGGTTACAAGTGTTGCTAATCGCCATTGGGCTCCATTGGGAGGTGCGCTTGCGGAATTTACTGTATTTGTCTATTCTTACTAAAGAGGTTGAATTGCGTAGGCATGGGCATGGGTAGCAGCACTGGCAAACAGCCCGCCTATAGGCGGGTTAATATTGCATGTCAATATTGTCGAGGGCGTAAATTCCGAGTAAGTACACCGCCCTTACCATTCTCCAACGCTTCTGAACACATCTGCCAGTGTGAGACTCCTGGCGACGGTCAGCCATGCAGAAGGTGTATCGAGACCGACAAGGAATGTGTGTATGGGCCCATGGTACCGCCGCATCCCGGTCCCCAACAGTATAACTTCATCCCGATGTCGCCCCATGACCTTTCGAGAGGACCATCCCAACAGCCGGGCATGTACGGTGTTGAGAGTCGTTTCTATAATCCACCGTCTGCTGTGATCGACCGGCTGCCTCATCTGGCTCAGAGTATCCCAGTAGGGTACAACCAGACGCCCACCTTTTCAGAATACTCACATCCTGGAGGCATGCCTTCTTTTTCACCGACTCTGGTGCACGGCTCTCCGGTAGATCCATCACAACCTACGCACTCGTATCCAAGACATTCATCTGGTTCACAGACCAGCACACCACATGAATACTCGCACGCCGCACACGGAGAAAATCTGCCAGCTGGCCCTTCCCTTGGACATTTCCCCCCTTCACCTGGACCTTCTAGCACTAGCCCACCGCCTACGGCTGGTGACTTCTTCCCGCACAACCCTGATCATACGTCAGTCTTACCATTTGAATCCCTGACAACCCACTGACGGTGTTATTTTCATGCAGTCACTACCGTCCCCCCGGGGGTCAGGGAGGAGATACGTCCGGGCGTTAGATATCTAGAAACGGGCTTGCTAGGCTATATTACCTCGGACCTCACATTTCAGTTGTCGTTCTCCGGTACTCCTTTATGCTCCCTTCCTTTCCTAACACTGTACGCCACGATCGATCCTAATAACTTACCGAAATATATCTTGCTTTGACCCGACCGTCTTGGTGTCATAGATTTAGGAAACACAAGCATTTTCGCGTGGTTATCAAGTATCCGAAGTCCCCAGAGTTGAAAGCTTAGTACAAATCTGAAAAGAAGTCCAAACAGCCCAACTACCCTATTTGCTGCGTCAAAAGGATAGACCTCATTGGAATCGGAGACCTGGTCCCAGTCGACCAGCTAAGGATGCCGCTCTTGCATGACACAATCTTGATACTTTTGACGCAAGAGGACGTCGACTAGATACCCACAAGATTCTAATTTCGTTATGTACATATGTAAGCCCCATGAGCTTTAATACATAAAAGTGTGGACTTGAAATCTTTAAAGGACGATGGGTGCATATGCATGTAAATGTGCTAGCAGTTTCAAATTTAATCATATCTACACGAGCCAGAGAATCACAGATATGTCTGGCTTCGAAATAAACCACAGCCTCCTTGTTTCGAAGAGCACCAGGAGCACGTTCATGCTTCTGAGGACCGACATCAGGATTCAGGACTCGCCTTTGAAAGAAGGGCATCATTGATAACACTAAACTAGCTAGAAATCAATAGAAATTTTGAAGAAGACCCACTGATCAAAGATTCAACAGCCTTCCCCTGAGGCTTTCCCTTCCCTTGTCCTTTGCAACGACAGCTTCAGTCTTTTTCTTCTTCTTCCGGTTTACATAGCAGGTGTGACTCGCGGTCAGTAGTGGGTGAGATGGTAGGATCAGGATCCATTTCCTAGCTGTCCCCTATACGAATGGGCGGGTGCTGCCACTGGGACCCACTACCGAGCTCAGACTTGGACTGGGGGCTGGAATGACCTGCCTGGAAACAGTAGCAGCAGCAAATTTAGAAGCACAGATGTAAAGCATGGTCAATTCCAAGCTTAACTCTCGCATGTTCGCCATTCTCGAGTTTTCAAAAAGCCAGAGAGTTCGAGTTCGAGAGGGGGTCCGGACCGATAGTCCGGATGCCTAAAGAAACTTCAGTTGTTTGTTCTTGACGACTCCTTCAAGCGCCAGCTACGACAACCGACATTCAACATTGCCACTATATTGTTATTGATACCCTTTCCGCCCTCTTCCTCGTGCTACTCTAGTACCTGCGACTGACTCCGGGTCTTCAAATTCCTTCTTAACCGTACTTATTGGTGATCTGGGCCGACACCTATACCTGGAGCCGAATACTGGAAGTCGACTCTACAGTTCCGAAGGTCAAATGTTGACGAGCCTACCGGCTGAGGCGTATTGGATCCAAGTTACACAAGGTCAAGGCTGAGCTGGATATTGATTTGGACAGTCGAAGAACCAAGATTCAGACCTGCCTCATTTGTGGATTTAACACTGGGTGTTTGACCACGAAAGCTGAAGCTGAAGGATGACGATGTGGAGATGGAGTGGCTATCATTCGAGTGCATATTTCTTGTCCACTTTTCGCCTTTACAGCGCTGATACGTGTTCTGCCCACTAGAATAAACCCTCGCTAAAGCGAGTTCGAAGAAGATCAGTGAATGGAGGACGGAGAGTCGACTCTAAGTTTGCAAGTGGGCTTTGTTGTGGATGGATGCGGACGCGAAGCGCAAATAGAGGAGGCGGCACACATTGTTACTCGAGGACGGCATGAGGGACGGAGATGAAGAGCAGGATTGGAAATGGACATGAATGCGGGCTCAGTGCAGTCGTATTGGGCCTCCGGGAGGTTCGTCCGTTTGAACTTTTATTTTCCCTTCTCGATGGCGGACCTTCTACGTCATCCTCTTCCACTTCTCCCGCCTATCATCCCTCCTTGCTCTAAATGGACACTGACCTTCCCTTTCCACCGGCAGATACGAAACGTCGCCCACCCAGACTTGTGCGTTCGCGAGTCGCCAGCAGTCTCCGCCTCGCTCCTTCCCTTCGGTGTACCGTCTTAGATCGGCACCAGTATGAATGCAGTTCTAATCCTGCTGTGGCGGCTGCCGTCGGTTTATTCCAGATTGAACACTCTACGGAAGCTCAGCGCTGCGTCAGGTTCTGACCCAACGTCTTCAAGTTTGCACCTATCCATATCGACGTCCTCACTGGTCCTTATGCACCACTACACGTGCTCAAAGTTCGGACGTTGCCACTACACCAACCTCCTCCGCATTCTCCATCTCATTCTTATCTCATCCTGGATCTATACACCGCTGTAGACGCTACGGTTATGTTGTTGGGCTTTTACAATCACCAGCTTTCATCTTGGGGGCCCCGCGCTAGCACTGCCAAGCATAAGGAATCGAGGACACCGATACGACCACATGTGAACACTGGAAAGACGTACAAGTTGGAACTATCTGTGACGTGTTTGCACTACACGGCCCAACACAGTGTCAGTAGTGTTCAGGAGTCAAGCTCGTCAAAATAGTCAAGTTTGGCATTATTCATGCCAATGGAACGCTCGAGCTGACGGTGTTTTAGGTGGTAAGTGGACACTCCTCTCCAAACGTCTCAAGCTCAAAGTGGATTATCTACTTTACAGTATACAGCGTACCCACCTTGAAGCTCGGAAAACTGTGATCGCAGCCGACGACCAACGAAGGCTTCTAGATGGACACCCGGACACGATCATCTTTCAAGAAACAGTGGCCACGCCGACTCCCAGCCGAGCATACAACAAGTCTGAACGATTCGTGCTTAGTGTGCGCACAGCTCGAGGTTACCAACTGTCGACGTAGCCGCATATCGGCTAGATCCACACCCAGGTCCGTCGAGGGTACTCAGCTTTTAAAGGACAGCAACCGCCGATGAAGTCACGCTTACCATCTAAGTGCGTACTCTACCTACTTCTGACTGTTCAACGTTCAGTATTGGCTAACTCAACACCCCCAATCCTCCAGATACTCGCGACACCAATTCGAAGAGATTCCAGGAATAGGCTAGACAGTGAGTATGATTTATTTATGGACGACTCGTTAATGGAGGCGGATTCGTTGGGTGGACGAGTGTCGAGGTATATCTGTGCACCTCTCGCGGTTGTGGTGGTCGAGGTCGTTTCGTTGTGGCGACGATTTGCTGGTTCGTTCATGATGGATTTGGTGCTCGGTTATTGCGGCTTCACTGAGTAGACGAACCACGAAGCGGGGTTGGAATGCAATGAGAACGACATAGCAGAGAAAGGGACAAGATGCATCGCTACGGAACAAGATGGAGCAAGGGAAGGATATTTCGACGAGGAATGGTAGACCGAATTGGTCGTGGATGGATTTGGGTTATTTTCGTGATCGAGAGGCAATTGTCGATGTGTAACTCTCTTCGAGGAGAGTCAAAAGACTGCAATCTGTCATTGTTTTGGCGTTTCTTTATGTTCTCGCCGTTCCTCTTGTGTCACCCTCCCTTCTCCCTCTTTACCGCAAACACACACTAACCACTTCTCCTCTCCTTTCTAGGCACATGTTCGGCGACTTTGTCGTCAAGCTCGCCCGATTCATCGTCGAGCTGCATACCAAAAGCCTGCGAGGCATACAAGCCCTTTTGAGTGAAGCCAAGTGGGTACATCGTTCCCTTCCCCTTCTCTCAACTCGACCTAACTCTTCCCAAATAGGACTTAAAAATGGCGCCAACGCCTCGCCTCAGGCTTTCTCGAACTCTTCGCCATCGTCACTGCCCTTGTGCTCGGTTAAACATACTGCTCATCCCGCAATTCGCCGGAAATGGTGGGATCCTGTGGACGATCAGCTCGAGGAGCTGAGTGAGCATGACGCAGCGTATCTCGGTGCAGTTGCATATGTGAGCTCGCAGAGGAGGTTGGATTGGGTCATAGGCCTCCTGCGCATTTCGGTTGCATACACGCGAGGCGGGCCAGCACATCAATGCAGATCAAGACAGCTGCTGGATCCAACATTGGTCCAACGCGTACTGGTTCAGACGCAACCACATCCTCATCTATGCACTTCTCCACGTCACCGCCTCCTAACTGGACCTATCGCTCTCCCACTCAGCAAAAGCAGCAAAAGCCCGTTCTCATCCACATAGAAGCTCTCGTCACTGCGCACACCGATGCAGCTTTCCTACGCCTGTAGCGTTTTCACGTTCGTGTTTGTGTTCGGGTACACGGTGTTCGCAATCTGGTTATGAGTGGTATCAGCTCCATGTGGCGATGGGAAATTCCACAGGGAAGGAGGTTAGGGGGTGTTTCTACACTGTCTGAAGCATTCTCGACCTTTCGTGACGAATTAGTATTCATGGACGGTGTGCAATACTACAATCCATCGCTTCGTGTTACGCACATCGGTGGAATAGCAATATGGGATATTCGTCCGGGCGGATATGGGGACCCAACCCTGTACGATTTGGAGTTTGATATTTGCATTTCAACCAGCCATCCAGATCTGTTATAATACTGCAGGCTATGTGTAGCTGTGCATTGGACTGACATTTGCCATTACGGAAGGCCGCCTTCCAACACGTGTAGGCTGTGCCACACAGTAAATTCTCGCCTATTGCCCGCATATACATCTTGTTGGCTTACTTCCATGGCCCTTACTCGAGACGATCGTTGGTGATTATGAACATCTTAGTCGGTGCTGAAAACACCCAGTTTCAGGGCGATATCAATGCGACACAAGTTACAAATATTGCTACTCAGAACAACTACCATGGGGTCCCATTGAAAGGTGCGCTTGTTAGAATTCGCTTTCATACCTCTTTTCTAACTTGTGAGGGTGGATCGTGTAGGCTTAGATCTCCTCTATCGGTACACCTCCCGCGCTGCCCACCTAGACGCGAGAGCACGGCGTGATCCACCCAGGTGCATGGAGGGAACTCGTGAAGCCATCATCCAGGAGATCTTGGACTGGCTGAAAAAAGTCACCAAGTCATCCTCCATCCTCTGGCTGCGAGGACCTACAGGCCACGGCAAAACGGCACTGGAGTTCACTATCGCGGAAATCTGCAAGAGGGATGGGGTCTTGATAGCGTCATTCTTCTTCTCGAACCGAATTCCCAACTGCAGCGATGGCAGCCTCCTCTTCGCCACGTTGGCCGCTCAACTCATCCAAGCTTTTCCGTGGACGAAACGTTATATCGATAAGGCGATTCGCGAGGACCCTCACATCTTTGGCAAGGCGCTGGAGACGCAGATGAAAGTGCTCATTGCTGAACCTATTCAACGCATA
>Ga0247742_10000955_pt1 | contig 21388 bp, 11 predicted proteins | sample UWRJL208509C2_FD_180944 | JGI IMG/M metagenome (GOLD analysis project Ga0247742, IMG submission 180944) | Plant litter microbial communities from Arlington Agricultural Research Station in Wisconsin, United States - UWRJ-L208-509C-2 | ecosystem: Environmental > Terrestrial > Plant litter >... | reverse complement strand
ATCGATAGAGATATCGGGGACCTGAGCGAACGAATCGGCATCCACTGCCAGGCAACGATAGCCCTTGGCAGTGGTAACCCGGGAACGACCCATAGAGGCGGCGGCTGCGCTCAAGACATCCGGCGCGTGCCTGGCGAACTCCTCCAGCACCGCACCGACCTGGAAGCAAAACATGCCCGAGTTCCAGAAGTAGTTGCCGGCTGCGACATAGGCTTCAGCCGTTTTTAAATCAGGCTTCTCGACGAAGCGCGCAACCTTGAGCCCGCCTTCCAGCGCCGATTCGGCAGCTTCGATATAACCAAAGCCGGTCTCCGGATACTGCGGCTTGATGCCGAACGTCACCAGCCAGCCCGCTGCCGACAAGCGAACGGCCTTCGCCACAGCTGCGGCGAAGGCCGTTTCATCTTGAATCAGGTGATCGGCAGCGAGCACCAACATGTGCGCTTCGGAGCCATGGGCTTCCTTTAGCTGCAATGCAGCCAGCGCCACAGCGGCTGCCGTATTGCGACCGAATGGCTCAAGGATGTAACCCAACGAATGCCCAGCGGTGTCGACGGTGCGGTACTCGTCTTCCGTCTTGAACAGCAGTTCGCGGTTAGTAACGGTGAGGATTTCGGATACGCCTTCCAGGGCAGACGCCCGCAGGAAGGTCTTTTGAATCAGATTCTGCCCATCGGGCAGCGTCATGAACGGCTTGGGATGGGCTTCACGCGAAACGGGCCACAACCTGCTGCCTACGCCGCCTGACAAAATTACGGGAATCAAATCCATGTCTTGGAATCCTTAACGTCAAAATGTTAGCTGGCTTATGAGGTGACGAGCAGAGCGAAAGATGACCATTGTAATTTTGGCGTTCCTGTACGTCTGGTCAGTTGCGGGACCGCAGGCTTAGGCAACTGCATATGAAAAAGCAACCCGGATCGCTGGGGCGATAGGATACCAGAGAAATGTTGCTGCTCAATGAGTCGAACCACGGTTAAAAGCCAAGGGTTTCGGATTGGAATTTTAAAAAAACGGAATGCTCCGCTCTTGAACGAACCCTCCAAGAAGCTGCATGAGGTTTGGATTGATTAGTTTCAGCGCGATGACCATTCAGGCTCAACCCTAGATAAGGAATGTGAAGTAGACACAGCAAACGGATCGATTTAGTCCATGTAATGTAGAGTTTCGCAGAGATCTCTGTTGATTGCCCTATCGGCGCTTTATCGACGATTATAATGCACGGTTGTCAGCATCTTGGGTTGCCTTCGTATTAACTGATTAGATTAAGTAGCGTGTGAGTGATCTAGGGCGCGGCAGGTATTCTCGCCCTGATCAGTCAATTCTTAAACTGCCGTTAGTTTCGTTGCCTATACAATGTGATCACGGACACTAATTCCTAGGCTTATTCAATCCTGGCCGTATAAATCCCTGGTATATACCTTGCCTCGGACGTCGAGGATTTCGTCAGATAAACGATTTGCCACAATCACGTCTGAGATTTCCTTAAAGTGGCGGAGATCCGAAATAACCTCTGAATTGAAAAACGTTTTACTCGCCAATGTTGGCTCATAAATGACCACTTCAATGCCCTTAGCTTTCAGTCTTTTCATAATTCCCTGAATTGACGAGGTTCTGAAATTATCCGACCCGGCTTTCATTATTAGTCGATAGATTCCGACTCTTTTGGGATTGTGCTTTAATATGCTCTCTGCAATAAAGTCTTTACGCATTGTGTTAGAGTCAACGATCGCACGAATGAGCGTATTAGGGACTTCTGCATAATTAGCTAAAAGTTGTTTGGTATCTTTAGGTAGGCAATATCCACCGTAACCGAAAGACGGGTTGTTATAGTGGTCTCCAATTCGAGGGTCGAGCCCAACCCCTTCAATTATTTCACGAGTATCAAGATTTCGGGATTCCGCGTACGTATCCAATTCATTAAAAAATGCGACCCTCATCGCTAGGTAAGTATTAGCGAAAAGCTTGATGGCTTCGGCTTCTGTAGGTCCGGTTAGGAGGATCGGAACGTCTTTTTTCTTTGATCCAGCGAGCATCAGTTCTGCAAATTTTTTGCCGCGTTTTGAATTTTCTCCGACGACGATGCGAGATGGGTATAAGTTGTCGTGAAGTGCTTTGCCTTCACGGAGGAACTCCGGAGAAAATATTATGGAGTCTCGGCTGAAGCGACTCCTCATTTTTTCAGTAAAACCGACAGGGACAGTGGATTTTATAATAATCAACGGTTCAAGGTTGAGCCTGGCGATGTCTGCAATCACAGACTCTACTGAATCTGTATTAAAGCTATTGGTTTCTGGGTCATAGTTTGTGGGTGTTGCAATTATCACTATCTCCGCATTTCTAAGGGCGTCATTTGCGTTCGTAGTGGCAACAAGATCCAATAGTGATTCGGATAGAAAACTACTCACATCCGTATCATCAATTGGAGAAATTTTTTCGTTAATCGTATCTACTTTGACTTGATCGATGTCCAGGGCCGTAACTTGGTTGTGTTGCGCCAGCAATATCGCATTGGAAAGCCCAACGTATCCGGTCCCAACTACTGTAATTTTCACATGCCTCTCCTTTGCCGTAAATTAGCTAGCACTGATTGAAATAGGGACAGTTTGAACCCCTCCAACTGTTCGCATCACTAAATCGATGTCAGTCGAAATCAACTCTATTATTGTGATTTTGAATCCGCATTTAGAAGGAGCGTCAGGATAAACTCTTATAACATCCAGTCTTTCTTGGATGGAAATACGCGAGTTTACAGTAAGGCCATCTCTAGTTTTAATTGTAATTTCAGGCGGGTTCACGGATAAAGCATCAAACGCCCAGCCTTCAATTAATATTGAGTTTCCAGCTATGGTTGTCTTGTCCACAGAGTAGAATATTTGCGGCGATGTTAGCTTCTCGAAAGAAAGGTCGTTAATTTTTACCCCCCTCAGCTGATCTCTGTAACGGGTTAAATATTCCGGATTGTGTCGGATTTTTTCAACAGCGGAGTTGAAGCGTTGGACGATAAAGCCACGCGCTTCTTCTATGTGATCTGCGAATAAAGCGCAATATTTAGCAAGGCTGCTGTTGTATTTTACAACCGCATCGATACTCACAAAAAATATGCAAGGTGGTAATGAGTGATTGTCCTCTAAATACCCAATTCTATTTACTTTGAATACGTTGTCATCATTCTTATGTCCTCTGCCTCGTAGTAGTGAAGATAGGTATTCAATCGGTGTTCTATTAATTTGGTGCAGTATGAAAGCGCGCTCTAAAGTATTGCCGTGCTGCTTGTGATAACTCGTTGGTATAAGCGATTTGCACAATGTTTCTTTATCTGTCCCGGGGAATCTCTCGCCGCTAGCGAGGCTATACACCCCGTTTTCGATGATGTGGTTATGGACAGATAGTTCCTTCATATTGGTTGTAAGCTTTGTCAACGTCTTGACGTGTCTGTTTTTCTGCAGTGAATTTGTATAGGAGAATGGCGGTGAGAAAATATGTTTATTTACATCCGGCGTGTCGATGTACCATTGATATGATATAGCGTCAGAGTCAGGCGCGTCAGTAATGAGCTCGTTGACACTCGATGTGAAATTTGCGGGCACCCAAAATTCATCTAAGTCTAGAAATAAGATATGGGTACACTTGGCCTCATCTAACGTTTGATAATAAATGTCAGAATATGCCAGCTGTTGAAATGGAAGGTCATCGGCAAGGCATTTGCGGAGGAAATCATCAGAGTTTCTGAACTTTATAACGCCGTCTGGGTGTGATTTTTGTATATCCGAAAGCAAAGCCATTGAATTATCTGTAGTATTATTCAGCCATATTTCGATCTCTTGGAAACCGAATAGTAAATGGTGATGTATCCACTGAGGTATATAGGCAGCCTCATCTTTTGCGATTGCAGCGAGTTTTACTTTTATAGTCATAGTTTTTATCCGATTTTCGCAAAAGAATACGGTTTTTTATTAGAAGTACTCGCTTGCTCTACTGTGTTGAGTCCGGCAGCTGCACAGCTTACTGGGAATATCCTTTCAATCGCATGCGCGAAAGTGCCGTCAGTCTGGCCTAGTTCTTCGTCGAAATCATCTTCGTCGATAGCAAGGTTGAGCAATGGAAGTATCGCGTTAATTTGAGCGAAGAACATTGTTCCCGCCGCGAAATTCATGCTAATTATTTCTTCGAACTCATACCCTAAACGGCTCGCGAGCTTGGCGCAATTTTCTGCGTTCCCGCCCCAATGGTTTATCAGCGGCACCAGGTGCCCCGATGGACAAAGCAAACCTATAGACTGATCCTTGACTATTTTCTGATGATTTTTATAAAGCGAACCGTCACCAACCAATTTCTGAACAAGTTCATTGCGCCAGACATCGCCATCATCACGATGTTTTGATTTTTTTGTGTGCAGTTTCAGGATTATTGAGAAACCGTCCTTTGCTGCCATTCTCGATAGCTTTATGAATGGGAGGACGTCCCGTCCTAAATTTTCGACTTCCGTTAATATATATTCCAGCTTATATTTACTAAGGATTTTTAGCGCTTCATCAGTATTTCCAAATGGAACAGACACATAAAGCTTAATGGTTAGCTTCGATGAGTTCTTTTTGATTTCGTCAAGAAACTCTTCCAGGACATCCAAGTAGAAAGCATGAATAATTATCGCAAGTTTGGTATCTTTTTTATTGATTTTTGGAGAATGAATAATTGCAGATTTGAGTATTGAAAGTTTTGTTGATTCAAGATAGGCGTAGCCGTATTTTTGATCCGGCTCAAGGTGGGCGCCTTCAGCCCATTCGTTCCATGCGTTAATGAATACTAAGCTGTCCTCTGCTGCTTTGCCTTGGTCAGTCATGTAGCGTATTGAGTTATCCAGCCACTTCTGATATTTGACGGGAGAGCTGTTTAAAAAAATATGTCCCCGATTTTTCTTTCTTGCGGTATTGTCCCAAGAAGGGCTAGCTCCTCTGAATATTGTAAAGTTTTCTTTTTTATAGTTATCACTTTGAGCTACTAAATTATCATAGTTAAATAAACCGCCTTCGAAAGAAGGTGGCAAATTTTCAATAAGTTCACGGGTGGGGGCTAGCCCCGCGCTGTTGGGTGTGAAGTCGACAACAGCATCAAAGCCGTATTCTTCAGGGCTGTTTTTTTCGAAAGAATTTGTGGTTGCTAGATATATTTCACCGATACCCGCATCGAGGCAATATTTCCGCCATATGGACGCGGTACGTTTAGCGTCGGGCAGTTCCGCCGGTCTGTAGACGACTAGAAGAGGCTTGCCATCGATTTTTATATACCGTGGGTCCTCAATATACTTAATGATATAGCTTATAAAGTCCAGATCATCTTCGTCAGAGTGGTTCTGTGCCATCAGAACATCGGATTCATTTCCATCCCATCGGCGGGACCAATTTTCATTAGCCCAACATAAGCAAAAGGGCATATCGTGAGCTTTGTTTTCATGAAAAATTTGGATGGGTTTTTCTAGTAGCCGATGTCCACCGAACCAATAGAAGTAGAAACAAAATCCATCGATCCCATATTCCTCAGCCTGCTTTATCTGCCTTGTTATTACTTCAGGTTCAAGAAGGTTATAGTAGCCGACGTCGCTGTGCGGAATATGGGGCTGATAGTGTCCATCAAATTGTGGTTTTGCAGGAATAACATTCGTCCACTCGGTGAATCCGGCACCCCACCATTCGTCATTTTCGGGGATTGCATGAAATTGTGGAAGATACATACAAATTGTGCGCACGGTTTTTTTCGGTATATATGTGTAGCTATTGCGTCGTGTAGGAACGAAATCTAATTGTCCCAGTTCGTCTACTTTGAGGAATTTCTTGAAATTCCGGCCTTCTCTTAGTCCCTGGAATAGGTAATGCTCGAGCGGATTCACGCCCGCTTCGTAAACGTCATTATTTAGCTCGAAATAGGTATTTGTGGAGAACTTTGGGCTAGGATCTCTTCCTAAGTGCCAGCCATACTGCATGTAATGTGTGACGGCTTCGATACCGCTTAGCAGCACGTCAGGGTAGGTCCGAAGATACCAGTTCTGATCGAACAGCTTTGATGCGCTTATTGTTTTGTGAACGTGTTGGTTTATATGGGTTTTCGATTTTCCGAGAAACCCATAATCGCTATGCTGTTCCAAAATACTGTGACTGACGGTGATAATCGCTAGGTCCTGCACGGCTTGGCTATATGTTGCTGGGTTTTCTGCGTTCGCTATCTCTCCATTATTCGCAGATAGCCTTGAATTGAATGCTTTTAGGATGCTGTGGGTTTCTGATTTAACTGTATCAGCGGTAGAACTGGGGGTGACTTCTTTGACAGCTTCAGCTTTAGGCGACGGTTGAAGTAAGCTATCAGTTGTCTCAACTTCACCCGTGGGCGCAATTATTAACAACTGCGCGGCTTTTGATTTATCCAGTTCGACTGCGAGTCTTGTGCGCGCAAATTCCATGTTAAAGCGTATGCTTTCTGATAACGCGGATGCGTCCTTCAGCAGGGCTTCTTCATAAAGGCCGAGTGCAAGTGAGTAGTTTTTTTCGCGCAAAGCGGCATTGCCTTGCTTGAGTAGCGATGGTGAATCTGTCATAAGTCAATCTCTAGCCGTGGAGAGCGCCCCTATCTGTAAGATCAGGTCGCGGACCGAATTCATTTAAATTTAGCCGATTAGGACTTTGTCGTACCTTTCAGCTGGTCAGAAAAAATAGTTTTCACAGTTTGAGACAAGGTTTTCCATTTCGCCAAACCTTTGATATGAGCGTTTTGCCTTTCCATGCTAGCTATTTGAGTGGGTAAACTGCTGATCAGCGCAGCAATAAGTAACTGATCATCGTTCACAAGTTTCCCCCAAACTTTCCAGTCAAACGCGTTTGGCTTAGCGAAGCGAAGTTCGAGGCGAGGTCCGCGACCATCAGAACTTTCAGCGTACCATTGTTTAAGAACGTCCTTGCTTGCTTCAGGAAATTCAAGTCGTGGGTTTTGACCAAAACCTTCTGTATGGTCTACGGTAGCAAGGTTGTATTCAAGCTTGGGCCAACTATAGTTTCCAACGCTAAAATTTCCAAGGCTAATTCCAAGACGATGGTACTCACTCGTTTGTAAGGTGTCTTTCAATTTTATTTGATCAAATCTACAGACCCAAGGCCATTCATTCAGCGTTTTGGATAGTGTGATCAAAGCCACGCTTAGTGCAGATTTATCAATCTTTTTGAGTTTCGCGTTGGCTTGTTGAGGCAGGGCCAAATATTGTGCAAGGTGCTCAACTAGCTTTTTGATTCGTGACCAATCAGTCGTGCCAATCTCACTGATTTCAAGGTTGCGTCCTTCAACAGCCGAGCCGGCCTCGGGGAATATTCTTACCAATCCATCGCGCGAGGCATATGAGCTAACTAACCAATTAGCCCCGTCAATATTCGCATCAGCGCACCTTATGGTTAATCCCAAAGCTCCTCTAGTCAGCTGGGTGTCAAACTCCAAGTGAGGTACAAAAAAATCGTCTATATAAACATTTTTCAGTACCCACTGGATCGTTTCCGAAGAATTTTTCCGGACAGTCTTTATCGAGGAGATTTCCATTTCCCAGTGTTCTGGGAGAAGTTTTCTTAAGTTTCCAATACGTAACGTTGTACGTGTAGCCTGCTCATTTAATGCAGAGATTTGATTTTTCGAAAGCTCCAGCAATTCCTGCGTTCTATGCAGCTCGGCCATGAGAGTCGCGGCTTCGGACTGGGCGTTGTCTAGCGCCTGCCCTTGCTCGTGCGTACGCCTTTCAAGTAGTAAAAGCGCAGAGTTTTTCTCGGCGAATGCTTTTTGTATATGGCCGATGATCTCTGCTTCAGATTTCGCGCTTGAGCTTTCGCTCGTAATCGCCGACCGTGTAGTCGCGTCCATTTTTGCTTGCCCGGTTACCATGGTTTTACCTTAATCGATCTGTTCATGTTGTGGGCTTAGGTAAGCATTTAGAGAGCAGGCTTTTCGGGTTTTTATTATGTTCATATGAAAAGCGCGCCGAAAAACAACATACGTATGAGATGACGATATTGTTAAAATTTTGGGTCATACGCATTGTTGTTAGTTGTCAGTAATGTTCGTGCTCTTTTTCGTCGATCACGACATGGCATCGCCAACCCCCCATAAGGCCCACTCAAATAATCCAGGCTCAATGCCGGGTGATAGTGCGGATCGCTTTGTCCAGCCGCGAACCACCGTTGTACAAATCCTTGCTGCTCGCGAACGGCGCGCGCGCGTTTTTCGGCGCTTTCGTCTTTGCCGCGGCTGGCAGATTCCGCATGTATCAACTGGGCAAAAGGGGTCCAGATCAGGTTCAAGCCTGCTTGCTGGATACGCAGGCAAAAATCGACATCGTTGAACGCCACCGGGAAAGCGTGTTCATCGAGGCCGTTCAACGCTTCGTAAACTGACGTGCGGACCAGCAGGCAGGCTGCGGTCACGGCGCTTTGACGGCGGGTGATCTGGTTCATGCCTAGATAGCCTGCGTCACGTTCTTCAAGGTTGTTGCCGGTGTGCGCGGCCAGTCCGTTCACGCCGACGACGACGCCGCCGTGCTGCACCATGCGGTTGGGCCACAACAGTTTCGCGCCGACCGCCCCAACATTGGGGCGCAGGAGTTGGCTGACCATTTCTTTCAGCCAACCCGCTTCGATGATTTCGATGTCGTTGTTGATCAGCCCGATGATCTCACCGCTCGCGTGTTCAACGGCCCGGTTGTTGATCGCCGAGTAGTTGAACGGGTAGGGGTGGTGCAGCACCTTCACGCCCCGGGCTGGCAGCTGCGCCAGGTACTCCAGGGTTTGCGGATCGCTGGACTGGTTGTCGACGATGATGATTTCCAGGTTTGGGTAATCAGTGTCGTTGAGCAGCCCTTCGATGCAGGTGTGTAGCAGTTTGTATTGGTCGCGCGTGGGGACGATTAAGCTGACGCTCGGCAGTGCCTGGGGCAGTGGCCAGTGTGCGCGAAGCAGTGACGGGAATTGCGCCAGTGCTCGGACCGTGGCCCCGGGCTCAAGGGACTGACACAACCAGGCGATTGCCTGATGGCGGTCCATCGAGGGCCAGGCTTGTTCGGGGCTGGCCGGGGTTCTGTGATCGCGGTGGTAGAGCACCTGTGGCAGGTGCACGACGCTCGCTTCCAGCTTTTCCGTGGCCAGGACGATACCGGCAATCAGGAAATGCCAGTTCAGCGATTGCAGCTCATCGGTCGGTGAAAGCAACGACAGTGCAGCGCGGACAATTTCAGCGCCGAAGATGGCGCCGGGGGTGAAGATGTCGGCGCCGATAAACAGGTCCACATCCCACACCGGTTTGAGCCACGGCAGGCTGCGTTCGCCTTGCGGGCCGTCGCGGTCGCAGTCGGCGTAGCCCCAGGCGATGCCTTCCTCAAGCAATCCTGTCAGGTGATCGAATGCGTACTTGCTCAGACGATCGCCGGCGGTCAGCGGCACGATGCAATCGCAACCCGCCTCGAGCAGCTCGGACAACGCGGGGAGAAGGTTATCAGCCGATGTTCTGGCGACTTTCAATGGCGTCGATTTGTGTGCGCGCAAACTGGCCAGGCTCACGCCTTCCAGCTCCATGTCGCCGTCGCTGAGCAGCAGCAGGCCGATCTTGCTGGTGGCGCGGCTGGTCTTTTCAGGCGCCAGGTCCTGAAACACTTCAAACCACTGCGGGTAGTGCTGGAAACCTGCGCTTTTGGGCGAACGCAGGGTTTGTTCCTTGGCGACCTGGGTCAACAGCGCCAAAGTTTGATCGTCAGGACCGGTCTGGTCGTGCAGCTTCAACAGACCTTCGAGCCCTTCGGGCCAGCAACAAAGTTTGATCGGGCTGCCCGTCAACGGCTGGCCCAGATCGTTTTCGATGTGCAGGGTGTGAAGCTTGCCGTCAGCGAGCTCCCAAGGCAGATCGAGGGTAAAGCCGTGATCGCTGGTGGCGCGATAAACCAGTGCCTGATGATGTGTGTCGCAGGACACGCGACCCAATACGCGGCTGTTTTCACGTACGGTCACTTCGACGTGTCGCTGCGGGGCTTCCGGGTCCCAGGCCCAGCCACTGATCCGCAAACCACCGCTGTGCCAGGCCTGCGACGCAACGGGCGCCGGCTCTTTGTTAGGTAACGCTGGAAGCATCAAGTCGCCTTTCAGGGTGAAATCCTGATTGGCGACCCGAGCGCTGATGTGGCGCGCATCGTCCAGCCAGGCCTGGCGCAGTTGTACGCCGAAGCCGTGGAATTCATCGCCCAACTCGGCGCTGGACTGAAACTGATCCGCGCGCACAAGTGCGACGCACGCACCATCGATCAGCACTTCAACGACCAGGCGCTGATCAGGCTGGCTGATGTCCAGTGCCCAGCCTTGCAGCACGTCACCGTACAGGCCGGTGATTGCGCCGCGCAGGGTGGCAGGGGAAACCAGTTGGCCGATGGCGGATGGCTTGGTTACGACTTCTTCTGACATCAGGCCCGGCTCGGTGAAAGTGGTAATGAGTGAATGGAAAACGCGCCCGCTTCATTGGCAACCGGGCCTGGCATCGCATACAGCGGCACGCCGACGGATGCTGCCAACGCGGGTGCCTGCCAACTGGCGCCGGGGTTGGGCTGCAGGCTCAAGGCACCTTTGCATCCCGCCAAGGCCAGGCTGTCGGCAAGCGTCAGCCCGACCACCGTTGGCAATGCATGAACTGCGCCAGTGCCCAGCAAGGATTTTTGCCAGGCGCTGTCCCCGTGGGCGAGCAGCATCACCGGCAGGTTTTCGCGGGTGATACGCCGGCCAAGCTCCAGCCATTTGTTAGCCAGCTGCAGGTCGTGCAAGGCGTCGGCGATCAGCAGGATATGAGGCGGCGGTTTGCTGGCCGGGAGCGTTTTGCGTTTGGCGTCGATGACCATTCGCGCATCCGGCAGCGCTGCGGCATAGCGTTTTTGCAGCGCCTTCCACGGCAAGTGAACACTGCGCGCATGGCGGGCAAACGTCGGCCAGTCACGAGAGCTGTCCTGACGCAGCAGCTCATCGTCGCGACAGATGATCCGATAGGGCTTATCAAGCTGTGCTGGCAGCTCAAAGAGTGGCGCAGGGCAGCGAGCCAGTTGCTGAAAGATCAGTTCATCGAGCGGCAACGTCTGCAGGTCTTCGATCAAACGTTCGCTGTCTGCCGGCAGCTCGTAGTCGACGCTGAGCAGCAACGGTTGCACCTGTGCAGTGAGCGTGACAATCGTACGCGTGCCTTGATGACGCCAATTCAAGCTCAGCGGTGCATCGATCCGGGCATCGCTTTGCAGGTGCAGCTGCTTGATGCCCAGCGCTGGCCATACGCAATCCGGGCTGTTCGCCATCAGTGCCGGTAGTTGCGTCAGCCGTGCACGCTGTAATGCCTGACGTGCAGGCTTGAGCGGGTCGCGCAGGCAGAAGTCCTGATAGCGGGCCGAGGCGTCCGGGTAGCGCTTTTTAAGAATGGCGTTGTTGTGTGCGACGCGCAGGGCTTTTTCGTCACCGAAGGAAATTCCGCCCTGGTGGGCAACGAACACCGCCGGTGCCCCCATGTGACGCCAGCCCAAAGCGCGAGCGCGCAAGCACCAGTCGGTTTCTTCGCCATAGCCGCGCAGCAGGTGGACTTCGTCCAGGTAGCCTACGGCTTCGATCGCGCTGCGCTTTATGTAGAGGCAGAAGCCACAGCCGGTTTCGATTTCAATCGGCGGGCTATTGGCCAACTGCGCCATGTTATCGAGCACTGCTTGCTCTTCGGCAGTGGGCATTGATTGGCTAACGCGGCTTACGGGGAAGCTCATTAGCTCGCCGTTATTGGTGAAGGGCGTTACCGACGCGATGTCTTTTTCGCTGTAGGCCACGCTGCGTAAACGATCGAGCCAGTTGCCGTGCACTCGCGTATCGGCGTTGAGCCAGACCACGTCGCGCTCAGGGCTTAAGGCCATGCCGCGATTGACGTTGCGGATGAAACCCAGATTCACCGGATGTTGCACATGTTCGATTTCGCCCGCAGCGGCCAGCGCCTGCAAAGCTTCGCGCAGGGCGGGGTTGGGCGTGGCGTCGTCGAGGACAACCAGGCGATGGGCCGTGCGATTGAGCGAGCGGTTGCGCAGCACGCTGTGCAGGCATTCCATCGTTTCTTCGTAGCCGTCATAAACCGGCACGAGAATGTCCACCGGTTCCTGGCGGCTCAGGTTTTTGCTGACAGGCGTCGGCGGATGGAAGGCGGGCAGGTTGGACAGTGGGCTCCCGGCCAGCGGCGTGCCGTCATCGAAACGTACGTGCAAGGTTTGCGCAGGATTGCTGATGCGCACGCGGATTGCGCCATGCGTTTCTGTCAGCCCGGCCTTGCTCAACAGCGGATGCGGCTGGTCGGCCAGGTAGCGGGTGCGCTCATCATTGGAGTCGATATTGAGCTGCACCACTGACTTGGGTGCCTTGAGGTTGACGGCCCAACCCACCACTTCTTCGCTTTGGGGGTGAAAGCGCACGACGCCGATAACCTCAGGGGCATCCGGTTGTGCGGCCAATAAGCCCAGCACCAGAGCCAGTTCGGTGGCGTCATCGATTTCAGGAAGGCGAGCCAGGATTTGTTTGCGCAGTTTTACCGGTGTTTCCGTTCTGCTGCGCGCTTGCCACAACATGATGCGCAACGAAGGATCGGCCGGCATCTGTTGCCAGGCGGCCCCCAGTTGCTGCGCGGCGAGTCCGGGTTGCTGTTGGGCAAGGATGCTGCGACCTGTCAGGGCGCGAATGTCCGCTCGGTCAGGCAAAGCGTGGGCGGCACCACTCAAAAACAGAAAGGCGTGATGAGGACGTTGCTGCTGGATGGCTTCGATGCCTTTCCAGATCAACGCTTCAGGGCGGTATTCGGGGGTTTGTAGCGCTTTATTAAGAAAAATCACGGCGTTGCCATGCTCGCCATTCGCGCGTGCACGGTGGAAGTTGTCCATGAGCGTTCCACGCTCAGGCGCTTTGGTTTCTGACATTGCCATGGGGAGTTCGCAAAAATAATAAAGAGGGGCGCCCGAAGGTGCCCCTTTTTCAAATACCCCCAGCCTTGCGGCCGGAGGTACTCAGCATTGCAACGGTGCGAGGAGTTAAACCGCGCCGTGTACTACAACCACGTTAGTGATGTGGTCTTGTGCTTCTGGCGAACCAACGATGGCGATAGCCACGTCAGCCTGGGTAGTGCCTTGATCCAGCGAAGCGACCCATTCAGCTTTGTAAGCATCTACATCGCCTTCTGGACGGCCCAGAGCGTTGGTGTACAGCGATTCAACGAATTCAACGTTGGCGTGGTGAGACGCTTCCGCCGAACCGAAGATCTGACCTGCAACTTCTGCACGGGTGCTGCCAGCGATCAGCTCGCCAACCCAGTGACTTACATCATCACCTTGGGTAGCACGGCCCAGAGCGGAATCGTACAGCGATTCGATGAAGCTGGCGTTGTCCTGACCTTTGGTCTGGGCTTCGGCAGAAACAGCGATCTCGCCAGCAACTTCACCTTGAGTCTTGCCGCTTGCCAGTTGATCCAGCCAGAAAGTCTGGTCTGCAGCATCAGCAGGACGATCCAGCAGGGAGGTGTACAGGCCTTGGACGAAGTCGTCGTTTACCGAGTTTTTGTACTCAGTAGAAGCCAGGAAGCTCTCAGTGATCGAGGTCAACGAAGTACCGTTGTTGATCTCGTTGCTGAACAGCTCAGCGCCGCCGTTGTCAGCGTCGCGACCCAGCAGGCCTTCGTACAGACGCAGAGCCGATGCTTCAGCTTCGGTTTCAACGATTGCGATGGTGTGGCCATCAGCGAAGGTGACGAACTCGCCGCCCTGGATGGTTACGGAGTTGGTGTCGCCACCCAGTTCCAGGAAGCTGCCTTTAACCGATACGTCGAAGTCAGCCAGGTTGCCCTGAACTTCGATCGAATCGCGGCCAGCACCAGCCAGGATTACATCGTTGCCCAGACCGGTAACGATAGTGTCGTTGCCAGCGCCAGCTTCGATGTGGTCATCGCCTGCGCCGCCAGTTACTACGTCGTCGCCGCTGCCGGTGATCAGAACGTCGTTACCCAGGCCGCCGTCCAGAGTGACGTTGCCACCCAGTACAGTCAGGGTGTCGTTGCCGTTGCCGCCGTTAACGATGATGTCGCTAACTGCTGCAACGCGTGCCAGAGAAGAAGCTTCCTGGCCAACGGTCAGGCTGACGTCAGCATCGCTGTCGATCAGGATAACTTTAGCGTCAGCAACGCTTTCTGGCAGAACCAGCTTGGCTTCGTCGCCAGCAGCGCCGTCAACAGTGATAGCCAGTACGTCAGGCGAACCAGTGGTAACTGGTGCAGTAACACCGTCCCAACCAGCAACGTTTACGGTTGTCGCAGTGTCCAGACCCAGCAGGGAGGAGATTGCGGCAGCGGTAGCAGCAGAGATTGCTACGTTGTTGTTGATAGCGGAGCTGAAATCAGCGGATGAAGTAGGGGTATCGTATTGCAATGCCATGAGTCATTTCCTGCCATATCAGGCCAGTTGGCCTATGTTGCTATCTGTCTGCGTAGTCGCAGGTTTTTCCCTAAGAGACTTATGGCGGAGAGCGTTGATCTCAGTTTTGGGAGTAATCGAAATCTGAAGAGCTACCAGCGGCTCACTGCCACTGGGTCCAAAAAGCATCTGTTCAGGCACGATGGGCTGTTTGGCACCACCTGCAAATACGGCGTAGCCAGTCAACTCGTACTCGTTGCGCTCAGGACCGGTAAGGCCAAAGCCAACAGCAACGAGTGAGGCGCCTTTGGCGCGAGCGCCGGTGAAACTGCCACTCAGGACTTTCTGACTTGGGCCCGCACCGGCAATGGTGCTGGTGTACACCAGATCAGTGCCCTCGGGCTTGTTAACCCAGGCAATGGAAAAGCCTTCAATACGCGTCGCTGAGTTTTCGTCGCCCAGCCACTGATCGGTCACGCAGATCTCTCCGGTGTCATGGAGGTGTCCGGTAAGCTTCAATACAGCATTGGCTGGAGCGGTTTTGGAAAATGCGACAGCCTCGGGAGCAGGCTTGGCGGGCAGGAAATTACGCATGATGGCGGCGGAGGTGTCGATGCGATCAATGCGCAAATCGACGGGATCGACCTCGACGTCGGCCAGGTAGTATTCGGTAATCAGAACAGTCGCTACACCACTTTTCACACGACCGATGATGCAGTCGCCAAGCTTGGTGAGCATGTTTTTACTGACGCCTTCTCCAGGGAAGAAGTCGATCACGCCTTTACCTAGCGGCGCTTGCTGCAATGCGATGAAGACACTTCGTTCAGCGATGGGCTGTGAGGCGTAGCGAAAAATGTACATCCCAGGCTCGAGCAGAGTCACACGGGAAGTGATTTTCAGGCCATCTAATTTTTGCGACTGCACTCAATAAGCTTCCTTCTTATCCCAAGCTGAATGTAACGGGTCATCTGCAATTGACCGACTCAGCTAAACGCAGGTACTGCCCAACTTCAGTAATGCTGCATGGCGCATTGGTGGCTACCACCGAAGGCCGAGATTAATTCATCCGTGGGAATTGTCAACCGCGAGGGTAGGAAAATTCTTCCGTTCGGATGGATTAATAGTTGGAGGGCGCATTTATTTCAATCTTGGTCTGAAGGCGCTGCCGCCTGTCCGGAGGGGGGAACTTTAGTCATAAAAATCGTTCTGCCAAACCCAGGACATACCCCCGGTTCTGTTCGTCGCATGGTCGATTCGCAAAAGGGGTTCCACAGCCGTGGATGCGGCCTGTTCAGCTCTTGATATCTGCGCCTTTTAAGCGCATGCGGCGGGGCATTTTGGTGCGATAACAAGCTCATTTCGTTGGAAAAATTCAGCGGCTGAAGGCTCTATGTCAGGCATCTCGGCGCAAGGCATGGTTAGGCATCACTACCTTGGGCCATGAATCGAATCTTCGATGACCAACCCCCATATCCACGCTGCTATGCCAGGTAGCTGATGTCGTTGAGGCATCATCTGAAATGAGCGGTAGTGCTGACGGTACATCGTGACAGTGCAGAATTGGCAGTGTTCCCGTCACAATCAGTAAAATTTATAAATTTAAATATATGGCGCTAGATTGCCTGTTACTGACCCGAAGCTTTCAACGAATGGAAAGTGCCGTGATATATAACTTTCAATTATGTTTGAATAAAAATTGCACATTTCGATAATCAACTAACTATATAAGCAAACGTTCTAGACGCTTGCATCGGTGATAAACCTAAAAAAATATTCATGAATTTCTGCCGAACGGGTAGCGAATTGGTGGCGCTTGAGTGCTGCCTCCCTCAAATGCGGGTGGTACACTGCGGCGCTTTCGCAGCCTCCCCCTCATCAGTATGGATTCTATGAGTCGCTCACACGAAAATAATCTGCAAGCCGCCTTGAAGGCTTGTAAGGGCAGTTTTTTCTCAGTGGGCTTTTTCAGCCTCTTCGTCAATGCCCTGATGCTCGCGCCCACCTTTTACATGATCCAGGTTTCCGGACGGGTCGTCCCCAGCGCCAGCACCTCAACGCTGATCATGCTGACCCTCATTCTTTCTATATTGATGCTCACGCTCGGCTCGCTGGAGTGGGTGCGCTCGCGGATCATGGTGCGTGTGAGCAATCGGCTGGATGTGTTGCTCAGCGGTGATGTTTACCGCGCCAGCTATAAAAAGGCTTTAAGCAGTGGAGGCATGGACGCTTCGGCCCAGTCGCTCAATGACCTGACGTCGCTGCGCCAGTTTTTGACAGGCAACGCTCTGTTTGCGTTTTTCGACGCACCCTGGTTGCCGATCTACACGGCGGTAATGTTCCTGTTCCATCCCTGGTTTGGCTGGATGACAGTGGCGTGCGCCGTCGTGCTTGTGACCCTGGCTTTCCTCAATCAGCGTTACACCGGTAAAGCCATTGCCGAGGCAAACAAACAAAGCCTGGCTGCCACGTTGCAAACCACCAAAAGCCTGCGTAACGCCGAAGTGATTGAGTCCATGGGCATGCTGGACACACTGATGGGGCGCTGGGCGGTGCGTCAGCGTCGGGTATTGGTGCTGCAGTCGCAAGCCAGTGACAAGGGCGGGATCATTACCTCGATCTCCAAGACGTTCCGCACATGGTCCCAGTCGATCATGTTGGCGCTTGGGGCCTATCTGGTCGTCACCCATGAAATCAACCCGGCGTTGATGATGGCGGGCTCATTGCTGCTTGGTCGGGCATTGTCTCCCGTGGACCAAATGATCGGCAGCTGGAAAGGCTTCGTCAGCGCGCGCATGCAGTACGAGCGTTTGAACGCCACCCTGGAGAAACTCCACGGCGAACCTGAGCGCATGTCGCTGCCTGACCCCGAGGGGCACATCCAGGTTGAGAATCTGGTCATCGCGCCTCCGGGCGCCAAAGCCGCAGTCATTCGCAACATGAGTTTCGTCGCAGCCGCCGGCAGTATCGTCGGCATCGTCGGGCCCAGCGCCGCCGGTAAATCCACGCTGGCACGTGCGCTGCTGGGTATCTGGCCGCCTCAGCACGGGACGGTCCGCCTGGATGGCGCCGACATCAGTGCCTGGGACAAAACCAAACTCGGGCCGCATCTGGGTTATCTGCCGCAGGACATCGAACTGTTCGAAGGCAGCATCAGTGACAACATCGCCCGGTTTACCAAAGTCGATCCGGAGAAAGTGGTCCTGGCTGCACGCACCGCTGGCGTCCACGAAATGATCCTGCAATTGCCGGATGGTTACGACACGGTGATTGGTAGCGAAGGCGTCAATCTTTCCGGGGGGCAACGCCAACGCATCGGTCTGGCCCGCGCCATCTACGGCAGCCCGCGCCTGATTGTTTTGGATGAACCCAACTCCAACCTGGACGAGGTCGGCGAACGTGCGCTCAGTGTGGCACTGCAAAAGATCAAGGAAACGGGCGCCACGGTGTTCATTATTTCCCACCGCCCGAGCATCCTGTCGCGGCTTGACCGGATCATGGTGCTCAATGCCGGCGTCATCACCATGTATGGTGCCCGCGAGCAAGTGATCGCCGAGCTCGCTCAGCAGCAAGCCAAGGCCCAGCAGCGTGTCGCTCCAGCTGCGCCAGCCGCTCCTGTGGCCACCGATGCCCCGCAGCCAAGCGCGTAAAAGGAAGTTATAGATGACCAGTAATGCGCTTACCGTGCTCGACGAACCCTCTGAAGACATGCCGACGTCCGACCGGGGCATCCGGCGAATCGGCATCACCATCGTATTGGTGACGTTCGGCATTTTCGGCACATGGGCTGCGTTGGCGCCCTTGGGCAACGCGGTCTACGGCACGGGGCTGGTAACCGTGCAGACCTACCGCAAGACCGTGCAGCATCTGGAAGGCGGCATCGTCAAAGAGCTGCTGGCACGCGACGGCGACACCGTTCGCAAAGGCGATCCACTGATCGTGCTGGACGAGTCGCAGTTGAGTTCCGAGTACGAATCCACTCGTAACCAGTTGATCACCGCCAAAGCCAAAGAGGCTCGCTTGCGAGCTGAGCGTGACGATCTTCCGGCCGTTCCGCCGTTGGTCATCAGTGGCGTGGAAAGTGAACGCGCACGGGAGGCTATCGATGGTGAAGCCCAGGTATTCAAGGCCCGGCACGATTCGCGTCTCGGTGAAATCTCCGTGCAGCAGGAGCGTGTCGGCCAGCTGAAACAGCAGATCCTGGGCCTGAATGACATGATCCGCACCAAGATCAATCTCGAAAAATCCTACAGTGGCGAGATCACAGAACTCAAAGACCTGCTGTCTCAAGGGTTCGTCGACAAGCAGCGTTTGCTTGAGCAGGAACGCAAGCTGGACATGCTCAAGTCCGAGGTGGCCGATCATCAGTCGAACATCACCAAGACGCGCCTTCAGATCAATGAAACCGAGCTGCAAATCATCCAGTTGAACCAGAAGTTCAGCTCGGACGTGGTCAAGGATTTGAGTGACGTGCAGGCCCAGGTGTTCGACCTGCAAGAGAAGTCATCGGCGCTTCAGGATCGGTTGTCCCGCGTGGTGATTCGCGCTCCGGAAGACGGCATGGTGCTGGACATGAAGGTGCACACCATCGGTGGCGTCGTCAGCCCGGCTACTCCGTTGCTGGATATCGTGCCGGAGTCCTCCGAGCTGGTGGTCGAGGCCCATGTGTCGACCAATGACATTGACCGCATTGCCGTGGGCAAGCTGACGGATGTGCGTTTCAGCGCGTTCAACAGTGCGACGACGCCGGTTATTCAGGGCGAAGTCACGCGTGTCTCGGCTGACCGCCTGACCGATGAGAAATCCGGTGACGGCTATTACCTGGTGCGAGTCAAGCTGACCGACGAAGGCAAGTCCCGCCTGGGTGATCGCAAGTTGCAGCCAGGTATGCCAGCCGAAGTCCTGATCAAGGCCGGCGATCGGACCATGTTGGAATACTTGTTGAAACCTGCGCGCAACATGTTTGCAAAATCGATGATCGAGGAATGATCCAGGTGCGTTTTTTTTCTGGTTTTTTGCTTGGTGTGATTGCGGTACAGGTACAAGCGGCTCAGCCCGTGGCACCTCAGTCAGTCAGTGCTTCGACATACTCGCTGGATCTGATGACGCTTTATCGCGAGTCGCGGCTGGAGGATCCCCGGATTCTCGCCGCCTACGCCAGGGCGCGTTCTGCTCGCGAGCAGGAGCGTGAGGCCTTTGGCACTCTGTTGCCACAGGTTAGTGCGAACGCCAACGGCAACCGAATTCTGCGCAAGGACGAATTGTCCCGTGAGTACTACAACAACAAGAGCTACTCGCTGAGCCTGACCCAGTCCCTCTACAACAAGCAGGCGTGGGAACACTATCAGCAGGCGAAAAGTCTGACGTTGCAGCAGGCCTCGCAGTCCGAGGATGCCCAGGCCGAAGCAACAGTTGATCTTGCCCAGCGGTACTTCGACGCGCTGGCCGCGGACGATGAACTGGAACTTGTCCAGGCTGAGCGGCGTGCGACCCAGGGGAACCTGGACAGGGTTAATGCGATGTACGCCAAACAGCTGGCTATGGTGACAGACGTCCTGGACCTCAAGGCCCGGGTCGACTCCCTGGCTGCGCAAGAAGTCGATTCGCGCAATCAGGTCAGGTTGAGCCGTGAGGCATTGTCGGAAATTGTCGGGCGGCCGATCACTGAACGGCTCAGCCGTATTCGCGACGACATCGCGCTGGAAGCTCCAACACTGCCCTTGCAGAACTGGATCGCCCAGGCGATGGACAGCAACCCTATGCTCAAGGCCAAGCAAAGCGCGGCTGCGGCAGCGAACTCCGCAGTTCAAGAGGGTAAAGGCGGGCATTACCCGTCGCTGACTTTCAGCCTCAGCGCGCAACAAAGTGACGTGGGTTATGACAACACCGAAACGCCGCGTGCTGACAGCTACGTCGCTACCCTGGGCGTGAAAGTGCCTATTTATAGCGGCGGTTCCACTTCCGCCAGGGTGCGTGGCCTCTACGACGAACAGCTCGCGACCGAGCAGGAATTGGAGGGCGTGCGTCGTCAGGTCGTGAAGGAAACCACGAGCAGCTACCTGACGGCCCAGTCGAGTATCGATAAGATTCGCGCCAACAAAAACGCGGTTGAGTCTGCCAAGCAGTCGAGTATCGCTGCGCAAAAGGCGGTGATTTACGGCGTGGTCAATGCGGTCGATGTGCTGACGGCATTACAAAAGGAGTTTCAGGCCCGCCGCGATTTGTTGAAAGCGCAATATGACTTCATGACGAACCTGTTCATCCTCAACCGATGGGCAGGCAGGGCTTCAGAAGAAAGCGTGAACAGCGTGAACGTCTGGCTCGGTGGTAAAGAGTCAGAGGGCGTGAAAGACCTTAAAGGTGCCAGCGCCAAGCGTTGATCTCTACATCAAGGATGGCGACCGCGCCGGAATTTTTCCGGATTTAGCAGCCGTTGCCCAGAATCAAACGCTTCGCGGGCAAGCCTCGCTCCAACAAATGCCCGGCGGCTATCTTCGCCACGCCGCCACGCCGCCACGCCGCCATTCTGCTTCTGCCGCAGGCGCAGGAGCTCTCGGAGGTTACGACGGCAGCGATGGGCTGCGAAGCGGCCCTGAAACCATGCGCCTCGGTCAATCAGACATACCGCATTCGCAGGCTTACTGCCGCTGCGCGACAGATCGTCGGCAAGCCGGACTCCTACGGCCTTCGGCCAGAAGCGGACCCCTCGCTCCAACAAACGGCCTGCGGCCAGAAGCGAAACCCTCGCGCCAACCACGGCCTCCGGCCAGAAGCGAAACCCTCGCTCCAGCACATGTCCGTCGGCTATCTTCGCCACGCCGCCATTCTGCTTCTGCCGCAGGCGTAGGAGCTCTCGGAGGTTACGACGGCAGCGATGGGCTGCGAAGCGGCCCTGAAACCATGCGCCTCGGTCAATCAGACATACCG
>Ga0247742_10000953_pt1 | contig 21432 bp, 26 predicted proteins | sample UWRJL208509C2_FD_180944 | JGI IMG/M metagenome (GOLD analysis project Ga0247742, IMG submission 180944) | Plant litter microbial communities from Arlington Agricultural Research Station in Wisconsin, United States - UWRJ-L208-509C-2 | ecosystem: Environmental > Terrestrial > Plant litter >... | reverse complement strand
CAAAAAATACTTCCCCGATGAGGATTACTACCCGCGCCCTGTTTTACAGCCTGTTATAATTTTTATACTGATATACCTTGCCTTTCGCTTTATAATTTAAATGGGCATTATCCCCGTTCATTTTAATAGCACAATTAGGGTATCTGTCAAAAAATATTACTTTTGTTAAACTGCATGAGCGAATATAATTATAACTACCACGATGATAGCTTTAGCCTTGATGAGGCTGATAGTTATACTTTATTGATACAGATTGATAAAATATCGTTTTCATACGCCATAACCCATCAGGATAAACTAATTGCCTGTGCAGATATGCACCCGCTTGATGAGCTGAGCAACCCGCAGGAATTACTTGATCTTTTGTCGGCCAAATATAAACAGGTGGTTATTGGCTTGCCAGCCAATGGTTTTACGCTGGTTCCGCAACATTTATTCAGCCAGGATCATATTACCAGTTTTGCCCGCTTTCTGGATGTAAAACCGAACGAAAAAATATCGGCCCAGCAGCTTGACGGTGAAAACATCATCATTTATAAAACCAACGACGACATTATTAACGCTGCCGAAGAATTTGGCCTGCACCATACCGTTTCTTCATTAAAAGGATGGCTGGCAGCTATAGCCCAAAATAGCCCCGGCAATACAGACCTGTATCTTGATATTAATCGGTCGCAGGTAACATTTGTGGCTTTTAATAATGGCAAACTTCGTTTTTACAATAAATTTGAGTTCAAAAACAATGATGAGTTGGCCTACTTTACTGCCCTGGTAAGTAAAGAGCTAAATATTGAACCTGCCGATGCCCGCATCCATTTAAGCGGTGAAATTAATGCCGACGACAAAAGCATTAGCCGTCTGGCTGAGTTTTTTGGCACGGTACAAATTAACGATCTGCAAATTGTGCAGCTTCCGCGCGAAATAGAATCACACAAAATATTGTCACTTGCTGCTTTGTCTTTATGCGCATCATTGGAGGTAGTTTAAAGGGTTTAAGGCTTAACCCGCCAAAAAACCTTCCGGTACGCCCTACTACAGATCTGGCTAAGGAGGCCCTGTTCAATATTTTACAAAACCAAATTGAATTTGAGGGGCTTAAGGTGCTTGATCTTTTCAGTGGTACAGGCAATATTTCCATGGAGTTTGCATCGAGGGGCGCGGCACAGGTAATCTCTGTCGATCGCAGTATCCATTGCGTAAACTACCTAAAAGACGCATCGCGCCAGCATAAACTGGAGCAGATTAAAACTTACAAGGAAGATGTTTTTAAATACCTGCAAATAGAAACTGAGCAGTACGATCTTATATTTGCCGACCCGCCTTACGATCTGAACAAAATTCCGGAAATACCTAAAATAATTTTTGAACGCAACATTTTAACACCGGGAGCATTGCTTATTGTGGAGCATCAGTCTATGCAAAATTTGAGCAACCATCCGGCGTTTGTAGAGCAGCGCAAGTACGGGCATTCGTCATTCTCGTTTTTCAGGAACACAACCGATCAACCGCTTTAGTCATTACACTTTTAAAATAGTTAAAGCCGTATCCTTAAAACGGCTCAGCTTTTCATTGTCGGCATTGGTTATAATTGCCTGTACCTGGTTAATATCAGCAAACCTTAAATAGGTTTCGTTAGCTATTTTGCTACCGTCGCATAGTATATAGGTATAGGCACTTTGATTAATATAAGCTGAGGTAATATCTGCTTCCAGTTCACTGTTGGCAAACAAACCATTCTCCGAAATCCCATCCACTCCTAAAAAAGCCTTACCTGCCCGGTATCTTGCTATATGCTCATTGGCTATTTTGCCATGTGCCGCTTGCCGCTCATTATCAAACTCCCCTCCTACAATATTCAGGGATACGGCGCAGTGCTGCAATTCATAAATAACGGGTAACGAATTGGTAATCACCTTAATTTTTTTATTTTTTATAAACTGGCACAACCTAAAAACAGTACTGCCGCAATCCATAAAAATTATATCCCCATCGTTGATATGGGCTGCAGCTACACGGCATATATCATCTTTAACACTTGCATTTTGAGCCGCTTTATTCGCAAAATCATGCGGTTTGGCTAAAGGATCAACTTTCATGGCGCCTCCATGGGTTCGGTAAAGCAGCCCATCATTGGCCAATTGGTTCAAATCGCGGCGGGCGGTAATCTCGGCAATACCCAATTCAAGAGCAAGTTCCTTAATATCAACCTCTCCCGTAAGATTCAATAACGACAGAATTTTTTGTTTTCTTTTTTGAAAGTTCATTTTAATAATGTTACTTTGATCATTATTGATCAAAAATAATCATAATTAATCAATTAAATGGATAGGATCAAAATATTATCGAAAGAAATTCTTTCAGATAACTGGTATACTTTAAACAAAGTAAACTTTCAGGCAACACAAAAAGACGGTACCGTTCTGGAGCTTAGCCGCGAAGCTTATGACCGGGGAAACGGCGCCACCATATTGTTGTACAACACCGATACTAAAACGGTAGTATTAACCAGGCAGTTCAGAATGCCCACCTACCTCAATGGAAATCAAAGTGGACTACTGATTGAATGTTGTGCCGGCCTGCTTGATAAAAATAACCCGGAAGACTGTATAAGGCGGGAAACGGAAGAAGAAACAGGATACCAGGTTACCGATGTAAAAAAAGTAATGGAGGCCTATATGTCGCCGGGATCAGTAACAGAAATACTTTATTTTTTTGTAGCCCAATACAACCAGAACATGAAAGTAAGCAACGGAGGTGGCCTTGATGAAGAACATGAAAATATAGAGGTACTGGAACTGCCGTTTACAACAGCACTGCAAATGATGCACTCCGGCGAAATACGCGATGCCAAAACCATTATGCTTTTACAGTATGCACAAATCAATAATTTATTAATATGAACAATCAGGTATTGACAATTTTAATAGCCGGCCCATATCGCTCAGGTACAAATGATGACCCTGAACTAATGGCCGAAAATTTAAGAAAAATGGAAGCAGTTGCACTCTCTATTTTCAGGGCTGGGCATATCCCCGTAATTGGCGAATGGCTTGCCCTACCTCTTTTAAAACAGGCAGGCTCCAAACATCCCGGCGATAAAGCTTATGAAGAAATTTCATACCCGGTGTCCAGGCGAATATTGGCTAAATGCGATGCCGTTTTAAGGATACCAGGTGCATCAAAAGGGGCAGACGGGGATGTGCAATTAGCCCTGGAACGCGGCATTAAGGTGTATTATAACGCGGAAGATATTATAGCAGTTTAATTTATGTGTGATGTACGTAAACATTGAAAATCATTATTACTTTTGATTAAGCAAACACATCCCTACCCTACTATGAAAATTGCTCTTTTTCCCGGCTCTTTTGATCCAGTTACCAAGGCACATGTTGATATTGTAAAACGATCTGTTGCTTTGTTTGACAAGGTGTACATTGGTGTGGGTGCCAACAGCAGCAAACAGGGCCTTTTAAGCATTGAAACCCGCGAACAAATGCTCAGAGCTGTTTTTCAGCATGATGATAGGATACACATTGTGGCTTACGAGGGATTAACCGTAAATTTTTGCAAAAGCATTGGCGCAACCTACATGATCAGGGGTATACGCACCGTATCAGATTTTGAATACGAAAAAGCCATAGCCCAAATGAACCACGCCCTTGCACCCGATATTGAAAGTATTTTTATAGTAAGCAAGCCTGGCTACTCGTCTATAAGTTCAACCATTGTACGTGAAATTATGCGCCACAACGGCGATGTAGCCCAGTTTATCCCTAATGAGGCATTAGCTTATTTGTAGCCAGCTTTTCTTTATGCAATACATCTAAAATTGACGGGAAGGTATTGTCAATTATAGGCTCAATATGTTCTTTTTCAAACCAGCGTACATCGGTAATGCCTTCTTCCTTTTGGGGCTTTAATTTATCCTTGCCCTTGCAATCCATCTTAAACCAATGCGTTTTTTTAAGTACTACCTCACCACGGTTAATGTAAACGTGATAGGTTTTGCATATTTTTTCTTTTAGCTTGCTCACTTTTATACCGCATTCTTCCTCAACCTCACGTACGGCGGCTTCTTTTACCTTTTCGTCCTTCTCTATTTTACCCTTTGGCAAATCCCATTTATCGTTACGATAAATAAACAAATACCTGTCAGCAGGGTTTTTAACCAAGCCACCGGCAGCCTCAATAAGGGTGATGTTTTTTATTACTGATTTCAAAAAAGCCTTTGCGTCGGTGCACTGGATGTAGAACAAATTCTTAGGGTGAACCAATATCCACGTGTAAATTATTTTCAAATCAAAAGTCTCTGCTTCAAGCTTTTCATAAAGTTCTGCCTGAACTGGTTCAGATTCCGTTAACAGGATCACCTTTTGGTTAATATAAATTCTGTATTTTTGAGCCATGTTTAATAAAAATGAGATAGAACAGCAAGTAGCCGAATTCCTGCTGCAAATTAAAGCAATTAAATTACAACCTAACAATCCTTTTACATGGGCGTCTGGGTGGAAATCACCAATTTACTGTGATAACCGTGTAACACTTTCTCATCCGTCTATCCGTACCTATATCAGGCAGCAATTAACCATAGCCATACAAGAAAAATTTGGCAGTGTAGGCTGCATAGCCGGAGTTGCTACCGCAGGTATACCTCAGGGTGCGCTTGTAGCGCAGGAATTGGGGCTGCCTTTTATTTATGTACGCTCAAAACCAAAAGATCATGGAACCGGCAGCCTGATTGAAGGCGATGTAACCACCACCGGAAAAAGAGTTGTAGTTATTGAAGATCTGATATCAACTGGTAAAAGCAGCCTACAAGCCGTTGAAGCCTTACGCGCAGCGGGTTATGAAGTAGCCGGTCTTGCCGCCATATTCAGCTATGGATTTGACATAGCCGACGAAAACTTCAAACAAGCAAGCTGTCCATATGTTACCCTGTCAAACTATAATGCGCTAATTAAATACGCCGAAGAAAATCAGTATATAGCTGATAAAGATGTAGCTGTTTTAAAACAGTGGCGCGAAAACCCATCAGCCTGGGGACAAATAGCTTCCAGTTAATTAGTATGAAGTTTGTCTGAACCCGGATTTGTAGGATTTAAAGATTACCAGGGTTTTGACTTAGTATCATTTTTCGTAAAACGCACAACGTATTACGTATAACCCACAAAAGATGACCACATTTACCAGTAATACCAGTATCAATAGGCCCTTAACTGAGGTTTACAGCTTTTTGGCCGATTTTAACAACCATCAGCAACTGATGCCCGACAGTATACAGGAATGGACATCTACCGCAGACGAAGCCAACTTCAGCATCCCCAACATGGCCAAACTTTCTTTAAAGATTGAAAGCCGTATACCCGATCAGGAAATTACAATTATACCGGCAGCAAAGCCGCCATTTAACCTGGAACTAAAATGGTCGTTACTTTTCGATAACGACCATACTGATGTTGTTTTTACCATTAATGCAGACCTGAGCATGATGCTGAAAATGCTGGCATCGGGCCCGCTGCAAAAATTGGCTGATCATGAAACGCAAAGCCTAAAGACTATCTTAAGCTAAACGAAACTAACCCTCAGTTAATATACTTTTCTTTTATATGAATTGTTGATAGCTAATACAACATTGACAACAATCAAGACGATAATTAATGCTCCCATGACTAACATAATTTAATTTAATAGTTTATACAATTATTAAGTCAAACGCTGTTCCATAATTTACAATTAGCCTATTTTGGTGAAATAACAGTGTAACATCCTTTTTACAATATAAATTTACCCATAATATGGGCAATTATGTACACGGAAGTGTAAATAATTGTGATTATTCATATCCCCAAATCCCCAAAACCGCGCAAAACATAATGTGTGCTTTAGATACCCAGAAAATGAAGTATTTACCGTATTTTTGCGCCAAATTACAGGTGCAGCATGATTACGGTATCCAATCTATCATTACGTTACGGGAAACGGACTTTATTTGAAGACGTTAACCTTAAGTTTTCTCAGGGCAATTGTTATGGCATTATAGGTGCCAACGGTGCCGGAAAATCAACATTCTTAAAAATTCTTTCAGGTGACATAGACCCTACAAGTGGTTCTGTAAGCTTTACCCCTGGCGAACGTATGGCTGTTTTAAGCCAGAACCACTACGCGTTTGATGAGTTTACGGTTATTGAAGCCGTAATGATGGGGCACAAGGAGATGTACGCTGTAATGAAAGAAAAAGACGCTATTTACCTCAAGGAAGATTTTACAGACGCCGATGGTGAACGCGCCGGCGAATTGGAAAACCTTTTTGCCGAAATGGATGGCTGGAATGCAGAAAGCAATGCAGCTACCTTATTAAGCAACCTGGGTATTAAAGAAGAGTTTCATTACAAATTAGTAAAAGACCTTGACAACACCCAAAAGGTACGTGTATTATTAGCACAAGCCCTTTTTGGCAAACCTGATATTTTACTGCTTGATGAGCCTACCAACGATTTGGATATACATACCGTAAGCTGGCTGGAAGATTTCCTGGCATCGTACGAAGCTATTGTACTGGTGGTATCGCACGACAGGCACTTCCTTGACACGGTTTGTACCCACGTAGTGGATATTGACTTCGCTAAAATGACCATTTATACCGGTAACTATACTTTCTGGTATGAATCAAGTCAGCTGGCTTTAAAACAACGTGCCGATCAGAATAAAAAGACCGAAGATCGTGTTAAGGAGCTTCAGGAATTTATCCGCAGGTTTAGTGCCAATGCATCAAAATCAAAACAGGCTACCAGCCGTAAAAAAGCGTTGGATAAGATCAATATTGATGAGATACAACCATCAAACCGTAAATATCCGGGCATTATTTTCAACAACCTTGGCCGCGAAGCCGGCGATCAGATATTACAAGTTGAAAACCTGAGCAAAACGCTTAACGGTGAACTGTTGTTTAACAATATCAGCTTTACAGTAAATAAGGGCGATAAAATTTCCATACTGTCGCAAAACAGTTTGGCTACAACAGCTCTTTATAATATTTTAACTGGCAGAGATACCGATTTTAAAGGAACCTTTAAATGGGGCGTTACCATTAACCTTGCCGACATCCCTATTGATAATGCCGAATACTTTAAAGGTAAAGATGAGAATTTGATAGATTGGCTGCGTGAATACTCACCAGGCGAAAAAGACGACCAGTTTATCCGCGGCTTTTTGGGCCGTATGTTGTTCTCGGGCGAAGAGGTGTTGAAAAAAAGCAACGTATTATCAGGTGGTGAAAAAATGCGCTGCATGTTTAGCCGCATGATGCTGCAACAAGCCAATCTTTTAATGTTTGACGAACCTACCAACCACCTTGACCTGGAATCGATCACAGCGCTTAATAATGGCATGAAAGACTTCCGCGGAACCATCCTGTTCACTTCACGAGATCATGAACTGGTTGAAACTGTAGCTAACCGCATTGTTGAGTTAACCCCTGGTGGCTACATTGATAAACTGATGACCTACGACGAATACATCAACAGCGATGTAGTACAAAAACAACGCGAAGATTTATATGCGTTAGTATAAATATAAAAAGTCACAACTCCGAGTAAAATATACCGGAGTTGTGACTAACTGATAAAAAACCCCTATTATTTATCATATATACAACTCCATTAATTAGATCATGTTTTATATATTATTACAACCATTAGTTGTAATAATACCCTACCAGCTAACACCTTAGCTATTTATAAGTAATATTCTTTCAATTAACTTCATATTTCCACTATAAAACCTACCTATTGCTATTATAGTGGACTATAAACTTCAGCAACAAATATCTTTACCCAAGCCCCTAAACACTTACAAATGGTGGCCCCGGCAATTCAACGTCAAAGCTTTAAATCATTTAAAAAAAATGGTGTAACATCCCGTTTAATAACTATTTTTTTTGTTTATTTGCAACCCGGAAAAAATAAATGACTTGGTAGCTCAGCCGGTAGAGCAACTGACTCTTAATCAGTGGGTCGAGAGTTCGATCCTCTCCCAGGTCACTGCAGGAGACAACATTTAGGTGTTGTCTCCTTTTTTTATGCCAATAAAAACCTGTTGATCAAATAATTACAATAAGGTATTTCGTAGTTAGATTTTAGCAAAGAAACTCTTGCCTCATCAAGAAACAACGGTTTAAAGACTGCGTCAGGAACGCTATTAAACTATGTTTTTGTAGTTCAAGTTCTCGTTAAGAGTTACAGCGCTTAAATTGCTATCATATTGATAGTTAAATAATTCCAGGATTCCGGCTTATAATCAATATTCCGGATCTCAATTTTTCGACGTTGTGTGCATCCACAATTTCAAAACCGAAGCTATTAAAAAGCGCAACGTGGCCTATATAATCGGAAAATTCGATTTGAATCCTGTTTCTCCCTCCTTCAACGGTATTTTTCATCACCTCTTTAAGAAGTAATTCACCAAATCGTTTTCCCTGTGTAAGAGGCAGACAGTAAAGCGCCTTGAGCTCACAGGACACCGTATCTGTATCGGTAAATTTATAGGAGGCGAAGGCAACTGCTAACTCTTCGTCTATTAATAATAAATAAACAGAATGATTATCGTTAATTTCATCGACCACCTTCCTGGTTGAATAAAAACTATTAATCGCCAGGTAAATCTTTTTTTGAGATTCACGATCACCTGAGACGGCTGACCAGCACTCTTCAATTATAAACCTTATCCGCTCAACGTCCTCTCGTGTCGCTTTTCTTATATATATCATATGATACCCGATATAACCGTTTATAAATATTATAGCCGTTCAATACCTCAATCACCCGCAACATGAAATGGTATAATTCATGCGTTTTAAATATAATATCGTGGACTTTCAGATAAAAGACATGCCACTCCATAAAGCGTTGGTTAACAAGGCATAGTGGTTTTTAAAAATAGATTCAGCCATCGGTATTTCAAGTATTGACTGGTTGATATGGATATTCCGTGAGTGGCATTATGCTGTTGAATATCATCTTGCATCAGGAAAAATGCATTATTTAAAGCAGTCTCTGCTCCTAACGACTGGATTAGAAGCTCCTTTTTTCCCATTCAAAAATCCTTTATCCAGGTATTGAAATGCCAACACCGACTGGCGCATCCTTGATATATCAAGGCTTTTTTTGATGCAATTACTAATTAAATATTTGACAATTAGCTATTTATACAAATGGCACGATATTTACAATCCGCCGTACATGACAATAACCATATTACGGCCGATTGATTTTTACGAGAGCCTGTCGTTGAACACTGGAAGATACAATATGCGGGTAAAATACCCAGACACGGCAATAGCTTAAATCTGTTTGCATTTCCATCATTTGAAGAGCTTAAAATGGATTTGATCCAAGTATAATCTACCTAATGGATCGATATGTTTTTTTAATAACAGCGGCGATACGACTCACGGCAGTGGTTACGGTTCTCTTGAATTGTATTCCTGACTATATTCTTTATCGTTCATTTAAGCCTATAGAACTTATCGATGAAAATAAGGAGGAGCGCATATTAAAAATTAAAATCGATAGAATAATAATAAGCTACAAAACAATTAAGCCAAAGGAGAATGATCAACGGACTAAACCGGCCGAAAAAGTTCACAAAAAGAGCACAATCTAAGACAATACAGCTATGAGCTACACATATTCAATTAATGCAAAGCCCTTACTCAACTATATCGAAAAAATGGTAAGCCTGGATGAAGCCGCCGTAGAGATAATTTCAAAAAGCTGCAGGGAGGTTCTCATACCAAAAGGTCATACGATATATAACGATGGAACAGTTTCGCGTTACGTCTATTTCATGGTATCCGGAAAAGCAAGATCATATTATGTTGACTATATGGGGAAGTCAATTACCTGGTCATTACATTTTAATGAAGCACAGGGAGATTTTAAAAATCTTTTTATTATTGATCACAAAAGTTTTCTGACGCAAACCCGGGGGAATATGCACATAGAAGCAGTCACTGATATTAAGGTAATTAGAATAGAACACCGAAGCCTTGAATTGAATTTTAAATATGCGCCTTTGGTGGAGAAATATTTGCAAAAACTTAATGAATACTCTTTTACTGCAGCTTACGACAGGATTTTTAACCTGCTCACCTTATCAGCTAGCGATCGATATTATCACCTGTTGTGCAAAGAGCCACATCTACTACAGCTGTTCCCTGATAAACACCTGGCATCCTATATTGGTATCGAACCCCAATCTCTTAGCCGAATCAGAAAAAATCTAAAGTCAATATCAGTTCCACGTAGTGCTATATTGGTCGCGAGATAATTTCCATTTACTAATCTCATTGCCAGGTGGCAGCGTTTATTTGGCCGTTGCGTTTGAAATAGCGGTAATATGATTGGCATGAATCAATTTGCGAATTCTATATATCTTGTAATTATAAACAGTATCTGAAAGAATGTAGCTTTTGTTTATTAATGCCTCTACAAAATTTCTTTGATCAGGATCAACCCATTTCTGATATTCATCAAACATGGGTACTAAAATTAATTCCGGATGATGCCTGTTCAGATCTTTGTAGAAACGGTCTTTTGCGAATGGGGTTCGGTTGATCGAAAAATAAACTGTGGGAGACAAACGTTCAGAATAAACCTGAATCTGTGTACCATAGCTATGAACCAGTACCATATCATTTGTTTTGGTATGTTGCTTAACCCACTCCGCCAGAAGCTTGCGATCACCTTCATCAGGGTTTATATAGGGAATCCTTCCATATACATGTGATGGCTTGGTTTTATTTAAAATGATCCTAACGTTAGCGAACAGTTCTGACGTGGATGGAAAAAAAAGAATAATTATCAACAATGAAGCGATTATAAACGGAACACGGTACTTACGCAGTAATATTTCGGTACCAATACCGGCCATCAATGAAAGAGAAGGTAATATTTCCTTTAAATGAACAACATCAAATATACCAACAAGGCTGATAGCTGAAAGGGACAATAAATACCAAAGAATGAACAAGTCCAGTTTCTTTTTCTCAAGAACGTAAATAATTAACAGGGGATAAAAGAATGCAATGGGCGAGTAAATAAATTTCCCCGAAAAAGACTCCAACTTTTGACTTAGTGTTTGAGATGTAATGCTGCCGGGGCCAAAATTATCAAAAAAGCCATATATCAATAAATCATGTAACTTGATACCCGCAAGTAGACAAGTTGCCAATAGAATTAAGATGCCACTAAGCGTGCCCGTCAGAAACAGCCAGCAAGACCGGATTGATTTTTGCTTCAGGCACGAAATAACAATAGCCAAAACACCGAATGCCGCAGTTAAACGAAAATCGAGGGCAAGCCCCGAGCAAAGACCACTTATTATAAAATCTTTGTCGCTTCTGGCTGACAAATATTTATAAACTGACATCACGAAAAACATGATCTCAAATGTCTCTGTAAAGTCGACATATTTCCCGCCTGTAGCATGCCATAAAAGCGACAAGCCGTAAAACAAAAGAGTAAATACACCGGCATCTTTTCCTGCGGTACGGTCAGCTATTTTATAAACATAGAACATCCCAATGGTTTCACATATGGTACCAATCACCCGTGGAAACCAATAATTTACCCCAAACATCAGATCAGAGACACCAAATATTAAAAAAATAAAAGGTGTTTTATTATCTACTCCTCCACCATATGGCACCATATGATGGCAGATCCAGTTCCGTCCGATATAGTCCCAAATGGATTCATCAAATGATAAAACGAATCCATTACTTAACAAGCTTATTAAAAGCTGTAATGAGCCGATAAGGATAATCAGTGCAACAGGATTATTCATCCAGGTGATTAATTTATTCTTATTATGAAGTATTGTAGATGATGCCAAAATCTTGCTTAAATAAATAATATGATACCAATTCACTTCATTTGAAGTATCTCACTTAATCTTTCCGCCGCGCATTTTTTGTGCCTTAATAAAACATGGAATGTCGGAAACCTAAAAAATCCTTTTCTTCTAACAGATAATAGGTTGAAGTGCTGGCCTGCCGGGCTTCGCCGGATACAGGGTCCAGGACCTGCCGGGGCGAACGGAAACTTACTTTATAATATCCGCCGCCCATAGCATGTGGTTCCAACGTTAATCGCTTAATCCAATAAGCAGCATTTTGCATATCCATAACGACAAGGGGAAACTAACTTTTATACTTTTTTAATCAATTAAGTCTAAACGAAATCAGATTGCATTAAAATGGCCTATTGGCCAATTTTGGTTAACAATATGGCTACTGAATCTGGTTTTGCTAAGAATGCACAGTGGCTGGTATTTAACTGATATACTGCTTTTACTCCACCCATGGCCGCGCCAATCATCCTGTCTTGCAGGCCCGGGGATACTACACGATCCTGTAATGTTTTGATATAAAACTTCTCAACTGAGCCAAAATTGGCGGTGGTCAATATTACTGAATCTGTCAACGGGGTTGTGGGTTCTGACCTGTAATTCTGTAACACAAGATTTTGAACCTGCAGAGAACCATCCTGGATAAATACATTTACAATCTGGTCCTGCTTCACATCTGTAATAGGACCTGCAATAATCAGATTTCCTTTTATGCCAAGCTGTGACCCTGGATCTGAAAATGCAAGCTTAGTTAATGATTGTCCGGAAGTCGGTAAGAAAGCGGCAAGATAAACAAGCTTCTCGATCTTTGTGGGTATTTGCTCTGCAACAGCAGAGATGACTAAACCGCCTAAGCTATGGCCTACCAGGATAACTTTTCCGTTTATTTTTGATACAGCAGCAGCCACTTTATCCCTGTAAATGTTTAAAGTTAAGGTTGAGGGATCAGTCATATCGCTGCCGTGGCCCGGAAGTTCAACAACAGTCACATTATTGCCTTCATTGATCAGGGTGGTTTTTACCGCGTCCCATACATAAGGAGCCTGCCAAGCACCATGTACCAGTACATAATTTTTAGCCGCAGGTTTTACTGCATCATTCTTTTTTGAACAAGATGAGAACATTATAGTAGCTGTTGCTACAGAAAGTAAGATTAATATAAGTTTTTTCATGATTTGAAATGCCTAATTGTTTAGAACAAGACAAACATCGCTGTAACTATTCTGGATAATATTAACCGATGTTAAAATCGAAAGGGGAAAAAATTCCATCTGTTGATTTTGTGTTTTAACGTTTCTTCCTGTTTACCCCTTTCAGAGGGCTGAGCTCTTGACATGTCAATATGAAAAGCAATTTCAATTAGCGAAAGACTAAGCAGATTAAATGTCGAAGATTCTCATTTTAATTGAAATGAGCTGGTGTGTTCGCGCTGAATGCCCAGTCTTTTCATTTTAGAATACAGGGTTCCGGGAGGCACACCAAGTATTTGAGCAGCTCCGCCATCCCCCGATAATTTACCTCCGCAAAATTTAAGTATTTGTAATATATGATCGCGTTCGTTTTCGTCAATTGTCTTTAATGCAATATTTTCGGGGTCTTTTATTTGTGAAATTGGCTTGTCAGATGGCAAATGAATATACTTGATCGTATTCCCAGTTGTAAGCAGCACGCTTCGCTCAATTAAATGTTCCAGTTCCCGGATATTTCCCGGCCAATGATATTTAATCATATCCTGCAAGGCACGATTACTAAAAGTGGTTATCTGTCTTCCGGCCTTTTTAGCGAAACGCCGGATGAAGTATGCGGCTAAAAGCGGGATATCTTCTTTTCGATCCCGTAAAGGCGGTAAAGAGATTGGGAATATATTTAAGCGATAATAAAGATCACTTCTGAATCTGCCCTCGGCAACCTCCTTTTCCAAATCCCTGTTAGTGGCTGCTACAATTCTGACATCGATTTTTATTGTCTTCCTTCCGCCAACCCGTTCAATCTCTTTTTCTTGCAGTGCACGAAGAAGCTTTACCTGTAGTTCGAGCGGCATTTCACCAATTTCATCTAAAAAAAGAGTACTTTGATTAGCCAATTCAAACTTTCCAATGCGCTGTTCCGTAGCTCCGGTGAAACTTCCCCGCTCATGCCCAAACAGTTCGCTTTCAATCAGGTTAGGCGGAAGAGCCGCGCAATTCACTTTAACCATTAGCTTACTCCTCCTTGGGGAATCGTTGTGAATAGCTCTTGCGATAAGTTCTTTACCTGTGCCTGTTTCCCCGAGTATCAATACCGTGCTGTCCGATGCGGCAACCTGCGAAACCAATTTAAATGTTTTTTTTATCGAAAAGCTTTCGCCAATAATATCGCTGTAATTTTGATGGGTTTCAATTTCTTCTTTGAGGTAGATCTTTTCTTCCTCCAGCTGTTCTTTGTATTTATTGATCTCGCCAAGTTGTTTGTTTATTTTCTCATTTGCAGAAAGATTAGATACGGCTATGGCTATCTGCGAGCAAATACTGGTAAGAAGGTCAAGCTGGTTGGGTAATTTGATAAATGCAGCAGAAAGCTTTAAAATTAAAACCCCTATCAATTCTTTACCCAAACAAACAGGAAGACTGGTAATTTCTGTCATTCCTGCTTCCTTCCAATGTTGCACATAACGGGGCACTAACTGCCGGTCATTGTATTTTAACACATCGTGTGTCATGGGTTTTTCGGCCCTGATCATCTGATCCATTACATTATCTGCAATACTATACTTTTGTGATACTACCTCCTTAAATTGAGGCAGCTTTGTCCATTCAGCATTTAAATCATATAGATATAGGGAATGGCTTACCTTATCGTCACTGATGATATGCATGCAATAATCATCAATAATTTCCCATTCTTTGAGCTGCGCATTGATAATCGTAGAGATTTCGCGGGTTGTTTTCACCGAAGCAATAGCATTGCTGAAAGCGAGCAATCTTGACTTTTCGTATTCCCTTTTTGAAATCTCCTCATTTGCAATAATATTAGATACTGCAATTGATATTTGATACGATAATCCTTTGATCAGGTTTTGTTTACTTTTATCAAATACAATATCATGATCAAAAAAAAGAACCCAGAACCCGAAGGCACGATCGCCTTTTGAAAAGCGAATCACGACAGCGTTCTTTAAGCCGGATTCATAATTGACTTTCAGATATAAAGGCATATCGTTCTTTGTGGAATCCATCAGTTCCTGAAGGTTGAAGAGTAGTGGCTCCGACGTTAATATGGATTTGTCGAAAAAAATATCATCATGGATCAGGTACCTCATTTGTCCAGCCTGAATATATTCCGGATGAGACGTAGATTTCGCCTCCGGATCCCGAAGAAACCGGCTTACTGTAGAATCTTCGTTGATGATTGCTACTCCTGTATGGGAAAACTTTAGCAGGTATTTTAAGCGCTGGCTTATCATTTTAAGTAACTCGCTATCGCTGCGCACCGAAGCTATATCAACGCTCAGAGATAAAAGCAGGTCCCTTTCATTGTCCCTTTTAAGAATCTGTTCGTTAGCCAGAATGTTTGATACTGCCGTAGATAATTGATAGGAAACACCTTTAACCAGTTCTAATTCATGGTCTGAATAGTCGGTATTGTTTTCCATGTTTATATAAAGCACCCCAATATTGCGGTCATCGTCCCTTAAGGCTATACCAATTCTCTTTCTGATGCCCGACTGGTACAGGTACTGGAGGCAGGCTGGCTGTTTTGCCAGATCGGCAATCTTATCCAGCTTAAAGTGAACTATTCCGTTCGCCTCCATCACTTTGTTAAAATAGCCGTCATTATATTCAAAGCGAACCGGCCCATTACTATATTGGATTAAATTTTCTTTGGTGAACCCTAAATCTGTAGAAAGGAATATCTCGTGGTTGTGATCCTCATCGTTCCACACCATGATCACGATACTCTGGAACCTAAACAGTTTTTTAAGATTAACCTGGATAACCTGAAGAAGACCTTTTTTATCCTTAGTTGAAGTTATATCATAGCTCAATTTCAATAGCAAGTCTTGTTCTGCCTGTCTGGACCGAATCGTTTCATTAGCGATAATGTTACCTACAGCTATCGAAAACTGATTGGCAATATCTTTAACAAGATTAATATAATTATTATCAACTTCATCATTTTCGCCAAGGCACAGCATCCAAACCCCGATAAACCGGCCGGCGATCTCTAAACTTTGCATAACTACCTTTCGGATACCACTTTCATAATTAATCTGCAGGTATTCGGGGATACTTTCCCGCGCGCTGAGCAGTTCCAGGTCAAAAACCTGGGGATCTCCTGCCAGAATGACTTTATTGAATACTTGATCCGCAATGGGATACTTTGCATAAGTAACATGTTTATATTGGGGATGGAACTTTGTTTTAGATTCTGTATCCTGCATAAACGTACTCATGGTAAGTTCGTCTTCATTTACCACTGCAACCCAATGATGACTGAAGTTGAAAAAACTTTTAAGTTTATAATGGATGATTTTAAGCAAGTCCTTTTTTTCACGGATCGTAGCAAAATCCATATTTAAAGATTGAATAATCTCGCGCTCCCTATTACGAATTTCAATTTCTTCCTGTGCGATAATGGTAAGAACCGCGAACCTTAACTGGGCAGAAATCAGGCTGCAAAGCGCGGCTGGAGTACAGGACTTTTTTATTTCGTCGCTGAAAAAGACAATCCAAACACCAATAACAGCACTGCCCTGATAAAGAGGAAACGTTGAAACCAATTCCCGGGCATTCCTGCTGTGTTTCGACAAGTAAGGTTCAACATTCCCGGAAAGAAGCAGTTCGTCGAAATCTACGACTTGTTGTTGAATATGTGTTTTCGCCCCACTAATGTTGTGGTCCAGGGGCACCTTACCGGTAAAAATCGTATCCGTAAACGGATTTGTTTCTTTAGCATTTGCATAATCTTTTAGAAAATTATTGAGGCTTCGCCCATCCTTATTTAAGACAAAAATAGTAGCGCTTTCAAATCCGACTGCTTCTTTTAAAACGCCATTTAAAAGGAGATAAATTTGTTCCCTGTTTTTGATCATCGAGATGTCATGCCCCAGCCGTATAATGAACTGCTGCGGATCAATGACATTTTTCTCAGTGGGCACTTGTTGAGTCATATTCTGATTAGGGGACATTAAAATATATGCTGAACTTTTACTTTAAAAGTATTTTATGTGACAGGAAAAATTTCAAGAAGATAATTTCTTTTTGATCGGTGAAGGTGATCCATTGTTATGGAAAAGTTTTTACAGGTATTAACTTCATCCCATTTATTTGGATAGTTTTCAAAAGGATTTGGTTGGCGTTGTCTGCCCGTATCTTGCTTCCGTCTGTAGTACCATCTTCAATACATTGGGCAGGGCAATTTTTGTAAGCTGACAAACCCTCCGCAAATACCATAATCCAATAACCTGGTTTCATAAACTTATCATTGTAAACATCGTTTCTTGACAAAAAATGATTGGTTAATGAAAGGTTAATGAAAGGTTAACGCGGGTCAAAAATCAATAATCAGATAGCAAATTGATTAAGTTTGTGACATGCTCCGAAGACAGCGATTCAAAATACTCGTGTTAAATTGCCTCATTGTTCTTTCAGGATTAATTGCGATACAGTTATATATGCTTCGCAACACTTATTGTCTTATAGTTGATAATTACCGCAATAAGATACATACTGCTCTGGTACAACTTCAGTCAGACCCAATCTATGGTGATACTCTTGGCAAACTACAAAAAAACTTAGTCGAATACTCGGAAAAACTTGTTTCGGGAGAGACGGATCAAAAAGGATTCAGAACACAACTAAGGGACGCTGATCAAAAGGTAAACAGGCAATTAGATAGCTTAATTCGCATCCATGCTAAAACTAACATTCTACTCCTTGACGTTAACGAACTATCTACCTATACTTCAATTATCATTACGAAATCAGGGCTAAGATTTGTTCCGGTGAACACTTCAACGCCAGTTAGGCTGGGGATGACGAATGGCAAGGAATCCATCATCACTATGGGCGAAGGCGTTGGCGCAATGGAGCGCGGGCGTGCCAACGAACTGCACATAGAATACAGTTACTTGAGAATGTTTCAGGTTCCGTCGCTCCCTACACCAATTTTTTGGAAGCTGGTACAAATTGGCGGATTATCCTTGCTGCTGCTTGCTGCTGTGGTATTATTGTTTTTTATTATCATCAATTCAGCTCAAAAACAAAAAAAAATTGCCGACCTGAAGGCTGCCCTGATTAACAACATTTCCCATGAATTAAAAACCCCTTTAAGCTCGATGTCAGTAGTTTTAAAAACATTGGCGCTCCCGCGCGTCAGTGCCGATGCATTCGTATCAAATGAACTCCTTTTCACTCTTGAACGGCAACACAGCAGGCTGAATCGGACTGTTGAGCGGGTTTTGGAAAGTGCGGTACCGCAAGATGAAATCCAATTAGAAACATTTGATATTTCAAAATTCCTGATACAGTATCAGGGTGACCTGTTCATGGCAACTCATTCGGTTTCAATCTCCATACAACCGGGATCATATTATGTTAAAGGATGCAAGGGGAGTGTTGAAGCGGCAATAGATAATTTAATAGAGAACGCCCGAAAATATAGCGAACCCGGCTCTGGTATCCATATCAGAGGGCAGCAGGATGGCAACCGCTATCGCATTGATGTTATTGATGCCGGTTTCGGAATTGCAAAAGAAAGCCAGAAAAACCTGTTTGAGAAGTTTTATCGCGTACCTGGAAAAGATCAGCATGCGGTTAAAGGCCTCGGGCTGGGCCTGTTCTTAGGTCGTGAAGGGATAAGGCGTATCGGCGGCGACCTGCAGTTAACCTCTTCCACATCAGCAGGAAGCGTATTCACCATTTATTTGCTGTTGGCATGACGCAGGCTGTTTTAATTGTTGAGGACGACCTTGATCTCGGGAACTTACTGAAACAATACCTGGAATTGAACGGTTTTTCGGTAGTGCTAAGCGCCGACGGAAGAAGCGCGAGGGATCGATTACTTGAAACTACCTTTGATATTGTGCTCACCGATGTCATGATGGCATTAGAGGACGGCTTTGACCTGGCAGCATATTTAACCCAATCTTATCCGCAGGTTCCGTTTCTATTTATCACCGGGCGTAAGCAGAAGGAAGATGTGATCAGGGGCTTGCGGCTTGGAGCTGACGACTATATTGTCAAACCTTTTGACGCACAGGAGTTAGTGCTGCGTATCCGAAATATCCTGCGAAGAACTTCGGCAGAAAAACGTAATGCAGAAATGTTAATGATTGGGCGATACAGTTTCTTTCCGAAAAATTTATTGCTGGAAGGGCCTGGCGGCCGGCAGATGCTGACCGAACGGGAAGCGGAGCTATTACAACTGCTTACCGAAAATAGGAATCAATTAGTGAGAAAGCGGGATATTTTGAACCGATTATGGAAGGAAAGTGATTTCTTCACAAGCCGCAGCATGGATGTTTTTGTCTCTCGCTTGCGGAAATATCTTTCCGACGATCCGGAAATAGTGATTGAAAGTGTTCGTGGAACCGGCCTGCGGCTTGTAATCAACTAACTTGCCTGGAGGTTAGCGTTCATTCGCCAGCTTTTATGATAGACGAATTTCTTTCAAAATTGTATTGCTGATTACTTTAATAGCTTGATAAATCATCCAGCGTAAAGTAAAAAACTCACCGGAAAGCTCCGGTGAGTTACAAGAATGACCTATTATTTCTGGATTATCCCGATCAGGCGTAAGTAATACTTAAAGAGATGGGTACATTTAACGCCTTTGAAATAATGCAATGCGCTTTTGCCCCTTCAGCTATTTCAGTGAAGGTTGCTTCATCTAAACCTGCAATTACACTGGCTTTTAATTCCAGGTGGATGCCGGTGATGGATAATGCCTGCATGTCAAGATCAACTATCGCGGTGGTAAAAATATCACCAGCGGTAAACGTGTGTTGCGCTAATACTGCGCTGAGGGCCATTGAAAAGCAGCCTGCATGTGCAGCAGCTATCAGCTCCTCCGGATTAGTGCCTATACCATCGGCAAAACGGGTCTTAAATGAATATGGGGTTTTGTTAAGGACGGTGCTTTGAGTGGAAATTTCACCAAGCCCCTCTTGTAAGGTGCCGTTCCAATGTGCTTGTGCTGTACGTTTCATGATATGTTGATTGAAATTTAAAGAATTTATTATTGATGAGCTTTTATTTGCTTTCGGTGATTAAAATAGCAGCCAGTTTGTCCGGCATAGAAATGAATGGTGTATGGCTGCTTTGCAGGGTATATACTTTATCTACTTTGCTGTTTTTCACCATATATTGCTGTGCGGGATAACTAATTGCATGGTCATTAGCAGTGTGTATGTATACTTTCCTGACACTGCCAAAATTCTTTTCAGTAAGATGAACCGGTGTGGCAAGAGGTGCTAATGGCTCTGCTTTTACATTATTTGCAATATAATCCTGAACTTGCTGAGGTGCGTCGGCAGCAAAAATATCTGCTGCACCTTCCTTCGCAATAATTGCTACACCATGCTCTTTATCAACAGTCAGGTATTTTCCAATATGCGAACCGGCATCTGATTGAGCAAGTCCTAAAAGACTGTCACCATCATGCGGAAGCGCTGCGGCAAGGAAAATTAATTCCTTAATTTGAGCAGGAATTTCTTCAGCTACCTGGCTGATGATCAAACCTGCAAAACTGTGACCCACTAAAACTACATTGCTACGGTCGCCAATAGCTGCTTTAACCTGATCAACATAAGTTTGAAAAGTTATATCTGTAACAGGTGTGTTGTCTTTTCCGTGGCCTGCAAGGTTTACGGTAATAACTTCGTCGCCTTTAGCTTTTAATAAAGGACCTACTGCATCCCATGAAGACACATCTGCCCAGGCACCGTGAACTAAAACAACTGTTTTCTTTTTTTCGATTGATTGAATGGGGGTAGCAGCAAATGATGTGTAACCCAATAAACTGATTGCGATTGTTAATAATAAATTTTTCATGTTTTTAATTCTGAATGTTTGTTTGTTTTGACAGGACAAAGCTATTGGCAATAGACCGGGCAAATATTAACATGGGTTAAAATCGTCTTGGCAGCAAGTAATAAGTTTTTGGGCTTCCGTTTTGCTTATAAATAGTACAACTATTTTAAGTTCTCAGGTTTTACCGTTTATAATGTATTAAAGTAAGCCCCAGCGTTTGTCAACAGATGATAAAGGAAACAGGATTAGCGCAAATACAAATCTATATAGTGCAAGAAACGCGCTTAATAGTATAGTTTATGTCATGTCAAATCCATACGGGTAGAGGATTGTCACCGGGAACTCATAAACGAGATAAAATATGAATCCTCTGCTTTTAAATATACTAAAAAGTATATTTTTGTCTCGTTGATTTTTTGAACATGACAAAAGCAGAGAAAACAAAACAATTGATTCTGGAAAAAGCAGCACCCGTTTATAATGCCAAAGGCATTAGCGGTACCGGAATTGACGA
>Ga0247742_10000951_pt1 | contig 21484 bp, 20 predicted proteins | sample UWRJL208509C2_FD_180944 | JGI IMG/M metagenome (GOLD analysis project Ga0247742, IMG submission 180944) | Plant litter microbial communities from Arlington Agricultural Research Station in Wisconsin, United States - UWRJ-L208-509C-2 | ecosystem: Environmental > Terrestrial > Plant litter >... | reverse complement strand
AATCGGCTCCTACCTCCGATCGAACGCGTTCGATCAGAAGTCGAACGAGGCCGAGACCAGGAACGTCCGCGGCGTGCCCTGGGTGAGATAGCCACCCGTGGCCGACGCCCAATAGCCCTTGTTGGTGATGTTCTGCACGGTGAGGCGGAACGTCACCGGCACGCCGTCCAGCGTGCTGGAGGCGCGTGCGCCGACATCGAACGTCGTCCATGCAGGGATGTCCAGCGTGTTGGTCACGTTGACGTACTGCTTGCCCGTACGCACGGCGCGGGCGCTGAGCGTGATGTCCGGCGTGTTCGGGATGTCCCATTCGGCGCCGAGGTTGGCCTGGAAGCGCGGCACGCCGATGGCGTCGTTACCGTTGTTGGTGCCGCCGTCGGTCTTGGTCAGCTCCGGCTGGATGTAGTTGGCGCCACCGAGCACGCGCACGCCCTGGGTCGGTTCCCCGAAGAAGCTCCACTCGGCGCCACGGTTACGCTGCTCGCCGGCGATGACGTAGGTGTTCGTGGTCGTATCGACATAGCCACTCGGCTGCTTGATCTGGTACAGGCCGAAGGTGCTGCCGAAGGCGCCCGCATCCCACTTCACGCCCACTTCGTTCTGCTTCGACTTGAACGGCGAAAACACCTTGCCCGCGTTGGTCAGCACGGCGTCGCCGAACTTGATCGGCGCGGTATCGCCTTGGGTGAGCGCTTCGATATGGTTGGCGTACACCGAGAACTGTTCGTTGATCCGGTAGTTCACGCCGAAGATCGGGCTGTTGGTGTACTGCTCGTACTCGGCGTTCTTTGCGCCGCCCTGGTTGGTGTAGTCGTAGCCAATGACGTGCATCTTCTGGCGACGAACGCCTGCCGTCACCTGGAGCTTGTCGTCCATGAAGCCCAGCGTGTCGGACACGGACAGGCTTCGCGTGATGGTGCGTCCGGTGATGTCGGGCGCGCCGGAATCGCCGATGTACTCGGGGCGCGACACGTCGATAGGATCGTAGATGTTCGTGGCGAACGTACCCGAGTATTCATAGGCAACCTTCTTCCGGGTGTTGAGCGCGGAGAAGCCGACCGTGACGCGGTGCGTGACGTCGCCCGTGTTGAACTTCGCATTGAAACCGGCTTCGCCCGTGGCCGTGTTCGCCACATAAGGCACGGTAAAGCGCGACTCGGTCGCGTCACCCGCCGCATTGCTGACCGTGGGGCTGACGTAGTCGCCGAACTCGTTGCCATGGTGCGCACCGGCGGCGACGTAACCCGTCAACCAGTCCGTGATGTCGTATTCCGCGCGGACGACGCCGAACGTGTCTTCCAACTGCGAGCCGGACCACGACTGGGCGTAGTTGGTCTTTGCCGAAGGCGCCTTCGGAACGACGTTGCCGACGAAGACGGTCGAGCGACCGCCATTGATGGTCTGCTTCTGATAGCCGAGATCGGTCGTGACCCGCAGGCGATCGCCCGTGTAATCGAAGCCGATGGCGAGGGCGTTGACGCGATGGTTCTCGCCGTCGATCGCGGTACCGCCGTTGCGTGAGACCGCGTTGACCCGCACGCCGAACTCGTTGTTCGTGCCGAAGCGGCGCCCGATATCCGCCGTGGCCCCGATCTGGCCGTCGCTGCCGTAGTCCACCCCGACGCGGGTGATCGGGTCGACCGTCGCGCGCTTGGGCGCGATGTTGATGCTGCCACCGATACCGGATCCGCCCGGCGAGACGCCGTTGAGGAAGGCGCTCGCGCCCTTGAAGACTTCAACGCGGCTGACCAGCTCGGGAGCGAGCAATTGGCGGGGAAGCAGGCCATAGAGGCCGTCGAAGCCAATGTCATCGCTATATAGCTGGAACCCGCGGATCACGAAGGTCTGCGAGTAGTTGCCGTAGCCGAAGCCCGTGCGCACGGCCGGATCGTTGGCGACGACGTCGCCCAGGGTGTGGGCCTGCTGGTCGCGGATGAGCTTGTCGGTATAGCTGGTCATGGCGAACGGCACGTTCATCATGTCCTGGTTACCAAGGACGCCAAAGCGGCCACCCTGGGCCACCTGGCCACCGGCGTACGCGGCTGTAGGCGCCGCGACGTCGGCCCTGACCTGCACGCCGGACAACGTGGTCGTGTTGTCCTGGGGCTTGCGCTGGGTATCGTCGTTCTCGTCGGCGGCATGGGCCGCACCGGCGATCAGGAGGGTTCCCAGCACGGCGGCGCGGATGGAAAGGGTCAGGCGGCGACGAGCCGGAAGGGCGGTGTGCATGGTGGTCCTGGGCATGAAAGCCTCGATCAAAGGCGAATAGAAATGAGAATCGCTCGTATTATGATCGAGATTTCAACAGTCGCCTAGGGGCAGAGCCGGCCCGGACAGCCAGCAGGCGTGTCCGAGCCGAGCCCTTCCACCGATTCGAAGGGAATTACGGCATCAGGACCTTATCGACGACATGGATCACGCCGTTCGACTGCATCACGTCGCCGATGGTGACGTGCGCGACGCCGCCCTTGGCATCGGTCACATCGAGCGTCTTGCCTGACTGGCTGACCGTGAGCGGCTCGCCTTCGACCGTCGTCAGGCTGGCCTTGCCGTTGCCCTTGCTCACCAGGGTCATGAGATCGGACGCGGTGTAACGACCCGACACCACGTGATAGGTGAGGATCTTGGTCAGGGTGGCCTTGTTCTCGGGTTTGACCAGGGTGTCGACGGTGCCTGCCGGCAGGGCGTTGAACGCTTCGTTGGTCGGCGCAAAGACGGTGAACGGACCCGGACCCGAGAGCGTGTCGACCAGGCCGGCCGCCTTCACTGCGGCGACGAGGGTGGTGTGATCCTTCGAGTTGACCGCGTTCTGGACGATGTTCTTGGTGGGATACATCGCGGCGCCGCCGACCATGACGGACTTCTGCATGGCCATGGCGTCGTCGGCGAAGGCGACGTCCACCGCGCCAAGGGCAGCGGTAAGGGCAAGAGCGATGTGCAGCGTGCGGGAGAGCGTGCGGCTGGTCATGGCGAATCCTCGATCCCCGTGATTGGGGTATCAAGTCATACGCAGCTTTGCCGCGTCCGGATGCAGCGGACGCGGAAAAGCGTGGTTTCAGCTCGTCACACGGTGACGACAATGCGGCCGATGTGCTCGTTCTTTTCCAACGTGCGGTGCGCCTCGACGATGTCGTCGAAGGCGAAGGTCTGCGCGATTCGCGGCTTGAGCTTGCCGCTGGCCAGTCCCTCGCTGATGAAGGCAACGGCGCGCGCCTGGCGCTCGGGGTCGGTCGTGGTGCCGAATAGGTTGTAGCCGCGGATCACCGGCTCGTTCGGAATGATGTCGAGCAAAGGCAGTGGCGTCACTTCGTCGCTCAGTGCGCCATAAACGAAGACGGTCGCGCCGTGCGCTAGCGCAGCAAGCAACGTCGGGAACTGCGAGCCACCCACGGCTTCGAACGCAAACGTCGCGCCCTTGCCGTCGGTGAGGCGCTTCACCTCGGCGACGAGGTCCTGTTCCTCGGTGGCGATCACGTGCTTCGCACCGGCGGCAAGCAGCGCGTCGCGCTTCGCGCTGCTGCGGGTGAGCGCGATGGGCGTGGCGCCCAGCATGTTGATCATCTCGATCGCACCGAGGCCGACGCTGCTCGATGCGGACGACACGAGTACGACATCGCTCGTCGTCAACGGATGGCGCTCGGCGAACGCACCGTACGGCGTGATGTACGGGTTCCAGATGGCCGTGGCTTCTTCGAAGGAAAGACCGGCGGGAATCGCCACCACGGCATGCGCGGGTGCGAGCACGACCTCGCCATAGAGACCGTAGTCGTTCTGAGAGAACGAGGGAATGGTGGTGACCGCGTCACCGGGTTTGACGTGAGTCACTTCGGAACCAACCGCGTCGACGGTGCCGGCGACTTCGTAGCCCAGGCGCGCAGGCAGGCGAACCTCTTCCACGTAGCTGCCTTTGCGCCACATGGATTCGGCGCGATTCAGGCCGATCGCGCGCACCTGGATGCGGACCTCGCGCGGCCCGGGTGCGCCGACCTCGACCTCGCGCAACTGGAGAACGTCGGGAGCGCCGTAGCTTTCAAACTGGACAATGCGTGACATGAGGGAACCTCGGGCAGAAGGGAAGGCGGGCGGCACGTGGCCGCTACGCCCCCAAACGTGTGTCCGGGGCGGGAAGAAAGAAGCCGCGGCGATGTCCGAACACTTCGGACATGGACGGCCGGGCCTGAAAAGAATGTGCCCCTGGTTCCGCAGTGGGATCCAGGGGCACACGCGCTGGCCATGAGGGTTGGCCGGGTCGCTATCAGCGACCGAGATCGCTCAGGAAGCGCTTGGTGTACTGCAGCGGCGTGGTGCTGGGCACGGAATTGCAGGTCGGCGAAGCCGAGCCGCCCGCACACGGCGTGTCGCGATCGAGCGACCAGAAGTGCACGCCGGCGAGCTTGTTGGTCGAGGCATAGGCCGCGATCTTGTCGACGTTGGCCAGGGTGACGATCTCGCTCGAGGCATCGTTCACCCCGATCATCGGTGTGATCTCGATCTTGCTCAGCGGAATGCCGTAGGTGTGCTGGAGATTGGTCACGGACTGGATCGCGGACTGACCCATGTCGCAGGTGCCATTACTGACCACGCAGATACCCGCGCTCGCTCCGGAGCCATAATCCATGGCCATCAGGTTGATCGTGTAATTGACCAGCGCGGACGCCTTGACGGCGCGGACCACCATGTCACCGGTGGTGTTGACGCCACCATAGCTACCGTCCGACGCGGCGAGCGTGGCCAGGGTGAACGAGAAGCGCAGGTTCGGATACTGGCTCTGCGCAGCAACGGCGCCGGCGATCAGCGAGTTGATCTGCGCCGGTGTCTGGCCCGCTTCGATATCGAAGTCGACGCCGACCATGTGTGGGCTCATGTACGTCGAAATGAACTTCGCCATGCCGGCGTTGCTGCCGCAGGTGAAGCTGCCGGCCTGGCCGCCGGTCGAGACGACGTAGTTGATGCCGGCGCTGTTCAGACGGCTGATGTTCGCGCTGGCGAAGGACGCGGCGGGCAGGCCGCCCCAGTTCTCGCTGCCGCATTCACCGGTCGCGAAGGCGAGGGTGATCGCACCGAGGTTGGGCACCTGGGTCGAGACGAGGCTGCCACTGCCGACGACCGGAATACGCGTACCGGTGACCAGCGTCGACATGATGTTGGTGTTCCAGTCGAGGTTGATCGTGATGTCCTTGTAGGGACTGAACAGCAGGTCGCCAGCGGCCGGCGGCGGGTTGGTCGGCGGCGGCGGGTCGACCGGGGGTGGCGTGGTGCCGCCCGTACAGGAGCCCTGCGATGTCCACGGCTGGCCCGAGCCACTCGCGCCGCTATGCGTCGCCGGGTCGTCGCCCTGGGTCCACCAGTTGGCGAGGTAATTCACCCCGTTCTCGCTGGCCGTGCTGCCGCCCGTGTAGACCGAGCCGGCATTCCATGCCGCGGCACATGCGCCAGCGGCGTGCGCCGTCTGCACCGGTACAGCGGCGGAAAGAGCCAGCGCGACCGCTACACCGAGCGTGCCGGAGCAGCCGCCGAGCAGCGCATGGGACCGAACCTTTGTCGTCTTCGTGAACATCGAACGCCTCCTGCCTTGGGTTGGTGGCGTTGATTTAGTCCTCGATGACAACGTTGTCTATTTGCCATTTGGCGAATTGTGACGCCGGACGTGAAGCCTGATTTAACAGACAATGCGGCGCTGCAACGCCTCAGGGCGCCATTCCCGCCGACAACGCCGGGAAGTCGTCGAAGCGGCTTGATGCATCGCGGCAGGCGCGAAAAAATGTCTTGTCTCGTCCCGATGTCTCTCATGACAACGAAAGCCACCGATTTTGCCTCCCGGGTAGGCGCGACTCATGGGATATGTCACCGTTAAGAGATGCCGGGACCCGATCCGGCCAGGAGCAAGAACGCATGCTGTCCCGTTTGAACATGATCGCCCTGGGTGTTTTCGCGACCGTTGCCGCCACCGCGGCGATGGCACAGAGCGCGGCACCGGCACCCGCCCCGACCAAGGGCGCGCCCGCCGCCCAGGCGCCCAGCGATCCCCAATTCGAGGCGGCGAAGAACTTCGTGTCCTTCTACACCTTCAACCGCCTTGCCTATAAGCAGGTTTGCGACAAGCAGGCGGTCGACGTGGGCACCTTCGTGACGACCTTCGTCAACGAAAACGCGGGTGCCTACGCCAAGGCCTTGTCCGTCCTGCAGGCGCATGGCCTCTCCGAAGCGAAGGTATTGGCCAGGTTGCAGCCAACCATCGCCTCGTCGGAGCCGGACGTGCGGCAGGCGTTGCAGGACAGCGCGGCGCGGGAGAATGCGGGCTCGACGCCGCTCGACGGCTGCAAGTTCCTCGCGACGCATGGCGAGAAACTCGCGGGTGATCTCGACCTGCGGAAATCGCACCCGGAAGTGATCCAGGCGCTCAGCGGCAACAAGCCCTAAGGAGAGGTTGTAGCGCCTGGAGCGAAGGCCTCAGGCCTCCGGGTTCGCCGCCAGCCATGCCATGACATAGGCTTCGAGCGACAGTTTCGTCGGAACCTTGAGTGCGGCCTCGCGAACGAACCGCGTCGAAGCCGTCAGGAAAGCCTGTTTTGCCTGGTTGCTGGCCTGGCGCACGCGCGCCTGGCTCTGGCGAACCTGCACCAGATGCGGCGAAGGCTGGCCGGGCTTGGCGAACTTCTGGTAACGGCGCAGTTCGTCGGCCACCGTCGCGGTGTCCGTGGTGGCCTGCTTCATGGCCTGGGCAGCCGTGCGTACGTCGATCAGGGCCGTCGATGCGGCCGGGGAGAGGTTGGTCATCCAGCGAGCTTAGAGCATCGTAGCCACGATCAGCGGATCTTTCGGTGCGCCTTGAGCTCGTGGGCGATGCGTTCGAGCAGGGGATCCAGCGCGAGCGGCGCCTTGAGCGAGCGCAAGGTGGCGCGGAGGGCCCTCAGGTCCTGCTTCGCGCCAAGCGCATCGGAGATCCGGGACATGCCATGCACGGCTGCCTTGTCGTGCGCGCTGCGCTTGTGCGCCGACTTGCCCGTTGCCTTCAACACCTTGCGCCAGAATTCCAGCTGCATGCGCAGTCGCCTGGCGCGCCGGCGCCACCGGTGCAGTTTGGCTGCCGAGCTGTCCTTGCGCACCTGTTTTTCGGCCCTCGCCACCCGTCGCTCCGAGGTGGCTATCGCCTGTTCGATCGTGCGTCGGGTGACAGCTTTCCAGGGCAGGACTTCGATGGCGTCGCCGAGGTCGCGGATCTGATGGCGGCGTTTGAGGAAGCGTGGGTCCTTCGTCAGCGCGGCGGCAAGGCGGCCGTCCCGACGGTTCTCCAGGGCGTGGATGGCTGCCTGCCATTCGGGCGAGGGGCCTGGACCGGCGAGCACCTGCGCGGTATGCAATGCCACATGGGCATCGCGCAAGGGGGAGAGGCCCACGGCGAGCTTGCCGATGCGTTCGGTAAGGGCAGGCAGCTGTGCGGCGAAGGGTTCCGCACCGAGCGTCAGAAGGCTCTTGAGTCGGCGCAGGGATTTGCGGGCTTCGTGAATCCCGCGATGGCGGTCCTTCACATCGGCAAGCGCCCGCGCGGCACCGCGGCATTCGCGCCCCGCCAGGGCGGCAAGGGCGGATTGGATGCTGGGCGGAGACGTATGTGGCATCGGCACTACATACCACGAGATGACCCGGCAAGCTCCTTTCGCCAGGGTGATCAGGACCTGATATCCGTTCAGGTCGATTTTCACCGACTGACATAACGCGGTCACACCCGCTTGTTACCTCTGGTCTGTCTTAACCGGAGGCGCACCATGAACAGTACGGTTTTGAGCGAGCCGACCGCCGGCTCACCGCTTACCCGCTACCTGAGCCTGGGGGTGTTCGCCGCCGTCATGCTCGTCGCAGCGATCTACGTCGGTTCGCAGCTGAGCCACGATCTCCACGTCGCGCCCACCAGTCCGACCTTCGAATATTTTCTGCTCGGCATCGCGTTGCTGATCGCCCTGGGCTTCGAATTCGTCAACGGGTTTCACGACACCGCCAATGCGGTGGCGACGGTGATCTACACACGCTCGCTGCCGGCCACCTTCGCCGTCGTGTGGTCAGGTGGCTGGAACTTCGTCGGCGTGATGATTTCCAGCGGTGCCGTCGCTTACGCGGTGCTGCAATTACTGCCCATCGCCCTGGTGCTCAACGTGGGTTCGTCCGTTGGCTTCGCCATGGTGTTCGCCTTGTTGCTGGCGGCGATCATCTGGAACCTCGGCACCTGGTACCTCGGCCTTCCGTCATCGAGTTCGCACACGCTGATCGGCTCGATCATCGGCGTGGGCTTGATGAACCAGATGTTGAACGCCGGTAACGCCAATGCGGCGGTGGACTGGAGCCAGGCCCTCAGCGTCGGCAAGTCGTTGCTGTTCTCGCCGCTGATCGGCTTCGGTCTCGCTTTCGCCCTTTTGATGGTCTTGAAGCGCTTCGTCAAGGCACCGGAACTCTACGCAGAGCCGCATGGTGACCAACCACCGCCGTTCTGGATCCGCAGCCTGCTCATCCTCACCTGCACCGGCGTGTCGTTTGCGCACGGTTCGAACGATGGGCAGAAGGGCATGGGCCTGATCATGCTGATCCTGATTGGCACAGTGCCGAGCGCGTATGCGCTGAACAAGGCCGTGACGCCGGGCGAAACGCAGACCTTCGTTTCAGTGGCCCACCACGCCAGCGAAACGCTGACGAAGTACGCGACCGGTGCACCGGCCGTCGCTTCGCCACGCGACGAAATCGAGCACTACATCCAGACCAAGCAGGCCACGCCGGCGACGTTCTCCGCGCTGGTCGCGCTGACCGATCGCATCGGCGACCAGGTGGCCCAGCGTGCGTCGCTCGCCGACGTGCCGCAGGGCGAGATCAACAACGTCCGCAACAGCATGTATCTGAGTTCCGAAGCCTTGCGCTTGATGGCGAAGAGCAAGCAGCCGCAGTTCGCGCCGGAAGACCAGGCCGTGCTCGACAACTACCACGGCCTGCTCGACAAATCGACGAAGTTCATCCCGACCTGGGTGAAGGTCGCCGTGGCGATCGCCTTGGGTCTGGGCACCATGGTCGGCTGGCGCCGTATCGTACGTACGGTGGGCGAGCGCATCGGCAAGCAGCACCTTACTTACGCGCAAGGCGCCTCGGCGGAAGTCGTGGCCATGATCACCATCGGCGCGGCCGATCGATTCGGCCTGCCTGTGAGTACGACGCACGTGCTGTCGTCGGGTGTGGCGGGTGCGATGGTGGCGAATGGCTCCGGGCTGCAGTGGAGCACCGTGCGCAGCATGCTGATGGCATGGGTGCTGACGCTGCCGGTGTCGATAGCGCTGGCGGCCGGGTTGTTCTGGATGCTGCTGAAGGTGTTCTGACCGCAGGCCTATCGGGGCCGATAACAGCAGACCGGTAGGAGCCGATTCATCGGCGATCCCGCGGCAGCGGGCAAGGTTATCGCGGAGCCATCGCCGATGAATCGGCTCCTACAGGAGCGGTGTCCAGCAGGGCTAGAAGCTCGGTTTTTACCGTGGTGCAGTAGGCATCCAGCGGCAGATCGTTCGGCAGGATGTCGAAGGGGTCCTCGATCTGGTCACCCAGGGCATCGAGGCCGAAGAACGTATAGGCAAGGACGCCGACGAGTAGCGGCGTGAACCAGCCGACCAGGGCGACCAGGCAGAACGGCAGCAGGAAGCAATAGATGTGCACCGTCCGGTGTAACAGCAGCAGGTAGGCGTAGGGCAGGGGCGTGCCCTGGATCCTCTCGCAGCCGCCGAGCACGTGGGACAACGTCCCCAGCTCCTTGTCGATGGCGGCCAGCAGGATGGGGCTGGCACCTTCGGCGCCTGCGGCGGTGGCGTAGGCCACGCCGATGTGCGCGAGCAGGGCGCTCGGCCGGTTGGGTGCCGCCATGACGGCGGCCAGTGTCTGCGGTGGCAGCCACGGCGCCAGGTCGGCCGAGGGATCCTTGGCCCGCAGGTAGTGCCGCATCGCATACGCGTAGGCGATCAGCGACTGCACGAGCTCACGCCGCGTATCGGCGCTGGCATCGGGCAGGAAGGACAGGGTCTGCCGGGTGAGGTTCCGTGACGCGATGATCAGCTCGCCCCACAGCGTGCGGGCTTCCCACCAGCGCTGGTAGGCCACCGTGTTGCGGAAGCCGAGGAAGATCGCCAGCGTCAGACCCATCAAGGTGAGCGGCGCGGCATTCAGGCCGACCTTCAGGGTATAGAGATGAAAATCCGCCCAGACCACGACGACCGACAACAGGATCGTGTACAGCACGCGCCGCCAGATCACCGGGACGATCGACCCGTTGAGGGTGAACAGGATGGAGCGGACGGTCGGGGTGCGCGAGTGGACGGTCATGGAGCGGCGACTTCTTACTCGGCGTCCGGCGCGGGCTTGGACCTTGGCTTGCGCGGCTTTGGCTCCGAGCTGGCAATCAGCGACTGCAGGTAGGCGATGCCTTCCTCAGGCGGGAACCAGGCCACGACGTCGGCGACGCTGAGGCCATAGCTCACGCGCAAGGCGTTGAAGGCGGCACGGGCTTCGGCCAGCGGGTCGACCTTGGGTGGACGGCCGCGGCGTGGCTTCTCGACAGGCTTGGCCGGGGCTACCTCGACGGGCTTGGCGACAGGTGCGGGCGGCGCCGGTGGCTTGCTCGCGGCATTCTGTCGGTCGAGCGCGGCGAGTTCGTCCTGGAACTGCTTGAAGTCATATTTACCGGACGAATTCATGGCACTACTTCGGTCGAAAGTGAGGCCATTGTCGCACGGTGGCCGCAATGATTCGTGTCACAAACCCCCGCAATCGCAATCAAGTGCGGTATCCGACACGGCGCTAGGATTGCGCCTACTTCGACAGGGACCGCCTCATGGCCGCCGCGCAAAAAGCCCTCTGGTAGATCGAAAGCCACTTCGGCGTCGGGACTTGTGGCAGCCGACGCGCCTGACTTCGAACGCTACGATGCCGACTTCGACCCCCGGACTGGCATGGGTGGCGTCGAGATCTGGGTACCCCTGGTGCCCAGAGCATCCCATCCGTAACCAAGAGAGGGGAAACACCATGTCGATCCTTATCCGTGCCTGCCTGGCGCTGGCACTTACCTCGACCCTCGGCGTCGCCTCGGCGGCCACCGTGGGCGAGACTCACCGCAGCACGACGACGCCGACCGCCGCCATGCGTGACGCCTCGCACTCCGATGCGCTCGCCATCACGGTGTGGTACCCGGCGGTCGACGGGGCGAAAGAAGAACCGTTGGACATGGGCCCGCCGGGCCATCCGCTCTTTCTGGCCGGTCACGCCGCACAGGACGCCGCCTTCGCGCCGGGACGTCATCCCGTGGTGCTGCTATCGCATGGTTTCGGTGGCACGGCGCGCATGATGAGCTGGTTCGGCACGGAACTGGCGCGTGCGGGCTATGTGGTCGTCAGCGTGAATCATCCGGGCAACAACGGCATGGGGCCGATGACCGCGGCCGGTGCGGCGATGTGGTGGGAGCGCGCTGAAGACCTCAAGGCGGCGTTCGCCGCTGTTCGGAAGGACGGGGTCATCGCGGCTCACATCGATCCGTCACGTCTTGGTGTCGCAGGCTTCTCGGCGGGCGGATTCACGGCCTTCCTGTTGGCCGGCGCGCGCACCGACATTCCGCGCCTGAAAGCGTTCTGCGACAGCCATCCCGACGATGGTGTGTGCAAACCACAGAAGGAAGCGCCCGACATCAGCGGGCCCGCTCTGTATCACAAGGCTTACGACGATCCCGCTATCAAGGCGCAGATCGCGCATGCGGGTGACGATCATTCGATTCCGGGGGTGAAGGCGGTCTTTACCCTGGCGCCTGCGCTCGTCCAGGCCATCGCACCGGACAGCTTCGTGCGGATCCGAGTGCCCACGGCGATCATTGTCGGCGATAGCGACAAAGTGGCGGAGCCGGTGACTAATGCGGACATCGCAGTGAAGGCGATTGCCGGCGCGACCATCACGCGCCTGCCCGGAGTGGGGCATTACGATTTTCTGAGCACGTGCACGGATGCCGCGAAGGCGAGCGTGCCGATCTGTGCGGACGTGAAGGTGTCGCAGGCACAGACGCATGCCGAGGCGTTGGCGAAGGCAAAAGCCTTGTTCGGCGGCACGCTGTAGGGTCTTGTGGGAGCCGATTCATCGGCGATCCCGCGGCGGCGGGCAAGGGTGTCGCCAGCACCCAATCGCCGATGAATCGGCTCCCACAGATGGAACGCTCAGGACGGGATGCTGGCTTCCGCGCCGCTGGAGATGTCGTCAGCGTTGTTACGCTTGAAGACGTCCTTGGCGACATCGCGCTGGTGGCTGCTTTCGGTGTGTACCGAGATCAGGATGCTGCCTTCGCGGACCTTCGCGTCGTAACGCTTGGCCTCGAACTCGGGGATGCCCATGCCGACGAGCGCACCAATGATGCCGCCCGTGGCCGTGCCGACCGCGGCGCCACCGAGGGCGGCCATGATCGGGCCTGCCGCGATGAACGGGCCGACGCCCGGAATGGCCAGTGCGCCGATACCGGCGAGCCAGCCGAGACCGGCGCCCACGCCGAGGCCGAGCACGCCGCCGGTGGTCGCGCCTTCGGGGGCCTTCGTGTGGTGTTCGTGGGCGAAGTCACGCGTGCCGCGGCGGTCCGGCAGCAGCGCCGAGATATCGTCGCTGGTGAAGCCGGCCTGCTTGAGTTCGAGGACGATGTGTTCGGCCTGCTCGACCGTACGGGTGGTGCAGTAAACGGATGCTTTCATGAGGGGCCTCGCGGGTCAGTGTTTGGTATCGAGCTGGTTCTGGACGGTCGCTACACCGGGCACGCCTTTGACGATCGATTCCACGCGTGCTTTTTCGGCGTCGTCTTTCACCGGACCACGCAGGGTCACGGTGCCGTCCGAAGCGATGAACTTGATGTTGTGCGCGCTCATTGAAAGCGAGCTGTCGCCGACGATGGCCTTGCGCACGGCGGCGGCAACCTTGATGTCTTCCGCATCGTTGGGCTGGTCGAAGGGCGTCGTTTGCCCACCATGCTGGTCGCGCTGGTTGATCTTGGTGTTGTCGACCTTGGGTGCGGCGTCCTGGGCGAACGCGGTCGTGGCTGCCAGAGCGGTGACAAGGAATAGAGCGGTGGTGCGTGTGGACACGGGGAGGCTCCGTGGCTGCGGTGCGCGCAGTACGCCTCAGATGCCGTGAAACGCCGGTGCAGCCGGCGCGACGATCAGGTTGCCCGGAAGGTCACGACCAGCACATCCCGGTGGGAGGCCTTGTTCTGATCCAGCGGCGTGACCGGCGTGACGCCGTGGAATACGCGGGGATCGTGGATCAGGGCGGCGTCGAACGCGTGGGCAAGCGTGAACTCGCCCAGGGAGCGCCCGTCCGGCGCGTGGATCGTCGTCGTACCGCTGGCGATGTTCTCGCGGTCGATCAGCAGTACCAGCACGTAGTCGACGCCATCGCGGTGACTGCCTTCGGGCGTCGGTTCGCCGGCGGCGCCGGCCGTGGCTTCGATACGGAACTGGTGGACTTCGACGTGCCACTGGGCCACGTCCGGTGAGAGGCCACCGAAGAAGTCCCGGCAGAAATCGAGAATCGCGAGCAGGGTCGTGCTCTGCGCGATTTCCGGCAGCACCGGTGCGAACCAGCGCTCGATGTCGCCTTGCAGCGTGTTGTACGACAGCGTCTGGAAGTGCGCCTGGTGAGGCCGGGCTTCCACATGGCCGAACCGCGACGCGGCGAAAACGGCATGGCGGCGGCGGCGAAACCGTCCGGTCGCAGCCAGGTAGGTGTCCGGCTCCAGCGCGTTCCAGCTGGAGGCGAAGGCCTCCCAGTCGGACAGGGGCGCGAGGTGCTCGACCAGCCGGCGCATGTCGCCGCCATGCACGAAGGCGAAGCCCTCGTCCCGCACCTGGTCGTGGAGGGTGGCTTCGTTCGCTTCGAGGGGCACGTTCATCCGCGAAGTATACGGCCTCGCTCAGGGCGTATGCAGCGGCTGTGGCTTGTCCAGGGCGGCAAGCAGGGCGCCGTCGCGCTGGTAGACATCGGGCTTGTAGGCCAGCTTGCCGTCGTCACCGATATCCACGGTCCAGTAAGCCAGCAGCACCGGCACCGAGGTGGGTAACGTCACGTTCTGCGTCTTTTTCGTGGCGATGCGGTCGTCGATGGCTTGGCGATTCCACTTCTCGTCGTCATTGAAGAGCAACTGCACCAGCTCCAGCGGATGCTCCACGCGAATGCATCCCGAGCTGGTGTCGCGCTTGGCCTTGGAGAAGAGGTCCTGGTGGGGTGTGTCGTGCAGGTAGACCGAGAACGAGTTGGGGAAGCGGATCACCACCTGGCCCAGCGAATTACCCGGCCCGGCATCCTGGCGCAAGGTGATCCCACGCGGGTTGGACCAGTTCACGCCCGACGCGGAAATCGTGTTGCCCTTGCTGTCGAGCACGCGGATGCGGTTGTTGGCCAGGTAGCTGCCGTTGGCGCGGACCTTGGGCAGGATGTCGTTCTTGAGGATCGTCGGCGGGACGGTCCAGGTCGGATTGAATGTGATGTAAGTGATCTGCGAGCGGAAGATCGGCGTGCTGCGATAGGGCTTGCCCACCTGCACGCGCGACTTCCACACCGGTTTGCCGTCGCGATAGAAACTGATCTTGTAACCCGCAACGTCGACGACCACGAAGGTCCCCTCCAGCGCGTGCAGCAACCAGCGTGCGCGCTCCAGGTTCACGCGGACCTGGCCGATGCGTGTATCGATCGGCACGTTGAGCGCCGTGAGCGTATCGGCACCCACGCTGCCATCGGCATCGAGGTATTGATCGGCCTGGAAACGCTTCACGGCGTCGGTGAGCGGCGAATCGTAGTGATCGCCATGGGCGAGGGTCGGGTCGAGATAGCCGCCGGCGACCAGCCGCGCGCGGAGAGCCCCCACGCGGGGATCCTTCATGCCCGGCTTCAGCGACGGACCTTCGGGAACGGTGGGCCAACCGCCTCCTGCGGCGGTGGCCCGCAGTTGCTTGAGTGCGTCGCGCAACTGCGCGTAGAGCGGGTTCTGCGGCCGGGCCATCGCGAATGCCTGGTCGACGCTCCCTTCGTCGATCGACGTCTGCAGCATGGACATGCCTTGCTGCGGGTCGAGCGCGGCGGGATCGAAGTTCCATGTCGGGTCGAGACGCACGGGATCGACCTTGCCGCGGGCGAGTTGGACGAGGGCCGTGATGTAGGCGCCGGTCGCCGCCACGTCGAAGTCGGCGCGCTGCTGGGGCGAGGCGGTCGCCCAGTCCGCTGCCGCCGTGGTGGCCTGGAGGGCAGGGAGGTCGTAGTCGGCCGGAAGCAGGCCGTCGCTATCCAGGGAAGCCAGCCCGGCCAGCAGCTGCTGCACGTTGGCGGGATTCGCCCAGGCGGCCGTGAAGTGACGCTGAGCGTAGAAGTCGCTGACCGCCTTGCCCAGCGCCGCGTCGGGTCGGCTCAGAGGGCCGCCCTGCAGCGGTGTCATCTGCAGGACTCGGCCGTAGATAGCCGTGGCGACCAGGTCGTCGGCGGGTGGCGGCGTGGGTGCCGCGACCGTGGCCGCGCTAGCCGGAACCTGGGCGACGATGGGTGGCGGTGAGGCAGCGGAAGCGGCGGAAGCGGGCGTTGGCGGTGTCTGCGCCGCCGCGGTGAAAGGCACGATGGTAGCCACGAGCCATACGTAAAGGCTACGTCGCAAGCATTTTTCCATAGTCATTATCAATCGATTCCAGATTCGGTGGCGGTGCTGCACGCTTTCACCTATATCAAGGGCAGGGATGTGACGGTGTTGTGGTCAATAAATGATCATCGCGTTAGGATGCCCCGTCGCAACACCACCCGGCTTACCGCATGATTCGATCGCTCCGTACGCTTCTGGCGTCCGCGCCGCTGCTCAGCGCCGCTCTTTTCTTCCCCGCCCAGGCCCACGCTGCCGACACGCTCGGCGATGCACTGGCCAGGCTGGCTCCCTCCGCCGACCCCAAGGTCATTGGACTCGCCGTCCAGGCCTCCGAGTGTGCGCAGACGCAGGGTGGTACGCCGTCGGACCGTCTGGCGGTGATCGATTATTCGAAGCCGTCGTCGGAGCCGCGCCTATGGGTATTCGATACGGTGAAGCGAAAGCTGTTGTTCCAGGAACTGGTCGCGCACGGCAAGAACAGCGGTGACGCCAACGCCACGCGATTCTCCAACGCGCCGGAAAGCCTCGCATCCAGCATCGGCCTGTTCCGCACGTCGGATACCTACATGGGCAAGAACGGGTATTCGCTGAGGCTGACCGGGCTGGAGCCCGGTGTGAACGACCAGGCGCTCGCGCGCGCCATCGTGATCCACGGCGCCGCTTACGTGAACGAGGCGATGGCGAAGGTTGCCGGTCGTATCGGTCGCAGCTGGGGTTGCCCGGCCGTGCGCACAGCCATCGCGCATCAGCTGATCGATGCCCTCAAGGGCGGTCAGATGGTGTTCTCGTACTACCCGGACAAGCGCTGGCTCGCGTCGTCCGGTTACCTGAAGTGCACCAACGGGCAGCTGGCGCACGTCGAGGCCAACACGATCGCTCGCGCCGGTGGCTGATGGCGAGCGCCCGAACCCGCTAGAATCCCGGGACCTAACCGTGGAATCCAGCATGAAACACGTTCTTGCGATCGCCGCCGCCGTCCTCCTCGCTGGTTGTGCCACCAGCGGCATGAAGGACACCTTGCCGAAGCTCAGCAGCAAATCGAGCAAGACCGTGCCGGCCTACGTGCAGTGCGTGGTGCCCAAGTGGCAGGCCCTGAGCCCCGACGCCAAGGGCGATGCCAAGGACGACAAGGGCACGGTCACTGCCAACAAGGACGGCGCTCACGAGCGCCTCGAAATTCGCGCCAACGGCTCGGGCGCGCAGGTCGTGATGTACGAACTGCAGAAGGTCAAGGGCGACTACAACAGCAGCTACCGCGACGAAGCGATCTCCTGCCTCTGATCGCCGGGCGCTCCGCCTCAATCGGTTGACTCGATGGGCCCGACTGGTTCGGGCCCATCGGCTATAGAGGCACGCGGTTAGCCGGCCGATGCCAGCTTCACGCTTGGCCTTGCATCGACGCGATCTTTCCACGCCCTCAGTGCCACGAGCGATTCGGGCACGGGGATCTGCGCGTAGGCCGCGAACAACAGGCCGCCAATAACGGTGGTATCGGCCATCGAGAACGTCTCACCCGCGACGTACGGCTGTGTCTTGAGCACCTCGTCGAAGTAGCGCATGCCGGCCTCGGCCTTCTCGCGATGCATCTGGCCCCAGTGTGCGCGTCCTTCCCATTCGGGGCTCTTGTAAGGCAGCAGCGCATCGCCCAGGCCCGCCGTGGCGTGATGGAAGTAGATGCCGATAGCATCGATCAACTCCGACTCCGCACGCTTCTGCATCATGTGGATCGTGGCTTTGCCAAGCGGCGTGGTGCCGGTGAGCGTGGGCTGGCCATCGAGGTTGTCGAGGTATTCGGTGATGGCCGTGCATTCCGACAGGTAGGTGCCGTCGTCGAGCTCCAGCACCGGCACGGTACCGGTCGGGTTGATGGCGAGGAACGGCGGTTGCTTGTGTTCGGCCGCCGGCAGATCGACCTTGACGAACTCGACCTTGTCGAGAAGGCGCTTTTCAGCGAGGACGATGCGGACGCGGAGCGGATTGGGGAAGCCCGGGATATCGTGGATTTTCATAGCGCACCTATCTAGTGATAGATAGATCGTGAGCCTTGCAATTGCGGCTGTCAACCCCTATCAATCGGTAGATAGCTAAGAGGACGTGCCCCATGAGTTCCCCCGACACCCGCCAGACCATCCTTTCCGTGGCCCGGAAAATGGTCCAGTCACGCGGCTATTCCGCGTTGAGCTTTCGCGATATCGCCGCGTCCGTGGGGGTGAAGAGTGCGAGCGTGCACTATCACTTTCCGACCAAGGGATCGCTGGGCTCCGCACTGGCCCGCGAGTACACCGATGAGATGGCGGCTTATCTGGCAAGGGTGCTGGAGGCCAGCAAGGACGCCGCGGGTTTCATGGCGAAGTACGTCGACATATTCCGTGGCGCGCTGGTCAACGAGAACCGCATGTGCATGTGCGGTGTCATGGCCGCCGAGCGCGACGAACTGCCGGAGGAAGTGCAGGCCGAGGTCGAGCGTTTTTCCGATACCAATGTCACATGGTTGGCGAAGGCACTCGAGCGCGACAGTGTGAAGGTGTCGGCAAAAGTGAGGCAGGGACGGGCACTGGCGATCTTCGCTGGGGTCGAAGGGGCGCAGCTCGTAGGGCGCAGTCGTGGCAGCGTAGCGGTTTACGATCAGGCGATTGCGGCGATGCGGGTCGCCGGGCTCATTCCGTGAATCAATAACCAGGGGAAGGCACGGATAGGGATTCGTTGGGTCTCGCGTGGCCGTTCGACGCGATGGCTGGCCTCACCAGACGAAACTGGTGAGGACGGTGTCTGCATCGAGGCATTGCGTGCGAAGCGTGTACCGCCTTCCTTGGGGGAGCGCAGGTGCAAGCGAGCGTGTGAGGACCAACTCGAGCATGCCAGCCGACGTATTCAGCGCCACCAGCTCTACGGCATCGAAGTCGAAATACGCACCGACGCTGGCAAAGCTGCCCTTGAAGAAGCTCTCCTTCGCCGAAAACGCGAGGGTCAAGAGCATGTCGTAAGGCAGTTCGGCGTCCATCGTGCGGAGGAAGGATTGTTCGGCGGCGGTCACCACGGTGGCCTCCACGGATTCACGCGTTTCGGGCGCGATCCGACGCTCGATGTCGATGCCGATGCCGTGGATGCCGTCGCTCGCCACGGCGCGGGGTGCTTCAGCGACGACCGCCGCCGCATAGCGGCCCGCATGCGTGATGCTGCCAACCATGCCGTGGGGCCAGATCGGCTGCCGCATGTCGCCGATGCCGATCGTCACAGCGCCGCCCATCGCTTCCCGAGCCGCCAACCGCCCCATCAAGAACTCGGCCTGCCGCTTCCGGACACTTCGCCCGATATGCTCAGGCATCGCCACGCCGAGTCGCTCGAAGGCTTCGACGTCAAAGGCCTCGACATCGTAGGCAATCAGGACCGCAGGCGGTACAGAAGGCCGTTTCCATCCCAGGTCGACGGAACATACGTCCACCACGCCGGATGCCCGCCATTCGTCGGAAAGCGGATGGCTGTTAGGCGTCATGCGAGGATCGGGCTCGATGTGGCTCATGGAGCAAGAGCTTATCGCACTATCACGCCGACTCCGGACCGACCGGCTTCGCTTCCAGAAGCAGGCTGCTACGCGGATTCGAGATGACGATGCCGACGTCGCGGAAGCGCTCCAGGATGCGACGGTTGAGTTCACGCTGGACGCCCCAGCGCCCCTTGTCCGTGCAGCTGATCTGTCCAGCCAGGGCGAACATGCCGCCGTCCACCGCGTCCACGCCCCAGACTTCCATATCGGCAAGGATCTGCGGCGCGAACGCCGGATCGGCGCGCAGGCCCGCCCCGATGGCCTTCAGCTCGGCGATTGCACGCGCAACATCGGTTTCGTACGCGACGGCGACGCGCATGGCCGCATTACCGATGCCACGATTGGTGTTGTTCACCGTGGTCACCGAACTGAAGGGGACGATGTAGAGCGAGCCGTCGCCGCCGCGCAGGCGCACCGTGCGGATCGAAAGATACTCCACGGTGCCCGACACATCGCCGACCGTCACCGTATCGCCGACCTGCATCGCGTTCTCCATCAGCAGGAAGATCCCGGTGATGAAATCCTGCACCAGCTTCTGCGAGCCGAAACCGACGGCGACGCCGATGATGCTCGCGCCCGCCAGCAGCGGTGTCGTGTTGACGCCGATCTGGTTGAGTACCGTCAGGCCGACGATCAGCACGATGGCAACGAGCAGGCAGGTGCGCAGCATCGGCAGCAAGGTACGCAGGCGCGCGGCGCGGACGATGTCGCCGGCTTGCTTCCAACGCGAGAGTCGGCGCTCGACGCTGGCATTCGCCGCTTCCCACACCACGACCGCGATGGTCGCAGCGACGAGGATCGTGACGAGCGCCGAGGCGAGACTGCGACCGATCGTGCCGCGCGAGAACCAGTCGAGCGCATCGACACCCCAGACCTGGAGTAGGGCGATGACGGAGCAGGCGACCAGGATGGCCGTGACGATGGCACGTACGAGCGGGTAGTAGCGTTGCGCGTGCGCCTTTCGCGCCGCCGCCTTGGCCGCGTCGTCGCCTGCCTCCGCGCCCGGAGGCTGGAAAAGGTGGCTAACGCCACCGAGCACCAGTACCGCGACGATGCGCGCGCAGATCACGACCGCCGCGGTCACACCGACGAAGTGCAGCAGTTTGGGAAAGCCATCTTCCACGCCGAGCGCCCAGACGAACCAGGCGCCCATGACCACCACGGCGGCCAGCACGGGCCATACCTCCGCCAGCCAGTGCCTCAAGGTACCGGCAGGGCCGGCGACCGTCGATGAGCCGGCGATGGCGACAGCCACCGGGCGCCGGAGCTTGAACAGCAGCACGACCAGCATGACGTGTATCGCCAGCGAGATCGCCTTGATGAAGACGAGGCGTTGTTCGTCGGACGCGCCAAACTGCGCGAGTGCGTTGGCCAGCGCGAAGCCGACGGTGCCCACGATCAGGATGGTGCGGAACCAGCCGATCATCAGGCCCGCCGTCCGCTCGCCGACCCGAATCAGCCGCAGCCCGTGCCCGACGGGCGATACCAGCAGACGAAGTACCGACATGCCAATGCGTGCGGTGACATAGCCGTCGACGAAACCGCTGACGATGCTTTCGACGCGCGCATCGTCGTTCATCCAACGAAGCAGCAGGCCGGCCACGATGAAGAACACCACCACGGGGACGAGATCCAGAACCAGGGTCGCCAGGGCAAACGGAAGATGGCGCAGCGTGCGCCAGTGATCCGCGTTTTCGTGAGTCTCGGTGCGGGCGGTAGCGGCAGCGCGGGAGGTATCGGACGGAGGCTCGGCGGCAGGAGGCCCGCCAGCGGCACCCTGGCCCGCTTCGACGGGAACGGCCTCGACGTGTTCGATCCCTTCGCGCTGCGTCCTTACCAGGGCGACATCTGCAGCGACAGGTTGAACAGCGGCATCGGAGACGGTGACCGCGGCGTCTGGGTGCAGGCTTGCAGACGGCGCCGGAGGCGCAGCGGCGAGCGCCGCACGTGCGCGTTCATCGGCATCCTCCGCGTGGGCGAGAAGTCCGCTTCGCGGGCGCGCGAGCAAACGAAAGAGGCCCCACTCGCTGGCCAGACCCAGGCAGAAAACCAGGGCGAGCACGAGCAGCAGTTGCCCCAGCAAGGCACGCTGCTCCCCGCGCGCCACGTTGCTGGCGGTCTGCCGGGCTGCTTCCGGCAAGGTAGCGACCACACGCCGAAGCTGGGCGAGCTGACTGCCCAGACCGTCCTCCCAGTGGCCGACGCGGCGAAGCATGCGGGCGATGAGACCGTCTTGTTGCAGGGGGATGGCGGTGGCCGTCGTGGCGGGCGCTGTTGCA
>Ga0247742_10000950_pt1 | contig 21516 bp, 17 predicted proteins | sample UWRJL208509C2_FD_180944 | JGI IMG/M metagenome (GOLD analysis project Ga0247742, IMG submission 180944) | Plant litter microbial communities from Arlington Agricultural Research Station in Wisconsin, United States - UWRJ-L208-509C-2 | ecosystem: Environmental > Terrestrial > Plant litter >... | reverse complement strand
GCGCACGGCGGGGTTCGCCGGGCTGGGGGAGCTGAAGTTCTGGGTGTTCTGCTGCTGTGCCGGCTGCGGCGCTGGCACAAAGGCTGCCGGCGATGGCGCTGGCTGCGCGGCTGGGGTGGACGAGAAGGGGTCCACCGCGGCATCCGGAACCGCATTGCGCTTTTTCTGGCCGAAGAGATCGGAGCGCAGCGCGTACACAACGGCGAAGACGAAGGCCCAGAGAACGGCGAGAAACGCGAAGCGCAGAATGAGCAGCGTCAGTTCACTCATCTACGACTTACCGCCCTCATCGATGCGGAGGTCGGCGAACTGGTCGACGTCGGAAGATTGGGCAAGCACGCGGAACACAATACGGGTTCGACCTATCTCAATGACCGAATCCGGTGCGAGAGGGGCCTTCGAAAGCGGTTCGCCGTTCAGCTTTGACCCGTTCGTCGAGCCCAGGTCGTTCACCTGGCCGCGGGTGCCGTCCCACAAAATCTCGATGTGTTTGCGCGAGGTGCCGCTGTCGTCGACGGTGATGTCGGCTTCCGAACCGCGGCCGACGATGGTGCGCGATTTGGTGAGCGGATGCCGCTGGCCATTGATGTCGAGCACGGGTGTCCACGACACGGTGCCCTTAACGTTCACCGACGTGATCTCGATCATGCCCTGGCTGAGACTCTCGTCCGGGGCGAGACGGACGGCGATGCCCCCGGCGAAGGAGTAGTGCTGGGCTGTTGCGTGGCGCTGAACCAGCTGGACGAGTTCGTCGACGAGGGTCGGCCCGAGGTCGTTCATACGCTGGTAGTCACTGGGCGCGAGGCGCACAGTGAAGCGGTTCGGCACCAGGATCCGGTCACGCGCTACAACGGCCGCCTTGGTGTCGAGTTCGCGGCGAAGGGCGCTGGTGATTTCCACCGGCTGGAGTCCACTTTTGAAGGTCTTGGCAAAGGCACCATTTACTGCCCGCTCAAGACCTCGCTCAAAGCTATCCAGAAGGCCCAAGGATCTCCCTACTCGCCGGATGTTTCTCAGACGATGTTAGTCGGCTAATCACTGGGAACACCTGAGGATAGCGTGCTAGCCCTCGCGATTCCCGCCATGGTGCTCTCGGCGAGGCTCTCGCTGTGATAATCTCGCTTGGTTGGTGCCGGTGGTACCAACAGGTACGCGCGAGTGGCGAAATTGGCAGACGCGCACGGTTCAGGTCCGTGTGCCTTAACAGGCATGGGGGTTCAAGTCCCCCCTCGCGCACCGAGGGTTGATTGCTTTACTAGCTCGCCTAGTTTGCATAACTCTAGAAACGAAGAAAGGCCCCCGAGAAATCGGGGGCCTTTTCGTTTTGGCTGGTGTTGGAGACGGTTGATCACGCTGTTCTAGCGGGTGAACCTCCATTCTGCGCCCTGCCTAACGGCCTTCGGAGGCCGACCGCCGGTTTATGGCGCGCCGGATTGTCTTGTCTTGCGGGAATGCGAAGTAAGTGTGGACTCAGCGCTTGGATTTGCGCGCTGGTTTGGGAGGTGGGTCAACCGCCTCCGTGTATCCGGGAGGTTTGGAGTAGTCGCCCCATGGCGCTACTCGGTCTTCCCTGGTTTTGCGGTTCTGCCGGTACGACAGTTTGCTGGCCGCTCGAGCGAGCTGCTCCTTAGGGGAGAAGTTGACGAGTTCGTCGCGGAACTTCTCGATCTTGCGCAGGTTGACGGTTATATAGAGGAGGCAAATTGCGAGCTGCTGAGCCGCGATTCCTCGGATGCGTCGACGGCCGGCGTCGCCTACGGCTTCTTTGGCGCTGTCCTTGAAGAAGCCGTTGGTTCCTTCGATGGTGTTGCGGTCGGCGGAGTATGCGATCTGCCACTCCTTGGAACCGAATTGCATTGCCTGGGCATGTTTTGCGCCGGCCGTGATGGGGATCGTGACGGAGGTCTTGTTGGTGCAGATCTTTCCGCGGCGCTCTTCCGATGGTGGGTTGAGGATCGGGGTTAGTTCGTCGGCGTTGCTGCTGCAGCCGTCGACGAGGGGGCACAGTGCGGTGGCTCCTGGGCCGCGGGCGGGGCACATCCAAGGGACACGTCCTTTTTCGTCGGCTTTTTCTTTGGGGCGCAGCATGTAGTCGCGTCGTTTGACGATGCGTTTACGCCAGGTGGTGTGATCGATGTCGCCGGCGCGGAATTCGACGGTTGCGTTGATCAGGCCGAGCGGCATGGAGGGGCAGTACCAGGCGCCTTCTACCTGGATGGCGCCTTCGTATTCGGCGCCGCTGTTCTCTCCGAGCTGGTCAACCTTGTAGTCGGAAACCAGGTCGTATCCCAGCTTCCGCAAGGGAATCTGGAACTCTTCTGGCTTGGCCATGGCGGAGTATCCGCGGTCGCCGGTGAATCTGCCCGCCGGGTGGCCGCGCTCGATGACGCTTTCGCCGAGCTCGCGCGCGGTACTGATGAGCTCCCGCCCGGGGACGGTCAGTCCCATGCCGACGATGAGGAGAGGGAAGCCTGCTGGTTTCGACGGATCATGATTGGTCTGCACGAGGACGGTGGCATCCCAGCCGTAAATGGCTTTCTTGACGTTCTTCGCCAGCGTCGGGATGTTGTGCTGGCTGTCTCGGACATACCAACCGCCTGTGGGTTCGATCGAGGCTTTGTCGGTGCCGAACGGTGCGCCTCGTTTTGCGTATGCCGGAATGACAGATGCATCGACACAGACGTCACCCTTCCAGTTGTCCGCATACTTTTTGGGGACGAGCTGCATCGAGGCTTCCAACAACGCGCTGCACACGCGCTTGAGGCGATCGTGCTTTGCCTGCAGGGTGGTTGATTCCCACCCTTCTTTCATGGCGGCGACCTCGTCCAGGGAGGGGAACTTTCCGCGCGGTCCCGTGGTGCTGGGGCGTGGGTCGATGGGTGCGAGGGCACGATGGAGTGCCCGCCAGCAGACGAAGTACCACTGTTGTTGGGAGCGCCGCCTGCCTTTCGACATAGCTTTACTGCCGTTGAGGCCGAGGTAGTCGAGCGAATCGGCGCCCAGTCGCTGGTGCGCAATGACAGCGATTTCACCAACTAGCTGAGCGCTGTGTTCGACAGTAAGAAGGAGCAGCAGGATGAGGATGGTCCGGGTGCTTACGGTGCGCGGGCGTCCGCCGGGCGCGGTCGAAGTTCGATCAGTGGCCTGCCATGTGTCGATGGCAGCCGCGACGCCGGAGCTGTCTATGAGTCCAGCGATGAAGAGGACTTGCTCATGAGGGATTTTGCTGGAGTTTCCGACTATTCGGCCGCGGGGGAGGGCGTCCCAGATGCTGTCGATTACCTCCACCGAGGCGACGGGCGCGCTCAAGGTGAGGCCTCTCCTCTGAACATCGCAACGAGGTCCGGCTCGGTAGGTGTATCTAGATGCTCAGACAGGCGGACGAGAGCCTTAAGGCCCTTGTCTCCGATCGCCGTTTTTAGCGCAATGAGGTTGGTATGACGTCGCAGGTGGTCGACAATCCACGTCGCACGCAACCGCCCAACAGTAAACGTCGCCCCTTCGTCGGCGGCATTGCGGATGAAGTTGTCGATGAAGCCGGAAGGACTGACGGGCCTTTGGTCGGCGAAATCTCCGACTCGGGTATCCCGTCGGTCGTAATTCCCTATAAACAGGTAATTCGTGACTTCCGGAGACTGCACGGCCTTGCGAAGATCGTTCTCCCAACTAGCTCCGCATATAACCGTGCGTGCGCGTTTCCCTCGAACGCGAACGCGGACACAATCGTCGTTGACCTCGATGTCGTCGATGCGTACGTGGACGATCTCTGACGACATGAGCGCGCAACCCGCGGCCAGCGCGAGTATTACGGTCCAGTTGTGGCGCCGTTGCGCGGTAGATCGCGTGGTCGCTTGGTTCCTCAGGCGGACAACGTACGACGGAGCGTACGGACCCTCTCCGTCGGGATTGGTCGAGAATTTTTGCAGTTCCCTTCGCTCAGGTTCGAATTCTGATAATTCAGCGGCAATCCGTAGCAGACGTAGCCGCAGGACGCGGCGTCGATTGTCGGTCTTTCCCAACGTCCCCTGAGCGATGAACGAATCAATGTTCTGTCCGGCGAAGACGATGTCGCGCTCGAGGGAAAGACAGGCGACGGATTGGGTCCACATTGCGAGGTGGGCCACGGCACTCATGTACTTTCGTGCTTCCCCCACATTCGGGCGAGCGAATTCGGTAACTGCTGAGCGGGTGAAGTGTTGCACTGCGTCATTCCACAGGCGGGGAGGGGCTTCCGGTCGATAGTTGGCGATGGCTTCCGAGATTTCCTCGGACGATGTGGTATAACTATAGACAACCCGGGAGGTGTCCTCAAGGCCTTGCGACGACACCATTATTCGGCGACCCTGCACTCGTCTACGCTCGTCGTATGCCCAGGCCCTCCCGCACATCTCCCCGGGAGCGCACTGAGGGTTGGCCAGACGTGCCGTCCGTAGACCCGAGCGGCGAGGTGGCTCGGCGCTTCGCGTTGAACTTGCGCGCAGCGATGACCGAGTTCTCGCTCCGCGCTGCGCAGGAGAAGACTGGCGTCGACCACGCCACAATTCAGGCGATCATGGCTGGCAAGGCATGGCCGGACCTCGACACCATCGCAAAGCTCGAGCGAGGATTTGGCGTCGTGTTGTGGCCAGGTCTGGTCGACTTGGAAGACATCGGGGAACAGTAGGCAGGGGTTTTGGCGCATACGTGAGAGGCATGCGCCAAGAACCATGACCAACCGGCAGCAACGAACAAAGGTGCGCTAAAAGCGCACTTGCCGCTACGCTTCACCCAGGATGACAAGCCACCGGTACGTACCGCGCAGCTTTACCCTCGACCCACTCGACTTCGGTCGGCCTGGCGTCGAGTTACGGTGGCGAACCCCTCCGGAAACCGTGCCGGAGATCGACCAGTACACCGCGTCGCAGGTGCAGCACCACTGGGCTGTTCGTATCCGCGCGGCCGTTGAGCGAGCTCGGGAGTACTCGTCTGTGAAGGACTTCGCTGCGGCGAATGGGTTCGACTATGCCAAGCTCTCGCGGGTGTTGCGTGGAGAGAACGTGATGCGGCTGGATGACATTGCGGCAGCACGGCGGACGCTGCTGAACTCCTCGTTCACGGCCCCCTCCGAATCGTCTTGAGACGACGGAACCCGTAATGCGCCGGTTCATCGAGACCAGCGACGTTTCGTGAGGAGGTAAGAGCTGCTTGCGCTGACCCGCGACTGGGACGCGTGATCACGCGGGAGCTCCGCTCGATGCCAGAACCCTCGGATTGCGGGGACGATTACAGCGCTCGGATTGTCTGAATCAGAGGATTCGCTGTCGAGAGCTACGAGACTGCCTCGTTCAGCTTCACGAATGTCTTCTCGAAGCGCTCAATCGTTGTCTTGGGGATCGCAGAGAGGAAGTCTGTCTGGTTATCAGTGAGGGCGTGCGCGGCGAGAGCGTGGTCGAATTCGCTGTACAGATCACAGGATCGAGAGCAATGGCGAGCCCCAGCCGATATGGTTCGTAGCTAGTCGGCTGTTCCCCCGAGTCCGCGACCGAACCTAAAGATGGACGATATGACTAGCGAACGAACGGTGCGGTCGGAATCCGATTGGGCCGACGACCCCCGGCGCTTGGTGAGCGAGGATGAGTTCGGGCGGGCCACATTTGTGGACCTGGTCGCCGCCCGCCTGAACGCCAAACCCGAAGAGCGGCCAAGTACGGTCTTTGGTCTTGTCGGTCCTTGGGGTAGGGGGAAGACCTCGCTGCTTCACATGGTCCGTGACAGGTTGGCTCCAGACTGGCGTGTAGTCGATTTCTCGCCTTGGGCAGCGACAGATGCTTCTGGAACCACCGCGGAGTTCGTGCGTTCGCTCGCGGGTGCGCTCGACTTAGAACCCGGCCGCGCTTCTAGGAAAGCTAAGAGAAGACTGATCCGTTACGCAAGGTTCGGTACACCGCTTCTTGGCGTGATCCCCTTCTGGGGTGCCCAGATAGAGGCCATGGCGACGTTGGGCCTTGATCGTATGTCGACGGTGGATCGTCTCGGCTGAACGAGATGCGCATGACGGCTTGATTGTGATGAGTGCTAACGCACCCGAAAGATACTTCTCCAGTAGATGGGCGGACTACTCAAGCGAGAGGCGCGAAATTGCGGGCTCGTGCCGCGCATGTAATTAGGGGAAGCGCCGCGCCGCAGTGTGAGCGTCAGCGGCATGGTGGACAATCACGCAGCACACCTATGTCAACAACGTGATGCGTGCGCTCAGCTTTCGAGGTAGCGTCATCCTTCTAACGAGAGGGCAGAGTTGTCCATAAATCGGTCGTCCTCCGGAGTGTCCGCGCATGCCCGGCCATGACGCCTCCGCGAGTGCTCTGGGATATTTGCACCAGGTCCTTTGGGGCCTCGTTGAACTGCTTCGGACTGGGCCCACTCGCCCCGACCACGGGTTGATGTTGGAAGAGCACGATGACGTTTCGTGGGCGGCGAAAGGCGAGCCGACGGAGCTTCTGCAGCTCAAACACCACACCGGGAGCGCCGGGAACCTGTCCGACAAAAGCGTTGATTTGTGGAAAAGCATAAAGGTCTGGCTCGACGACCCGAGATTCATCGCAGTAGACGGTCCGACTCTCTGTCTGATCACCACCGCTGACGCCCCAGAGGGAAGCGCAGCGTCCAAACTCCGGGCCGATCCCGAGTATCAGTACCTCGTGGGTCGCCTCTACGTCGTTCCTCACGGGGGCGGTCAGCAGCGCGATCAATAAACGCAGCGCCTCACTGGCTGTAGTTGCGTCATCGTCCACGATTGTGACCTTCGGGCACGGCATTGACAACACGTCACCTTGCACCTGCTCGCCGTGGACCGAGCGCTCTTATTCTGAAACGGCCTTGGGGAGGACAGCCGATGTGGGTGCGCTAGTCGCGGATGCTGGCGCGTACCCAGTTTGTTTCGCCGTCACTGTGACACTGAGGTATTTGCCTTGGTAGGTGGAACGCACCGTATAGCTGGGTGCCGTGGCTCCCGAGATAGCCGCCGGGGTGCCGTTAACCGTACTGCGCTGGAACCACTGGTAGGTGTAGGTGTTGCCAGCGGCGGGGGACCAGGTGCCGACCTTCGCAGTGAGGATGCTGGCGACCGCGGCCTTGCCGATGATCGTAGGCGTGCCGGCGGTCAACGTTCCTTCGGTAACAGTAACCGGGGCCGAAAGCTTGCCGACTGTTGTGTAGCCGGATTTGCTGCCTGTGACCTTCACCCTGATCGTTTTACCCAACGCGGTTGCCGGTGGTATGAAGGTCGACGCCGTAGCGCCACTGACAGCGACATCAGCTACGTACCATTGGTATTTCTTCGTGACGGTTCCGGGGCCCCAGGTGCCGACCGTGACGGTCTCAGCGGAGCCCACCTGCCCGCTGCCGGTTAGGACCGGGGTTGCTGCAGTGAGGGTGCCAGCGACGACGGTTCCGGTCGGCGCGGATGTCTTCGTGACCTCGTCGTAGCCCGTTTTGGTACCCGTAACCGCTACGGAGAGTGTCGCGCCGAGGTCGGAGGGGGTGATCCCGTAAGTCGACGTGGTCGCGCCACTGATCGTTGTTCCGTTACGGAGCCACTGGTACCTCAGGGCCACTGGTGCCGGTGCCCAGACCCCCGCCGTAGCCGTAAGCTCGGAGCCGACTTTGGCTGTTCCGGTAATAGTAGGGGTCGGTGCCGAGGTGAGGAGGCCGGGTACCTGGTACGGCTGGGAGGTGAAAGTCGCCGGTGAGGAGCCTGGTCGACTGGCGGTCACTCTTTGGGTGAGTGCCTTGCCACGATCAGCGTCGACCCAGTAGTAGCTGTAATCAGTCGCGCCAGAGATGGCGACGCCGTCCCGGTACCACTGACGGGTGGTGGTTACGTCTTCAGGGGAGAACAGCATTCCTTCGGCGTAAACCTCGTTGCCGGTGCCGTATTCATCACTGAGGTGGTAGTCGCCGGCCATCTTGATCGCACCACTGAACGGGGCCAACACGGTGTCGTCCAGGACAACACGGGCATGGTCCACGGCGGTGATGACCGTGGCGCCGCTGATTGTTGCCGAGTTCTTGTAAAACTTTGTGGCGAAGGGGACGGTGCGAGTGACGGTTCCGGGTTCCGACTGTGCGCCAAGATCATCGAAGAACGCGATCTTGTTGCTACTGCCGGGCGTCGTCATCCTCGCGAACCAACCATCGGCGTCGGTGAGGTTCGGGCCGCTGTGGGGTCCATCCCATTGACCGTTGTCGAGCAACACGTACGGCATGTACCCCAGGTTTGCTATGCCCTTGCCAGTGGAGTCCACCGCGCGACCATGGATGGACGGGGCCTGCGTGAGGGTGAAGTTGATACCGGACTTGGTGGAACCGGTGGTCAGCGCCAGAGGTGTCGCCCCGTCCTTCGTCAGGGAGTCCTTCCAGTAAATGGTGTTGTAGAACTTGCGCGTCTTGTTGCTGGCGGTCTCGTCCCAGTAGTGCGCCTCGACGATTGTCTGCTTGCTGGATGCTCGCGAGATTGTGTAGACACCCGACGCGTTCGTTGTTGTGTATGGGCCGTTATACCCACCGGGCCGGTTGGCCGTGACCTGAGCGCCCGCGAGAGGGGCTCCCGCGGAGTCCTTCACAGTTCCGGTGATGGTCGAAGCTGCCTCGATCTGGATGTTCGACACGTTCGACGGCGCCGACGTCGTCAGTGTGAAGGTTGCTGCTTCGGCGCTCGTTTCGGCATGTCCGAGATACTCCTCGACGTACGCGGGCTTGCATGCCGTGCTTCCCTCGCTCGAGCAGTAGTTGTAGTGCAGGGTGTACGTACCGGCAGACGGCGCGGTAATCGTGTAGGCACCCGTAGAGCTGGTGTATTCACCTTCGTTTGCGTAAGAAAAGTAGCCCGTGGTCGGGTCCTTCTTGTATAGGTAAATAAATACGCCGTGGAGGGCGACCGAGGTTCCGGCAGCCGTTTTGCCGGTGAGGGTCCCGCTGACGGAGTAGGTGGTCGCCGCGTTCGCGGGCGCCGCGCCGCCCACGATGGCGGTGCCGAGAGCCAGCGCGAAGGCTGCCGATACGGCGAGCAAACGATGCGCCCATCGACGCTGTTGAATAGCCAGGTTCGTCACTGATTCCTCCAGATCGTGGGCTGAGGGCTCACAATCCCCCCCCCCACACACGCCCAGAATACGGGCCAAGTTCACTTTCTCAACATGGGTAGCACTGCCCATAATCTGGTCCTCTGCAGGGCGCTTCGCGAAGCCCCATCAGTGTTGTTGAAACAGCGAGTCCGATTGATCCGACACGCAACTCGCGCGCGCGAACGTCCCGGAGGAGGCCCTCGCCCCGAACCGAGTCTGCAAAACGACATCCATAGCGACGATCGGGTAGTCAGCCGACAAGGAGCGCCAGGTAGGTGGACGATTACAAGCAACCTTAAGTTGGTGTTTGGTGCGCGGGTTAGCCAGGAAGTACACCTCTGTCGCGGTTCGCACGATGTCATATGCCTCGAGGTGATCGCCACCAACGACACAAGTGGTCTGCGATATTTCGTGAACTATTGGGTACGCGTGATGATTTCGTCATGCGGGCCGCTAGTATCAAACTAGTTTGCATCAGATCGCGGCTGTCCGATTCTCGGTTATGCGCGAACTCGAATCTTGATTGGGGAGAGTGGATGACTGGGACCCAGAACACTCCGCACGGACCGACAAAAAGTCGGCGGACTGGCGCTAGCACGATAGTTACCATCGACGATGTCGCGTCGGCCGCAGGGGTCAGCAAAACGACTGTTTCCCATGTGCTGTCCGGGAAACGACCAGTGTCGTCAAAAACTCAAAAGCACGTCGAGCACGTCATGGACGAACTCGGCTTCCAACCAAACTTTTTCGCGCAGGCACTGAACAACAACCGAAGCCACTCGCTCGCGCTTCTCGCGCAGGACATCACAAATCCCTACTATCCTGCACTCGCGCGCGGGGTTCAGCGGGCGGTGCTGGACAGCGGACACGTCGTGATGCTGTTTGATGCGGACGCTGGCCCGCAAGCCTTGCAGACCTTCATTCAAGATGCGGTTCAGCGCCGAGTCGATGGCATTATCGCCGCGGTGAGCGACATAGACGACGGTATTGAAACCCTACTCAGGGCGAACATCCCCGTAATCGTTGTCGGCGCTCGCGCGTCTCAGCTTGAGCTCGATTGGGTGACTGCTGATGATGTTCAGATCGCCGATGATGTGGTGACCCGTTTCTTCAGCTTGGGCCATCGATCGATCGGAATCATCAGCGGGCCGCCTGATGCTGCGCCCGGCGCGTCCCGGCTGCTCGGCTACCAGTCGTCGATGGCGCGGCATGGAATCAACATTCGAGAGTCCTCAGTAGTGACGGGGGATTGGACTCGCGAAGGTGGATTTTCTGCAATGCGGCGCCTGCTTGAACTGGATGAACGTCCCACGGCGGTTTTCTGCGCTAATGATCTGATGGCGATTGGTGCTGTAGACGCGATTCGCCGAGCAGGTTTGCGAATACCCGAGGATATTGCGGTCATCGGTGTGGACGACATCGACGCAGCAAGCTTGGTCAGCCCGTCGCTGACGACCGTACGAATTCCGGCCGAAGAGATCGGGAAGGCAGCGGGCGAATTACTTTTGCATCGTCTGACCAACAAAATCTCGCACGATTCACCGCCCCGCCACATCCTGGTCCAACATCGCATGATCGACCGCGAATCCGCGTAGGGGACAGCGTCATGGAAAAAACGTTTGAAACCCTTCTGCAGACCGTGGTTGTTGTCGGCTCAGCGAATCTCGATCTTGTGGTCTACACCTCCCGCACACCAGAGCCTGGCGAAACCCTGATCGGGGACCGCTTCGAAGAGCACCCAGGCGGAAAAGGGTTGAACCAAGCGATCGCTTCCGCCCGGCAGGCTTCGACGTTTTTCGTCGGCGCGATCGGGAAGGACGGAGCAGGCCGGACTCTCGGTGATGCTCTCGAGCGTGCCCGCGTGGGAATCACCCACCTTGAGCTGGTGGATGGCGCCTCCGGCGTGGCTGTCATCAACGTCGTCTCGGGTGGCGAGAACAGCATCACGGTCATTCCGGGCGCTAACGATGAAGTGACCGCGGAAGCGGCACGGATGGCGCTCGACACCATGCGTCCGCGCGCTGTCGTGACACAGTTGGAGGTACCACTCGATACGGTAGCCGCTGCTGCTGCGTGGGCTCAGGACCATGGCGCGCGCTGGATCTTCAATCCGAGTCCTCTAGGTCGCTTCACGGAAGCGCCGGCCGATCATCCGATTCGTCAGCTCCTCAGCACTGCGAACCCTCTCATCGTCAATGCCGATGAGGGCCGAGGGGTGCTGGGCCCCGATACATGGGGTGCCGACAGGTCGATTGAAGAAGTCGCCATCGAACTATCAGCGCTTGCAACCTCTGTGGTTGTGACCGACGGCCCTCGTGGGGCTTACGTTGGGGACCGCGAGGAGCTCACTTTCCTTCCCGCTGAAAGCGTTCAGGCGATCGACACGACCGGCGCGGGGGATGCCTTCGCAGGAACGCTGGCAGCTCGGCTGGTACACGGACACTCGCTGTTGGACAGCGCCCGGCATGCGGGGGCCGCTGCGGCAGCTGTCGTCGCCACAGCGCGCGTCGACCGCTGACCGCAACTTCCGGCTTTTCTCCGCGCAATTGTGGGTATGAAAAAGGGGCTGACGCGTTGCGTCAGCCCCTTTTTGGCTCGGACCTACTTGATAGCGCCGCGCATCACGCCGCCGATAATCCAACGCTGGAACACGAGGTAGATCAGTAGCATCGGTGTCAGCGCCAACAGATATGACGAGAATGCCAAGTTGTACTGCGAGGTGAATCGACCCTGGAAAACGTTCTGTACCAGTGGGAGAGTGAACTCAGCTTGGTCACTCAGCAGGACCAAGGGCAACATGAAGTCGTTCCAGACCCACAATCCGGTGAGGATCGCAACCGTCGCGTTCACAGGGGCTAACAGCGGAAAGATAACCCGCCAGTAGATGGTAAACGGACCTGCGCCATCCAGCATCGCTGCCTCCTCGAGAGAAGCCGGGATGGTGCTCATGTACCCGACGTAGAGCAAGACGTTGAACGACAGGTTGAAGATCACGTACAGGATGATCAGTCCGAACAGGTTGTCGATACCGAGAAAGGCCATTTCCTTCACCAGTGGCAACATCACGATTGGGAACGGAATGAATAGTGCGGTGAGGAAGTAGACGAACAGGCCCTTGTATAGGCGCTTGTGAAGGTTCCGAGCAATGGCGTACCCAACCAGTGAGTTGGTGAGGACCACAAAGATTACCGAGAACACGGTCACGATGAGGCTGTTGCTCAGGGCCCGGAAGAAGTCGGTCATCTGGATGGCGTCCGTGAAGTTACTCCAGACCCATTCCTTGGGGAGTGCCCAGAGATTGCCCCGCATTTCGCTTGGAGATTTCAGTGCGGTCACGACAGTGAAGTACATCGGTATGGCGATTGTCAGTGCGCCGATGGCGAGCAGAGCCGTGAGGAGCCAACGAGAGACGCGGGCGGATGAGGTGGTGTTCATGCGGAGGTCTCCCTGCGACGGAGGATGCGGAGTTGGAACGCTGAGAGTACGGCGATGATCAGGAAGTAGATGACAGCGTTTGCGGATTGGTAGCCGAATTCGCCGCCGGCGAATCCCGCGCGGTAGATGAGGAACGAGATCGACTGCGTGGCGTTGCCGGGCCCGCCTTCGGTCAATGCCACGATCTGGTCGAATACCTGAACGAAGTCTTTGAAGGCAAGGACGACGTTGATGGTGAAGAACGGTGCGATGAGCGGAAAGGTTATCGACCAGAATCGTTTCCACCCGGTAGCGCCATCGAGCTGTGCGGCTTCGGTCACGTCTTCCGGCACGGTCTGCAAGCCGGCGATGTAGATGACGGTGGTGGTTGCGCATGCCTTCCATACCGTCACGATCACCACGCCAATCCAGGCGGTGTCGGCCGAGCCGAGGATGCTCGTCGACAACCAGGGGATGTTCAGCGCCTCACCAATCTGGGGGATTCCGCTGGAAAAGATCGTGTTGAAGACGTAGCTGACGACGATGACGGAGAGAACGGCGGGCAGGAAGTACACCCCTCGCATGAATGACCGGAATCGAATGTTCGCACTTAGCCCAAGCGCCAACACCAGGCTGATCACGTTGACGAGGATGGTGGACACGATCGCGAACTGAAGGGTGAATACGTAGCTGTTGAGGACGTCGGTGTCCTGGAACAGTCGGATGTAATTGTCGAATCCGATGAAGTCGAACGAGCCGTATCCGCGACTGTCGGTGAAGCTGTAGATGACGCCCTGCAGTGCAGGAATGGTGTGGAAAACGAAGAACAACACTGCGGCGGGCAGCGCCATGAGGAGAAAAGCTCGCGACGTGGTGCGCATTGGCTGAGACCTTTCGGATCGGGGTGCTGGGCGGTACACGTGCCCGCCCAGCACGGGGCCGTTATTTGGCGGGCTTCAGCCCATAGGTCGCGAAGTCCTTGTCCAACGCTGCAAGGTAGGTGGCTTGGTCACCTGAGTTGAGGTAGTCCCAGGTGATGGCCTGGTAGTTGGTGCCGCCGGCGAACATGCCATCGGAGTAGGTGGCGGTTTTGCCGGCGTCGATCCAGTCAGTTTTCAACGAGTTCATGAGCGGATCTTCAGCTGGCACGTCGCTGCGCACGGAGAAAAGAGCCTGTTGGTCGGCGAAGATCTTCTGAGCGGGGGCATCCATGAGGTAGTCCAGGAACTTCTGCGCCTCGACCGGGTGGTCCGTGTCTTTGGAGATCGACAAGAATGAGTCAGGACCAGCTGGCACCTTTGTAGCGGCAGCAGGGTCTGGGCTGGGCATAACGAAAGCGCCGATGTTCAAGTCCGGGTTTGCTTTCTTGATGCTGGGCAGTGCCCATGTTCCGTCTACGTACATGGTGCCGTCGCCGTTCGCAAACGACGCCAGGGCGGAGTCGTAGTCGGCCCCGAACGCGTCGGGCTGAGCGTAGGCCTTCAGCTCGAGCATTTTTTTGGTGGATTCGTCCCACTGCGGCTGTGTTTCGAAGGTGGTTTTGCCTGTTTGCAGTTCGGCGAGAAGATCGGTGGGCTTGGCAGATGCGACTACGGAGTTGGCTAGAGCCATGGCCGGCCACGTGCCCTTCCACCCGAATACGAAAGGAGCCCCGCCAGCGTTCTTGATCTTCTGGGCGTTGCTGAGGAAGTCATCCCAGGTTGTCGGGACCGTGAGGTCGTACTTCTTGTACTGGTCAACGTTGTACAGGACGAGCTGAGCGTTTGTTGCCCACGGAACCGCCAAATTCTGCTGGGTCTGCCCGGCTTCCTTCAGGTAGTTGAGAGCGGACTTGTCGGAAACAGCGGAGAGAGCGTCGGTTCCGGAGAGATCGGTCAGTAGATCTCCCTGGGCCATGTCGTAGTAGCTGCTGACGTTGAGGGAGATCAGATCGGGGACGTCGCCTTTAGCCAGTCGCGACTTGAGCACGGTCACGGCATCTTGCACGGACGTTTGTTTTACTTCGATGTTGGGGTTGTCCTTGACGAAGTCGGCGATGAGCTCGTCAACCGTGCTTATTGCTTCCGTTTTGCTCTGGAACAGCTCCAGCGTGACCTTGCCGTTTGATGGGCCGGCGCTGCAGCCAGCGAGTGAGATGGTCACTGCGGACACTGCCGCTGTCACGAGCGCGATGCGCCACATTCTGTTTTTCACGATGCCTCCTTGAATCGAGTATTACTGCGGGTGGGAATTAGAAGCGGGTCAGAGGGTCGCCAGGCGGCGAAAGAATAGGGAACGAAACGCAGCAACATCGGTATCAACAGCTGCAATGAGGTTGTGGCCGCGTGTTTCGTAAGTGCAGATCTCCGGGTGAGCCACGGCTGCAATGACGAGCGGATCGTGGAGGAGGCAGAATCTAGCGTCTCGGTCGCTGCCGAGTCGTTCAATGTCGATCCACGATGCGACACAGTCGGCGAGCCACGCCCTGACCTCATCACCGGATGCCGGTGACGGCGTATCACGCAGCAGTTCAGCATCTGCAAGGTTCATTCTGACGCGGCTGGTTTGGTCGATGCCGATCATGCGGACCGGCACGCAGGAGTCAAGAACGATCGCCATTGCATCGGGATCAACGAAGACGTTGAAATCCTCAACGACGGTGATGTTCTCAACATGTCCGGTCGCGTTGCCCGCCATCACCACGATCTCTTTCACATTGCTTGCGAAATCGGAGTCGAGTTTGATCGCATACGCGACGTTGGTTAGCGGGCCAATGGCCGCGATAGTGACATCGCCTGGCCGCGCGGCCGCCGCTTCCACCATCCACGCAGCAGCCTGTTTATCGGTGGGTGCGTCGCCAACATTCGTTACGCTCGACCGTTCAGGGAACGGCATTCCGAACGTTCTCCACACGTCTTCCATCTTTTGTCGCAACGGACGAACAGCGCCGTGTAAGACCGGTACATCGGTTCGACCGAGGCGCCGCAGCAGCTCGCTCACACTGCGATAAACGGAATGGACGTCAGCGTTCCCATTCACCGCGGTGATTCCGAGCACCTCGATCTCAGGTGCCGTGAGAGCAAGCGCGATGGCGAGACCATCATCGATGACGCTCCCCGGCAGACCGATTCCGCAATCGGTATCGATAATGACCGGCTGCCGTCTCACGCTGAAACTTTCGAGAATTGCTTTCTGAGGATCAAGGTGCGGTCCGTGAGTTCGTCGATGGTGATGCGGTCGAAGCCCCGCACTGCGCTACGAACATGGATGTGAGTCGTGCCCACCAGCTCCGCGGGTATGGCTTCCTCACCATACAGGGCACCCCAGATGCTCCCGGCTGTCGCTCCATTCGAATCGGTGTCCGAGCCGCCAGCAATCGTTTTGGCAACCGCATCGGTGAAGGTCTTGCCCCAGAGGAGGCCAGCGGTGAGGATGGCAGCATTGTTCACCGTGTGGACCCAGTTGTAATGGCCGAGGTGCTCGTCGATCCAATCGAGGGCAGCATCAAAGCTCGCACCGTCGGACCGCAACTTCACTACGCCTGAGACTGCTTCGTACAGGCGCGATTTTGGCGGAACCACCGCGAGTGAGGCGACGACAGCTGCGAGGGCGTCCTCGGATGCGAGCGCGGCGGCAACGAGCGCGGCCGCCCACATCTCCCCGTACACGCCGTTCTTAACGTGGCTGAGACGAGCGTCCGTGATCGCGGCGACAGCCGCCGAGGCGGGATCTCCGGGGTATACGTAACCGAAGATATCGGCTCGGATTAACGCTCCGATCCACTCTCGATAGGGATTGAGGTATGTCGCCGTTTCCGGGATGGTCTTCCCGAGAACTAGATTCCGGTACGCCGCGCGTTCGGCGGTGAACGTCTGTGTGAACGGGAGCCGGTCGAGCCACTCTCGGGCGATATCTTCCGTGGTGATTGCGGGACCGTAGGTTTCGAGCATGAAGAGCCCGAGGATGGTCCAGTCGATATCGTCATCGCGAGGAACATCAGAGAACGAGCCAAGAGTGGATGTTTCGGCATCCGGGTGCAGCCACCAGAGCCCTTCCGGACGTGGGTCGACCAAGTTGACGAAGCCGGTCTGCGGCCAGTCCCCTCCAGCGCGCAGGTACACCTCTACTTCGCGCCGGCTGAGGCCTTCGACGGGCTTTCCCATTGTGTTGGCGACGGTTCGTCCCAGCCAGGCTCCCTTCATGCGGCTTCGCTCCGTCCCCGACACGATCGGGATAACAGGCGCCGATGCCGCCAGGGTGCGTAGCTCAGCCTCGTCATCGGGCTCAACGTATGCCCAGTCGGCTCGTAGCGAGAGAGAGTCGAGTTCACGGGCCACCTCAGCCAACGCGGGGAGGTCATTTTCATCGGCGGCTCGGCGAGCACGTTCCCACCGGTCGCCGACAGGGAAGCCACTGTGGGCCTTGTGCTCGGCCTCATCAGGAACCATGTCGCGTGGGTCGAGGACGTCATGCATGTGAACTCCGTTGGTCAAGTGATTATCAAACTAGTTTGCGTAGCTGCAAGAAACACCCTTGTCCATCGATGACCCGATAGCCACAATGGCAGTACTTCAAGTGGCGCAAACCGCTTTGCGTGAATGGACACTAACACACGAAGTAAAGGTCGCGCGATAGTTTGAACGCATCCCGGCGTGGGCGCCGGGCGCGGTGGGTTCGGACGGAGCGCCCGGCGATGTCGGCGGAGAGGTCAGATTCCTGCGTCGTCGACTTGAGAGGGTTCGATCGCAAGCTGGACCAAGTCCAGTTGGTGGTGGAAGCTTGCGTGGCTTCGGCGGGCTCCGCCCGGCTGCGCTGCTTTTAGGTTTTGTCGCAGATGTTCGATGACTTCTCTCGCAAGTGAGTTCTCCGGTGCGGGCCATACGCCCACGAAGAGTCCGCCTGGTTCGACAAGGTTGTGCCAGGGGAAGTTCACGATCCCAAAGCCTTCGACAAACGCGGGCACTATTCCTGCCGTAAGACGGACAACGTGGTGGTCGGCCCACATACGTCGAAAGGTAGGTTCGCGCACGGACAGCACGCCAACGATCTCTCTGAGCCGCGGGTCGGACGGGTTGCCATGGAACCGCAGCGCTGACACGACGGTCCGCGCTAGAGCCTGCCACTCCTCCCTTTCCCGGTAGGAGGGGTGCATTGCGAACGCGGTCATTACCGTGTTTGAGCCTGGGTGCATACGCGGAAACAGCGCGCGCGCTAGCTCATTCATGTAAATGACATCCTGGTTGCGGTCGTAAACACATACCGGCAGGTTCGACCATTGCGCGATCAGTTGCATAAGACCGTCGCTCACCGCGGGCGGTTCTGACTCTTTCCTGACGATTGGTTCGGGCAGGGCCAGCCGATAGAAATATTCTGTTGCGTCGGCGTTGAGCTTCAGTGCCTTCGACAGTCCGCGCAGAACCGGCGCAGACAGTTGGTAGGCCTGGCCTTGCTCCAGCCGGACGTAGTACTCCACGCTGATGCCGGCAAGTACGGCGACCTCTTCTCGTTTCAGCCCGGGGACGCGTCGATCCGCGTCGACCGGGAACCCCATGTCCTCGGGTTTCAGCTGCGCGCGTCGGGCTCTCAGGAACTGAGCAAACCGGTTTGACTGCTGAGACACGAGAATCTCCAATGGAGCGAAAGAAGGTCAGATAACCCCCGATGTCTCACATTGCGTTACTCGCGCGCGGAAGTAATCCCCAGCGAGTTAGACCTTTATCCCCAGTCGCCTGGCTGGCTCTATCGAGTGCGGCGGGCGACACGCTCAACGAGGGCCCGTCGGTTCGAGATTCCCCATTTGTCGTATATGTGCCTGACGTGCGAAAGGACCGTATGCTGCGACAGAGATAGATCGGAAGCGATCTGCCGTGTCGTCGCGCCCGTAGCCAATCTCTCGGCTACTTGCAATTCTCGAGCGCTGAGCAAGCCGGAATGCTGGAGCGGGGCCTTGGGGCGACGTCTAACCCCCATTCCCCGCAGGTGACGAAGCACGCGGTTGGCGTCACGAACTGCGCCGTGTTTTTCGAGAATGTCTGCCGCCTCGCTCCACCAAGCTTCAGCGTTTGTAGGGTCGCCTTCCACGGTGGCAAGGCCCAAGTCTTCCAGCGCAAGTGCGAGCGCCAGGGGGCGGTCGGTGTTGCGGAGAAGCTCCACGGCCCTGTGGAACGCGCTGATATCGCCACGAAGGAGGCCGTCGATGTGGTGGTGGATGCCTTCAGCCAGCGGATTTCCTGGATTGCTCAGCGCCCGCATTTCTGACACTTTCGCCAACGTCACAAGCCGACCCTCCTGGTCGGCGGCACGCCACATTCGGGCGAGGACCGCATCATCGGCGGTGTCGGCGGGTGTCATTAGCGATGGCGTTGGCACGCTCAATGTCTCGTACGCAGCACTGGTGTGCTCGGTGACAGCATCCGAATCGCCGTCAGCGTCAGCCGTCAACGCCAGCAGCCACAGCCCGCTCAGGTGAAGTGCTGAGCCTTCCGCCATTTCGCGCACTTTCCGCACCTGCGCCTGACACGCAGCATGATCACCTTCCAGAAGAGCGACACGGTAGAGGACTACTCCCGCGGTGGCCTGTGCGAAGTCGCCAAGGTCCAAGTCGGATGACATACCCATAACCGTCTCGGCCTGAGCCTTCGCGTCCTCTAGTTCCCCAAGATCGAAAAGGACGCGGCATTTCACCATCGTCCAAAACGCGAGCGCAATGCCGCTTCGAGTGCGAGTTGTCTCTGCAATTCGTTCGTCGACGATCCCCAGGGCTCGCCGTCCGTTGCCGACAGCGTTCGTCAAGAATGCTGGCCAGAGACCCTCGGGGAGCCACTGCGCGACCTCGAAGCCGGGCAGCCGCGCCATGCTTGTCGCAGCTCGGCCTATGAGTTGCGCGGCTTCTGCCCATTGGTGCTCGTAAAAGCGAAGGACTGATTCGGTGGCGTCGACTGTAGCCAATGCTGCGGTGTCCCCGGCTACTCGCGCTGCCGTACGCGCTTCGTCAATCGATTGAGCCAACCGTCGATAGTCGCCGAGATTCGCAAGGTTAAGGGTTCTGACCGCCAGAAGCTGAGCGCGAACGCGGAGGGGCACGCCGTCCATCGCGAGCGCTTCGTCGCAAGTCGCGATTGCGTCGGCAAAAGAGGACTCTGTCTCTAACCGCGCGATGGACAATTGCGTTTTGGCACGGTCTTCGGGGGAAAGCACCGACCGAAGTCCGAGCGCGAGTGTCTTCGCAGCGTCAACGCGACCCCCGACCCACATGACGGGAATCAAGTCCGACAGAAGCCCGTACTGCTGAGGCGAAGATGCAAGCTCCGCAGCACGATTTGCCAAGCTGGCGGCGCCGGCTGCATCGACCGGCGCGAGGGCGAGGGCGGCATCGTGGAGGAGCTTGACTGCTGCGACGTCACCTCGTTCTGCCGACTCCGCTACCGATGCGGCGACAGCCAAGAGGGGCTCACCAGATCGGAGGCGGATGTCTGCTGCGCGTCGGCGAAGGTGGGCACGAACGGTCGGGCGGAGCATCGATTCCGCTGTCTCGCGAATGGCATCGTGGCGAAAATGAAGCGGTGACCCGTCAACAAGAATGTCGGCTTCTATGGCTAGGTCCAAGCTGTCGATAAGGTTACTCGTGGTTTCCCCGAGCAATTCCGCCAGGTTGGACACCGAGAAGTCCCGGCCCAGAACGGATGCGACGAGTACGAGGTGTTTGGCTCCGCGGGGCAACCGGTTGATCCGCTCCCTGATCGAGGCGCCGAATCTTTCGGGGAGTTGACCGCCTTGGACGGCGGCAACTTGCTCGTTCACCGTGACGAGGTTTTCCTCTACAAGGCCTTGAACAAGTTCACTGACGAGCAGCGGCAAGTTCTCCGCTCGTCGCAGAGTCGCCTCAAGGTTGGCATCGGGCACCGCACCAAGGAGGTCGGTCGCCATGTCTACGGTGGCGTCGTCCGACAGCGATTCGACGCGGATCACGGTTCCCGCAGCAGCCCATTCGTCGAGGGCGGCGGTGACGCTGGCGTCTCGTTCGCCGGCTCTCACTGCAAACGCCCAGAGGATCGGCAGGTCCATCATGCTGGCGACCAGCGACCGAAGGATGGCCACTGATGCGGCATCTACCCATTGCAGGTCATCGACAAGAAATAGGAAGCTTCGATTCTGGGCTGCGCTCTCCACGGCGTTGCGGAAAACCTGAATGAACCAGTATCGGGAGTCGGGACTCGCTGACAAAGAGGCGACATCTGCGGCAGTGAGCAATGTCGGCTCGGCGGCAAGAGCAGCCTCCGCCAGGACCGCGGTGGGGACAAGGTGGGAATCCGGATCGGGGACTGCAACCACTGACCGCCACCCAGCATTTTTGGTGGAGCCCAGGATTTCACCGAGAAGTCGAGTCTTCCCGGATCCCGCTACGCCTTCCAAAATCAAAAGCCGAGCTCCACCAGCGTCGACGTCCGAGATCGCCTGCGCAACGATCTCAGCTTCTGCAGACCGTCCGCGAAGAGGGAAGCGGAAGCGGTCACTGCCGACAAGGGTTTTGCGGTCGCTGCCGTTCGAGGCGACGGAATTGCTAGGGGTAGTCATGTGGTGTGAGCGATCTGGTTGGAGGAATGTCTGGGAGTGTTGCTGCCCGGTAGGCCTTGTGAGCGCCCGGCACGGTTGCTGGTGAACTCGACAACAATGTCCGTTTCCAAGCGCAAGCCAAGTGTGCAGCAGATCATCGATCCCATGATGTCAATACTTTCGGAGTCGGTGAGTGGTGCAGCTGAATGTAGTCCTTGGAACCGCCGATTGGACTCATTTATCTATTGCGCCGCCGACGCGTTTTCGAGTTGGTACCGCCAGTCGAGCGGGACACGGTTGCTCGGTCCGGGTACCTGTTGAGACTCCGGGTGACTGGTTGGCGGGGCCAGGGCGACACCGTCAACTTCGGTCTCGGAGCGCCAGTTCCAGAACCAGGTTTCCCCTGGTTCGAAGCTTTGTATAACAGGGTGTCCAGTGTCGTAGAAATGTTTACGGGCGTGACGGTTCA
>Ga0247742_10000948_pt1 | contig 21540 bp, 20 predicted proteins | sample UWRJL208509C2_FD_180944 | JGI IMG/M metagenome (GOLD analysis project Ga0247742, IMG submission 180944) | Plant litter microbial communities from Arlington Agricultural Research Station in Wisconsin, United States - UWRJ-L208-509C-2 | ecosystem: Environmental > Terrestrial > Plant litter >... | reverse complement strand
GCTGCCGTTGCTCAAATACACCGGCAACGCAATATTGTTGGTGTTGTTTGGCGTTGAAGTCTGGATCTGGGCCGGAGAATTGACCGTATCGGTTTTTGTCTCCATGTAGCTGAGCGACACGTACGCTTTCGTAGTGTCATTGATCTTCACGGTGAAGCGACCATAGACGCCGCCTTCCTTCGTCTTGGCCTGGATCTGGGTGTACTGCGCCGTCGTGTTCTGCTGGCAGTAAGTACCCGACGTGTCGGTGGTAAGGGTGCCTTTCGCGCCGCATCCGCCGGTCAGCAGGCTGGCGGTGGCGCCGCTGTTCGGAACACCGGTGGTGACGTCGCCCGGCGTGCCCAGCGTGCCGGGGGTGACCGAGCCGTAGATCGAACCCGAGCCGTTCGCCGGCTGCCCCGGCTGGAGATTGGCGCCACCGATGCGACTGAGGTCCTGGGTGTTGAAAGGAAAGGCGCGGTCACCCGCCTGGATGGCGTTGTCCTCCTCGAACTGCGCGCTGAAGTAGGCGTTGTAACCGTCCTTATTCAGGTCGCCGCCGCCGGCAAGGAAGGTACCCTTGCGCGTAAAGCCACCGCCATGGGCAGAGTTGCCTACATCAGCCGACGCTTCCACACCCTGGTAGCCAGGTTTGAGGATCACGTTGACCACGCCGGCGATGGCGTCGGCGCCATAAAGCGAGGAGGCGCCGTCCTTGAGTACTTCGATGCGGTCGACCGCGGCGAGCGGGATCGTATTCAAGTCGACGAAGGAGCGCTCGCCATCATCGGCGACGGCGTAGTTGGCGGCACGATGGCCGTCGATCAGTACCAGGGTGGAGTTGACTGTCAGGCCACGCAGGGCCACACCCGACGATCCTGCCGCAAAACCGTTGGTGAAGCTGTTGGGAATCGAGCCACTGTTGTCGGCGGAGATAGAGCGCACCACATCGGAAATGGTGGTGTAACCGCTGCGGGCGATGTCCTTGGCGGAGATCGTGGTCACCGGCGAAGCGGTTTCGGTATCGATGCGCGGAATGGCCGAGCCGGTCACCGTGATCGTCTGCAGGGTGCTGGGGGTGGTACTGGTGTCCTGCGGGGCCGCATCAGTGCTGGCGGCCTGTGCCCACGCCGTACTTGCGACCGGAGTGAGAAGAAGCGTGGCCAGGGCGCACGCGAGCTTAGTACGTTTCATGATGACGACCCTTACGCTTATTTTTAGGCAAAGCGGTCTAGCCCGATGCGATCATCAGGTGGGTAAACGCGCTTGAAATGACGAGGTCGTTAGTAGGGGAAGACCTTGTCTGCCATCGAGTCTTTCATCATCACCGGGCGTATACAAGCAGTTAACACGACCGCTTGGAATTACGATTTCGGTGTGGGTTATATGCGCATCGCAGGCGTATGCGAATGGCGTCGTCGCGAATCTTTCGGCCTTTCCGGCTCTTATCGAGCAAGCTCGTAAGTATGTATGTTTTTAACGCGCCTCAAGATCCCACGTTGCTTTCGTTTTCATTTCATCAGAATGAACCGCAGGCAACATGACGTTGAACTCAAGGAAAGCTCGAGTGCAATTGTCATGATCGGGCCTCAGGCCATCGCATCTCGTGCTATTCGTCCGGGCGGAGAAGCCGAGAGCAAGAAGCAGAAGCTTTCGCCAATGACTCAATACGACCCGGGCGGCGCTTTCTCGCCCAGCCACCCTTCCTCCGGGCGTTTGTGCGCCTTGAGTCCTTGCCAGCAAGTCAGCGCGCGCAACGTCCATTGCCGGCCGATGGCCAGGACAAGCCCCAGGGGTGCTTTCATGGCATCGCGAAGCGGCGACACGCCGGGATAAGCCGGTGTCACATGGAGGTACTTCCTGCACACGCGATTGAACTGATGCACGCGTGCGAGATGCACCGTGTGCCTGGTGTAGAAGGTGACGCCGATGGAGACGGACACGCCGTCGCCCGGTGTCGCCCAGTCCGTGGTGGTACGCGTCATGTGCGGTGAGGTGGTCGGGAAGTACACACCGTCGCCGGGCCCGCTGTCGAACTCATGGCTTGAAACACGCGAGGATTCCTTGAGCCTCACCTCGCGCAGCGTGTGGCTGACAATGAAGTCCTCCACATGGGCGGCGGTGACGGCGTCGCGGTCGGATGGCTCCCAGACGCTCAGCACCTTCCTGCCGTGCAGCTGGAGCCAGAAGTTGTTCTCGCGATCGATGTGGAAGGGCGTTACCGAAGGTGGCGCCGAGATGAAGATGAAACCGGTAACGTTGAAGATGCCGGGTTGCTCGCGTTCGATGGTCGCCCGCACGCCATCGATGATGGCCTCGAGCAGGGCGCGGTAGCGCGGTATCGCCTCGACGTTGTAGAGCGCGATCCACGAGCCGGTCTCTTCGATCCGCTCGAATACGTCATCGATATCCCGTCCGTCGGGATGCCGCGCATCATGGCGGAACGCCGAGGCCTGGGTCATGCCGGGCTTGATGAACCGGCATTTCTCCAGGGGCATGAGTTCCTTCGCCAGCCGGGCCAGTTCCGGAAGCTGGAACAGGGGGTGGTGATTGAAATCGTGGTGCAGCCGGTTGATCCGGTGCGTCGAGAACCCTTGTGGATCGAGAGGCTGCACGCGGTATGACGGCGCGGCCGAATCGTTCACCATGATGATCGCTCCCCTGAATTTCGGGCCGCCCTGCCGGACATGGAGAGCGTCGTACTTCCTTGCGCGCATCGCCACACGACCTACGGTCTAACCGCAAGGTATTGCGTAGGAATTCCGTCCAGGGAGGGCCAGGCACGGAAACGGAAAGGGGCCCTCGCAGGCCCCTTCGTCGCTTCCGGAAAGGCTCAGGCGGCCCTGGCAAGCCTTGAAGCCGTCACCGGTTTATTACGAAAGGCCACCCCCATCCGGTTGAAGGCGCTCATCAGCGCGATCGCGGTGGAGAGATCGGCGAGCTCCTTGTCGCTGAACTCGGTGGCGGCGGCGTCGTAGTCGGCGTCCGGCACGCCGGTGTCCGCGACCAGCGCGACCGACTCCGCCCAGGCCAGCGCGGCCTGTTCGCGCTTGCTGAAGACTTCGCCCGATTCGCGCCAGGCGGCAGTCAGGATGAGCTTCTCGAAGGGTACGCCGTGCTTGTGCATGTCCTGCGAGTGCATGTCGATGCAGTAGGCACAGCCGTTGATCTGCGAGACGCGAAGAAACACGAGGTCGATGAGGTGCTTGTCCAGACCGCTCTGCCCGAGGTAGCCGTAGACGGCGACAAAGCCCTTCATGGCGTCGGGAGCGATCTTCATATAGTCGATGCGGTTGCTCATGGCATGTACTCCGGCAGAGGCGTGGATGGTTTGCGATGGGCGATAGTTTCTGGTCTCGACGGGCTACTCGAAAGAGCCAAGAACGCGTGCCTGCGATGTACCATTCATCCATGGACGGTTCCTTCGGCATATCTCTTGACCGGTCAGGGCGGCTGTCGCTCTCCGAGCAGATAGCGGACGGCATCCGCGCCGCGATCCGCGAAGGACGCCTCGCGCCCGGTGCCCGACTCCCTTCCTGGAACGATCTCGCCGCCCAGCTGGGCGTGGCGAGGGGGACTGTCCGTACCGCCTACGAGCGCCTCTCGGACGGGCAATTCATTGTCGCGGCCGGTGCCGCGGGCACCCGCGTGGCGCGGCGTCCCCCGGCCAAACGGCCGGACCCCGAGCCGCCACGTGCCCGCGAGGCGCTACGCGCCTTTCCTACCGGTGCGACCCAGCCCCTGCCGTTCCAGATCGGCGTGCCGGCGGTGGACCTTTTTCCCACCGCGCTCTGGTCACGGATGCTGGCGCAGGCTGCCCGTGAGGCTGCGGCCACGCCGGTGGGTTATCCCGATGCGCGCGGCGAACCGAAGCTGCGCGCCGAGATCGCTGGCTATCTGGCCGTGGCGCGAGGCTTCGCGTGCCACCCCTCACAGGTGTTCGTGACCAACGGATACGCCGGTGCCTTCGGCATCGCCATGCGTGCGCTACACCTGCACGGCGCTCAGGCCTGGGTCGAGGACCCCGGCTACCCCTTCGCGCGGACGGCGCTGGCCTGGACCGGGCTCACGTGCGCGCCGGTGCCGGTGGATGGCGAGGGCCTCGACGTGGCGGCCGGGATAACGCGTGCACCGGACGCCCGGCTGGCCCTGGTCACGCCGGGCCAGCAGGCACCGCTCGGCGTCACCCTTTCGCTGGACCGGCGTCATGCGCTGCTCGACTGGGCAGATGCCGGCGACCGCTGGATCGTCGAGGACGACTATCTGGGCGAACTCCAGCTCGGCCGGCGAGCCGCGCCCGCTCTGGCCTCGATGGATGGTCGGCGGGTTATCCATATCGGCACGTTCAGCAAGACGATATCGCCCGCCATACGCGTCGGATATCTGGTCGTGCCGCGCAACGTGATCGGAGCGGTGACCGAAGTCGTCGGCACGCTGGACCCCGCGCCATCGCCCTCCGTGCAGCTGGCGGTCGAGGCCTATCTGCGCGACGGCCATTACCTGCGTCATCTCCGGCGTATGAAGCGCGCGTACGCCGAGCGACGCGATGCGCTCGGCGCCGCGCTGACCCGACTTGGGATCGAACACGACGCCGGCGCCCTTGCCATCCGCATCCATCTGCCCGAAGGCGTGGACGACGCGGCCGTAGCCCGGGCGGCGCTGGCCGAGGACCTCTCGCCGCTGCCGATGTCACCCTGGTACGCGACGGGCGTAGCACCTCGCGGCGGACTGCTGCTGGGCGTGACCAATGTCCCGGCCGAACAGGCGGCCGCCTACGCCGAACGCCTCTGGCGGATCGTGCGACGCCAGGTCGCATGAGACAATCGCGTTTTATCCGGGAAGCACCGCTTGTCCATGACGCCCGACAACCTCCCGGTTCCGACCGAACCCTTCACCGATGTCGACCGGACGTGGATGGCGCGCGCCCTGGCGCTGGCTGTGCACGCGCGCGATGCCGAAGGCGAAGTACCCGTGGGTGCCGTACTGGTGATGGATGGCGTGGCGGTCGGTGAGGGCTGGAACCGCAATATCACGCTCAACGACCCCACGGCACACGCGGAGATCCAGGCGTTACGCGCGGCCGGGCAGGCGGTGTCCAATTATCGCTTTCCGGGGTCCACGCTGTACGTGACGCTGGAACCCTGCGCCATGTGTGCGATGGCCATGGTGCATGCGCGCGTCGGCAGGGTGGTGTTCGGCGCGACGGATCCGAAGACGGGTGCGGCGGGTAGTGTCTTCGACACGCTTATTTCAGAGCGCCACAACCATCGGGTCGACGTGCGGGGCGGCCTCGAAGCGGATGCGGCCAGCGCGATGCTTCGCCAGTTCTTCCGCGCGCGCCGTTAGGCGTAGGGCGCAAGCGCTTCCGCGCAGGATTGTTCTATCTTCAAGGTCAGCAAGGCATCGGCGCGTGTCACCCCGAGGTTCACCGATGCGATGGGCAGGCCGCGCCGGGAGGCTTCGAGGACGAAGCGGTAGCCCGAATAGACCATCAGCGATGAACCCACCACGAGCATCGCGTCCGCGCGGCCAAGATGTGCCCACGCGGTGTCGACCCGCGCGCGTGGCACGTTCTCGCCGAAATACACGACATCGGGCTTGAGAATGCCGCCGCAGACCGTGCAGGCGGGAATGTCGAAGCGGGAGAAGTCCACGCCGTCGAGATCGGCATCGCCGTCGGGGGCGATGGCGGCATGGAGATCCAGCCAGTCCGGGTTGGCCGCTTCGAGCCGGGCCTGCATGGCGTCGCGGCGCGTGATATCCCCGCATTGCATACAGCGCACGCGATCGAGCCGCCCGTGCAGGTCCACGACATTGATGTTGCCTGCGGCCTCGTGCAGACCGTCTACGTTCTGGGTGAGCAGCAGTTCGATTCGTCCGGCGTGCTCCATGGCGGCGAGCGCGCGGTGGGCAACGTTCGGTTGCACGGAGCCGAAGTGCCGCCAGCCAATCATGCCGCGTGCCCAGTAGCGCGCTCGCGCTGGGGGACCGCTCATGAAGACCTGCAGGGTCATCGGCGGGCTACGCTTCCAGGCGCCCTGGACATCCCGGTAATCGGGAATGCCGGAATCCGTACTGATGCCCGCGCCGGTGATGACGAACAGGCGCGAATGCGTCTGTAGGAAAGCGCCAAGCGGATCGTCGGCGTCGAGGGCGGGCAGGGTATTCACGGCCCCGAAACTATAGCCGATCGCCGTCGCGGTGATCGCGTAGCAGGGCCAGGACCGCCCCGGCATCCTCACCGAAGTCACGGACTGCGCGGTCAGTCGCGTCACCGCGACCGGCGGCAAGGTCGCGCTCCAGCAGCAGGCCCACCTGGGCCAGTTCGCTGGCTTCGGCCATGCCAAGTACACCGGAAACGCGGTGCAGCCACGCCTGCAGATGATCGACGCCCGCTTGCGCGAGCAGGCCTTCGAGATCGGCGAGATCGCGACTGAGTGCGAGGTCGAGCGCGGCAATGACTTCGACCAGGGCCGCCTGGCCACCGAGAGTCGACCTCAGGGCGTCGATATGCACGCGTGGCAAACGTCGAGGCATGGCGAACGTCAGCTCGACGATGACACGCGTCCCGACCTCGGGTCCTGATTCGACCTGTAGCTGGCCACCGAGACGCTCTACCGAGGCTTTGGGTATGAGCATTTTCGGATCGGTGGTCAGTGCAGGAGGGCCATTGTCGGTCACGGTCAGATGCACCGTCTGGCTGCTGGGTGTCTCGCCCACGAGGTCCACCTGCAGGGCTACGTAACCACCCGCGGCGACGTCGATCGCGCGCTCGAGCAGGCCGCTCAGAACCGTTCCCAATTCATCCAGCGCACCGGTCAGATCGGGCGCCACGGCGGGATCCACGTCCAGTTCCAGCGCGGTTTCGTCGGCTCGGGCCAGCGGCGCATAACGGCGGCCAAGTGTGGCGAGCAGGGCCGGCAGGTCGTTTACCGGGCGACGTCGCTCGAACCAGCGTGCGAGGCTTCCGACCACGCGCCTCATGCGTGCGAGATGGTGTCTCCAGCTTGGCGTACCGATACGCGATGTGCTCAACTTCGCGCCCTCGGGAAAGGATCACTCATGGTGTACCGCGTTATCCTGGCCGACGATCACCCCGTCGTGCTCAAAGGTCTCAGCCTGGCTTTGGCCAAAGACCGCCTGGCCACCATCGTGGGCGAAGCACAGTCGCCCGACGAGTTGCTCGCGCTGCTGGGCGACACCCCTTGCGATGCACTGATCACGGATTTCAGCATGCCCGCGCCGGGCCGCGATGGCCTGGCCTTGCTTGCGGAGCTGCGCGGGCGGTTTCCGGAACTTCCCGTGATGGTCATCACCACCCTGGCCAATCCGGCGCTTTATCGGGAGATCCTCGCGACGGGCGTGCTCGGGCTGATCGGCAAGTCGGGCGATGCGCGGGAAATTCCGGAGGCGCTGGTGGAAATCGTGTCGAACCATGTCTACCTCGGATCATCGGTACGGGCGTTGCTCGGCGCGCCGCCAGGCACGCCGATGGGAAAATCGGGAACCCTGGCGGATCTGTCGCCGCGCGAAGTGACGATCCTTCGCCTGTTCGCCGGGGGTAACAGTGTGACGGACATCGCCCGGGAAACCGGGCGGGGACTCTCCACCATCAGTCAGCAGAAAACCAACGCGATGCGCAAACTCGGGCTCGAAACGGACGCGGAAATCTTCGAATACATCGACCGATTGCGGCTTTAGGACTTACGGGGCGAGAGACCGCCGTCACGATAGCGGCGTGACGGCGTGGGCGACATGGAAGAATTCTGAAAACATTGACATCTCCGTTCAGCGGCGCGGCCTACAATGTCGGGTCGAGGTGCCGCGCGTGCACCGCTCAAGGAGATAGCATCGGTGAGTGCCAAGGTCAGTCCTCTCGCGGGCAAGCCCGCCACTGAAATCCAGCCGGTCGATGTCGCTGCGCTTCTTGCCGCTTACCGTGACCTGCGGCCTGACCCCTCGGTGCCGGAGCAGCGCGTGGCATTCGGTACCTCGGGTCATCGTGGTTCCTCGTTCGACCGCTCGTTCAACGAGTGGCACGTCTGGGCCGTGGTCCAGGCGATCTGCGAGTACCGCGCCCAGGCGGGTATCGATGGTCCGCTCTTCGTGGGCATCGACACCCATGCGCTGTCGAAGCCGGCTTTCGAGAGCACGCTCGAAGTGCTTGCCGCCAATGGCGTCGTCACGCATGTGTCCAAGGGCGGTGAGTTCACGCCGACGCCCGCGGTCTCGCACGCCATCCTTGCCTTCAACCATGGCCGCGAGCGCGGAAAGGCCGATGGCATCGTCATCACGCCGTCGCACAATCCGCCGGAAAGCGGCGGCATCAAGTACAACCCTCCGCATGGTGGCCCCGCGGACGCCGACGCGACCTCGTGGATCGCCGCGCGTGCCAACGCCTTGATAGAAGGTGACCTGCGTGAGGTGAAGCGTCTGACGTTCGCACAGGCGCAGGGCGCGGCGAGCACGAGCGAGTACGACTTCCTGCAGCGCTATGTCGACGACCTCGGCGACGTGCTCGACCTCGATGTGATCAGTGGCAGCAACGTTCGCATGGGCGTGGATCCGCTTGGCGGTGCCGGCGTGCACTATTGGGCAGCCATCGGCGACCGCTACAAACTGAACCTCACCGTCGTCAGTGATGTGGTGGACCCGACTTTCTCCTTCATGTCGCTGGACTGGGATGGTCGCGTGCGCATGGACCCATCGTCCTCGTATGCCATGCAGCGCCTTATCGGCCTGAAGGACAAGTTCGACGTCGCCTTCGCCTGCGACACGGACCATGACCGCCACGGTGTCGTTGCACCCAGCGCGGGGCTCATGCCGGCGAACAACTACCTCGCCACCGCGGCCTGGTATCTGTTCCAGAACCGTCCGGGCTGGCGCGACGACGCCGCCGTGGGCAAAACCGCCGTGAGCACGGGCCTGCTCGACCGCATCGCGAAAGATCTAGGCAGGCCCCTGCTCGAAGTGCCCGTGGGCTTCAAGTATTTCGTCTCGGGGCTTTATGACGGCAGCCTGGGCTTCGGCTGCGAGGAGAGTGCCGGCGCATCGTTCCTGACCCGCAACGCGGCCGCGTGGTCGACCGACAAGGACGGCATTGCCGCTGCCTTGCTGGCCGGTGAGATGACCGCGAAGCTAGGTCGCGACCCAGGCCAGATTTACCGCGAGATCACCGAAAAGCTGGGCGACCCGGCCAATGCGCGCATCGACGCACCGGCCACGCACGCGCAGAAGGGGCGCCTCTCCAGGCTGGCGCCGGAGCAGGTCACCTCGAAGACCCTGGCAGGCGATCCTATCGTCGCGGTGGTGAACCAGGCTAACGGGCAGGCTATCGGCGGCATCAAGGTCATGTCGGAACAGGCGTGGTTCGCCGCCCGGCCGTCTGGCACCGAGGACATCTACAAGGTGTACGGCGAGAGCTTCCGCGGTAAGGAGCATCTGGCGAAGGTGCTTGAGGAAGCCCAGGCTATGGTCGATACGGCTCTGGGGTGATCGGCGAAGCCCCAGAATGCGGCTCTCGTCGAAGAAGCTGCCGCGGCAGCCAAGGCGATGGAGGAGCACACGCATAGGCTGGAAGAGGTAGTCGGTGGTTTTCGGCTCTAAAGGGCGGAGCGCCGCTGCTAATATCGCAGTCGTCCCCACCAGGTTTCCGTCGATGACCGTTCACGATACGGCGGCGATCCGCGTACTCGTCGGTTCGCGCAATCCCGTCAAGGTCGGTGCCGTGCGTAACGCACTGGCGCCGCTATTCCCCGGCAGGCTGGTGGAATGCGAAGGCATGCACGCGCCATCCGGCGTGCCCGACCAGCCGATGACGGCCGCGGAGACGCGCGAGGGTGCGATCAACCGGATGAACTTCTGTCGGCAGAACGGAGACGCGGACTTCTACGTCGCCCTGGAGGGCGGCGTGGACGTGACCGAGGACGGCCCGGGAACATTCGGCTATGTGGCTATCGCCAGTCAGGGCTATGTATCGGTCGGTTGCAGCGCCTGGTTGCCGTTGCCTCCGGCGGTGTACGAGTCGCTGCTGGACGGTGAAGAGCTCGGCCATGTGATGGACCGGTTGTTCGGCACGGTCAACATCAAGCAGCAGGGTGGGGCGATCGGCCTGGTCACCAATGGGCATGCGACGCGCGAGAGTGCGTATACGCAGGCCATGGTTCTGGCCATGGCGCCGTTTTTGCACCCGGAGCTTTATGGGTTGGGGGATAGGGCGGATTGAAACCAGAGCATCGCCGCTGAAGCCGCTCCCACAGGAGGCTATGGCCCTGTGTGGGAGCCGATTCATCGGCGATGCTTTTGACGCTTAGCGCATGCCACCCGACGCGACGATCAGCTCACCGGTCAGCCAGCCTGCCTCATCGGAAGCGAGGAAGGTCACGATCGGCGCGATGTCGCCGACCTGGCCGATGCGGCCGAGCGGGGTCTGGCCGGCGGCCCACGCCTCGAAGTCCGAACCGATGAAGCCGGCGCTTTCGGTGCCTTCGGTCTGGACCATGCCCGGGTTTACCGAGTTGACGCGGATGCCGCGCGGGCCCAGTTCGCGGGAGAGTACGCCGGTGATCGCGTCGACGGCGCCCTTGGTGCCCGTGTAGACGGCGCTCTCGGCGGGCGTGATGCGGGTCGCGGCCGAGCCGATGTTGATAATGCTGCCGCCCTTGCCGAGATGCTTCGAGGCGGCCTGGCTCACCTGGATCACGCCGAGCACGTTGACGTTGAAGGTGCGATGGAACAGTTCTTCGGTCGTCGTGTCGATCGAGGCGAATTCATACACGCCCGAATTATTCACAAGGATGTCCAGACGGCCAAAGTGCTCGATGGCGGCATTGACGATGCCCTCGGCGTCCTTCTGCTTCGATACGTCCCCACCGACGGCGACGGCCTTGCCACCGGCGGCCTGGATCTCGGCGACCACCTTGTCGGCACCGGCCTTGCTCGAGGCGTAGTTGACGACGACGGCGGCGCCTTCGGCAGCGAGCGACTTGGCGATCGCGGCGCCGATGCCCTTGGAAGCGCCCGTGACGACCGCGACTTTCTCTTTCAGCTTGCTCATGATTCGGTGTTCCTGATGGTTGGAGTGAACTGCTCAACCATGCATGGGGACGCCCCCTCGCCACCTGTCATACGCGGCCGGTCATAACACTTATGCCGCCCGCGCAAGATTCATTTGGATCGAGGCACTTGAAAGGGCGCCGGCGCACCGCATTCATTCACCCGTCTAGTGACGGCGAGCGCGCCGCCCCACCTTCAGCCTCCCCGGAAATCGTTCACCATGACCACGTCAACCCAGCTCGAACCTGTCGCATCTTTCGACTATGTGATCTTCGGCGCCACCGGCGACCTCACCATGCGCAAGCTGCTGCCTGCGCTGTACCGCCGTTTCTCCGAGGGCCAGATCACCAGCGACTCGCGGATTATCGGTACGGCACGCTCGCCACTGGACGACGAGGCGTACCGCGAACGCGCTCGCAAGGCGCTGGGCGAACATATCCGTGCGGACGAGCTGACCGACGCGACGGTAAACCGGTTCCTGCGCCTGGTTCACTATGTGAGCCTCAACGGCGCCGAGTCGAGCGGCAACTGGGACGGCCTGAAGGGCCTGCTCGAGTCCGACGCCGGCGAGGATCGCGTCCGCGTTTTCTACCTGGCGACCGCGCCGGACCTTTATGGCGAGATCGCCCGGAACGTTTCCGAGAAAGGCCTGCGCAGCGAGACATCGCGCATCGTGCTGGAGAAGCCAATCGGCACCGACCTGGATACGGCGCGCAAGGTCAACGAGAACGTGGGCCGCTACTTTCCGGAAAACAGCATCTTCCGTATCGACCATTACCTGGGCAAGGAAGCGGTGCAGAACATCATCGCGCTTCGCTTCGCCAATCCGATGCTCGAGCGCATGTGGGACCGTGAGTCGATCGACTACGTGCAGATCACCGCGGCGGAAACGGTGGGCCTGGAAGGCCGCGGCGGTTACTACGACGGTTCCGGCGCGCTGCGCGACATGATCCAGAACCATCTGCTGCAGGTGCTTACCGTGGTGGCCATGGAACGCCCGAGCTCGCTCGATGCCGATGCGCTACGCGACGAGAAAGTCCGCGTGCTGAAGTCGCTCAAGCCGCTCGATCGCAACAACCTGCGTGCCAACGTGGCTCGCGGCCAGTACGTGCAGGGTACAACGGGCGGCAAGTCGGTCCCGGCCTATCGTCAGGAGCTACCCGGTGAGACCGAGAGCAACACGGAAACCTTCGTTGCGCTAAAGGCGGAGATCGACAACCCGCGCTGGCAGGGCGTGCCGTTCTACCTGCGCTCGGGCAAGCGCATGCCGGAGAAGGTGACCGAAGTGGTGGTGCAGTTCCGTACCGGCGAGCCGGGCCTGTTCGGTGAAGCGCGTCCGGGCAGCCGCCTGGTGATCCGCGTGCAGCCGAACGAGAGCGTCACGTTGCCGTTGTTCGTCAAGCATCCGGGCAACAGCTTCGGGCTGGATGAAGTGGACGCGTTGTCGAAGCTCGGCCAGCCGGAGCGCATTCGTTACCGCGATTCGTATGAAGGCCTGATGCTCGATGCGGTCAAGGGCAGCCCGGCGTTGTTCGTGCGCAAGGACGAGACCGAGGCCGCCTGGCAGTGGGTTACGCCGATCCTCGAGGGCTGGAGCGAGGACGCTGCGGGACCGGACAGCTATGAGGCGGGTACGTGGGGTCCGGATTCCGCGCGTGCGCTGTTGAAGCAGGCGGGGCATGTCTGGGTTGAGGATATTGCTGCCTGATAGGGCATCGCCGCTTTAGCGGCTCCCACAGAGAGCGGGGCGCGCCTTGTACGGGAGCCGCTTCAGCGGCGATGTTTTTTGCCGTCAGATAACTACCGAATCGGCGCCAGGATCGGCCGCTTCCATCACCTGCATCAGCCGATCCAGCCCCTGCTTCAGGCGTACGCGATCCTTCACGCCGCCCAGTGAAATCCGGATCGCCTGCTCGTTCGGCGGACCTGCCGAGAAGGCATCCGAAGGCGTCACCGCGAGGCCTTCCATGCGCGCCGTCATCGTCAGCGAGCGCGCGGTCCAGCGTCCCGGCAGGGGCAGCCAGAGGTGAATGCCTTCGGTCGAGGCAGCCCCGGTGGCAGTCGCCGTCGCCAGGCTCGCCGGGCGCAGGATCCGCGTCGCCATCGATTGCCGCTCCCGTGCCTCTGCACGCACTCCCTCCAGCAGGCGTGCAGCCGTACCGTCGTGGATCCATTGCGTTGCCAGTGAGGTCATCACCGGCGTCGACATCAGCGTCACCGCGCGCAGGCTGCTCAGGAAAGCGGAACGCGATGCGGCGTCCGGCGTTACGACGTAGGCCGTCCGCAAGCCCGGGGTAAGCGCCTTCGAGAGTGTCGCGATGTAGCAGGTCCGTTCCGGGGCAAGGCGGCCCAGTGGCGGAGGCGCTGCTTCGCAGAGAGGCCAGTAGGGATCATCCTCGACGATGCGAAGGTCGTGCTTCCTCGCGATCGCGACGATCTGTTCCCTGCGCGCGAGGGGCATCGTCGTGGCCGTCGGGTTGCGCAGGGTAGGGTTGAGATAGATGACGCGTGCCTGGTGCGCCAGGGCCGCCTTCTCGAGCGCGTCGGGAAGCATGCCGTCGGCATCGCTTGCGACCGCGAAGAGCCGGCGGCCGAGCTGGGTGGCCGCACTGATCATTCCCGGGTACAACACCGGCTCGGTCAGGACGGTTTCGCCGGCGTCGCTCAAGGCGAGGATGAGCGCGGCCAGGGCCGCCTGCGCACCCGGGCAGGTGACCACGCGCGTATCGTCCATCCGTCCCAGCATGGGGCTGATCCATGTCGCGCCCGCGGCGCGATCGGCGTCGCTGCCACCGCCCGGGTGATAGCTCATCAGCAGGTGGGAATCGGTGTGGGTCAGTATCTGGTCCACGCCGCGCTTGAGCAGGGCAGTGAGGTCGATGCCTTGCGGCGGCGGCGGGATGTTCATGCCCAGGTCCACCACCTGGGCCGTATCGAAGCGGGGCGCGGAGACGAAGGTCCCCATGGCGCCGTTGGCGTGAAGCAGTTTGCGTTCCCGGGCCTCCGCATAAGCGCGGGTCACCGTGGTCAGGTCCATGCCAAGCGCGGTGGCCAGCTGGCGCTGCGGCGGCAGACGGTCGCCAGGCCGAAGGCGCCCGTCGGTGATGGCCCTTTCCATGAAACGGACCACTTGCAGGTAACGGGGGCCCTGCTCATGGAGAGCCGCTGCCCAGTCGAGCCCTTGTATGGAGCTTGTCCGCGTCACAATGCCACCCATGTATGGATATTGTTGACGCATAGTATGCGCCGCATCCCTATATGGATGCATACATGTCCGCGTCGCTGTTCCATCGCCTTCGCCGGCCCGCGCTGCGCCTCGCCGCACTGGGCGCCGTGGTTTTCCTCCAGGGCTGTCGCCTGGCCCTGTTCGACCCGAAGGGCGACATCGGCAATCAGGAGCGTCACCTCATCCTGCTCTCGACGGGCCTGATGCTGCTCGTGGTGATTCCGGTCATTGCGCTGACCCTGTACTTCTTCTGGCGCTACCGCGCGACAAACACCGGGGCCACCTACGCGCCGGAGTGGTCGCACTCGACCGCGATCGAAGTCGTCGTGTGGACCATTCCCTGCGTGATCGTCGCCGTGCTCGCCGTGCTGATCTGGCGGAGCACCCACGAGCTCGATCCCTATAAGGCCCTGGCCTCCGAACGTCCGCCATTGAAGGTGGAGGTGGTCGCGCTCAACTGGAAATGGCTCTTCATCTATCCCGACTACGGCGTGGCCACGGTGAACGAACTCGTCGTGCCGGCGCGCACGCCGATCGAGTTCCACCTCACGGCGGACTCGTTGATGAACTCGTTCTTCATTCCGCGCCTGGGAAGCCAGGTTTATGCGATGGCCGGCATGGAAACCCGCCTTCATCTGATTGCCGATGAGGTGGGTACGTATGCGGGGCGCTCGTCGGCGTATAGCGGCGCAGGTTTTTCGGGCATGCGTTTCGACACCATCGCGGTGAGCGATGCGGACTTCGCGGACTGGATCAAGCGCACGCGCACGTCGTCGCCGACGCTCACTGCCGATGGCTACCGCGCGTTGACCGCGCCCAGCGAGCACGAACCGCCGCGCAAGTTCGGAAGCGTCGACGCGGGGTTGTTCGAGCACGTGGTCGACCAGTACATGGCCAAGCCCATGGGAGGCGAAGTCTGCGGGCCCTCGGACAGTGTTGCCCGAACGTCGTCCGCGCTCACTCCATCGCGTACGGATGCACTCCCCCTCATGTCGCCGGCGAAGGACTGAACCGCATGTTCGGCAAACTCGATCTATCCGCCATCCCGTTCCATGAACCCATCATCATGGGCACCCTCGTCATCGTGATGCTGGGTGGCGCGGCGTTGCTGGCCGCCATCACGTACTACCGCAAGTGGACTTACCTCTGGCGTGAGTGGCTGACGTCGGTCGACCATAAACGCATCGGCGTGATGTACATCATCCTCGCGCTGGTCATGCTCCTTCGCGGCTTTGCCGATGCGCTGATGATGCGTGCACAGCAGGCGATTGCCGCGAACGGGTCGACCGGTTATCTGCCGCCGCACCACTACGACCAGATCTTCACCGCCCATGGCGTGATCATGATCTTCTTCGTCGCCACGCCGCTCATCCTGGGCCTGATGAACGTGGTGGTCCCGCTGCAGATCGGCGCGCGCGACGTGGCATTTCCGTTCGTCAACTCACTGAGCTTCTGGTTGTCGGTCGTCGGTGCGGTGCTGGTGATGATGTCCATGTTCGTCGGCGACTTCGCCGCGACAGGCTGGGTGGCATATCCGCCGCTCTCCGAACTGGGGTACAGCCCCACGGTAGGCGTGGATTACTACATATGGTCGCTACAGGTGTCCGGGCTGGGCACCTTGCTGACGGGCATCAACCTGGTGGTCACCATCCTGCGCATGCGTGCACCAGGCATGACGCTCATGCGCATGCCGGTGTTCACGTGGACGGCGCTGATCACCAACATCCTCATCATCGGCGTGTTTCCCGTATTGACCGCCACGCTCGCGCTACTCAGCGCCGATCGTTACCTGGACATGCATTTCTTCACCAACGAACTTGGTGGGAACGCAATGATGTACATCAACCTGATCTGGGTATGGGGTCATCCCGAGGTCTACATCCTCATCCTGCCTTGCTTCGGTGCGTTCTCGGAAATCATCTCCACGTTCTCCGGCAAGCCGTTGTTCGGTTACAAGTCGATGGTTTACGCCACCTCGTCCATCGGCGTGCTGTCGTTCTTCGTCTGGCTGCACCACTTCTTCACCATGGGCTCGGGTGCGAACGTCAACGCCTTCTTCGGCATCATGACCTCGATCATCTCCATTCCCACCGGCGTAAAGCTGTTCAACTGGCTGTTCACCATGTTCCGCGGGCGCATCCGTTACCACTCCTCGGTGTGGTGGACGATCGGCTTCATGGTCACCTTTGCTATCGGCGGAATGACCGGCGTGCTGCTCGCCGTGCCCGGTGCGGACTTCGTGCTGCACAACAGCCTGTTCCTGGTGGCGCACTTCCACAACGTGATCATCGGCGGCGTGCTGTTCGGCTGCCTGGCCGCGATCGGCTTCTGGTTCCCCAAGGTGTTCGGCTTCACGCTCAACGAGTTCTGGGGGAAGGTGTCGTTCTGGTGCTGGCTGGTGGGCTTCTATCTCGCGTTCATGCCGCTGTACGTGCTCGGCCTGGACGGCATGACCCGACGCATGAACCACTACGACGATCCCACCTGGCAACCGTGGCTGGTCGTCGCGCTGATCGGAGCGCTGGTCATCGCCTGCGGCATCGCCGCCCTTGGCATCCAGCTGGTCGTCAGTATCCGTAACCGCAACGCCAACCTCGACATGACGGGCGACCCCTGGGACGGCCGTAGCCTGGAATGGTCCACCGCCTCGCCGGCGCCGTTCTACAACTTCGCGCACGTACCGACGATTACATCCCTCGAGCCGCACTGGGACGCGAAGAAGGCCGGCACCGCCTATGTCGAGCCCGCAGCGTATGAAGACATTCACATGCCGCGGAACACGGGCGCGGGCTTCATCATCGCGGCCATCTCGCTTGCGCTTTGCTTCGCGTTGGTCTGGCACATCTGGCCGCTGGCGATCGTCTCGCTGCTCGGCATGATCGTCGCCTTCATCGTGCGTACCTACGACCGGGATGTCGATTACTACGTACCTGCGGCAGAAGTCGCCGCCATCGAGCGGGCACGCTTCGCGCGACTTCCGGCAACCCACCCCACCGCTGCGACGCGTTACGACGAGGCCGCCTGAGCATGAGCACAACCCTTGCCACGGCCAGTCATGGCCATGCGGAGCACGACGACGGGTCGATGACCACCGTCGGCTTCTGGATCTACCTGATGAGCGACTGCCTGATCTTCGCGACGCTGTTCGCGACGTTCGGGGTGCTTGCCGGTGCCACCGCGGGCGGACCGGGGGGCAGGGAGCTCTTCAGTCTGCCGTTCGTGCTGACCGAAACCATGTTGCTGCTGTTTAGCAGCTTCACCTTCGGCGCCGGCATGCTTGCCGCCGCGGCGGGGCGCCGTCGCGTCCTGGTGGGCTGGCTTGCCGTTACCTTCCTGCTCGGCCTCGGCTTCATCGCCATGGAGGTTCACGAGTTCGTCGAACTGATTCACGATGGCGCGGGTCCCTCGCGCAGCGCCTTTCTTTCGGCTTACTTCGGGCTGGTCGGCACCCATGGCCTGCATGTGTTGTCGGGTTTGATCTGGCTCGGCGTGATGATGCACCAGGTGCTGCGCTTCGGCCTGGATGGGATCGTCCGTCGCCGGCTCGCCTGCCTCAGCCTGTTCTGGCACTTCCTCGACCTGATCTGGATCTGCGTGTTCACCTTCGTCTATCTGCGCGAGTTCACTCCATGAGTCACGATTCCCAGGCGCACGGCAGCATGCGGAGCTACGTGTCCGGCTTTATCCTTTCCGTCGCGTTGACCCTGGCTTCGTTTGGCGCGGTCATGTCGAATGTCGTTCCCGCCGGTGCGCGCCTGGCACTCATTGTCACATTGTGCGTCGCGCAGTTATTCGTCCAGCTGGTGTACTTCCTGCACCTTGGCTCGGCGCGAAGCCAGCGCGCGAACACGGCGATCTTCGCTTGCACGACCTTCCTGATCGCCGTGGTGGTGGCCGGTTCGCTGTGGGTGATGCATAACGCCAACGTCAACATGATGCCGATGCCCATGTCGGTGCATCAGGCGATGATGCACGAGTAACCGATAGCGTTCCGTACTACAGGTTGCGCTTGCCGGCTGCCACCGATTCCAGCAGGGAAACCACGTGCTCGCCTTCGCCGGCGAGTGCGATTTCCACAGCCGTCCGACCGCCCAGTTCCTGGATGGGAGTAAGCAGGAGCCAGTCCCAGACGGCCTGGCGGTCGGGCTCGATGCCGTGGGCCAGGTCCGCTATCCGACGCATGATCCGTTTGGCCATCGCTCAGAACACGTGGCTGAGCGAGACGAAGAAGCTGCGGGTGTGGTCGGCATTGACCATGGGGCTGTCCTTTACCGCGTCCGGGAGGATGGTGTAACGCATGCCAGCCGACGTGACCCACGAAGGCGACAACCGGTAGTTCGCCATGAGGTTCACGTACGGGGCGGTCCCGCCGTCGGCGTGATACGCAGGAAGGCCGCTGCGCAGGGCCTCGCGGCCGCTCACGCCGTAGTAGTAGTCGTTGAGCGCGCCGTTGCTGCGCGCGACGCCAACTGTCGGAATGAATGTGACCGCGCCCTTCTTCAGCGGGTAGCTGTACCCGGCATCGAGCAGGGTGCCGCCGCCGTGGCCGGTGAATTCCTTTTGCGCGCTGGCGGACAGGACGCCCCATTCCGCCTTGTGCCTCCACGCGACGCCCGCCATGCCGGAGATGTCGCGGTTGGACAACTGTTTCAGCTGCGCGTTGTTGGTGTCCTGATGGCGGAAACGGTTGGCGAACGGCGAGACGAGGAGGGAGATCTCGTCGCTGGGCGTCGAAAACAGCTTGTAACCGGCCGAGGCGCCGCGGAAGTAGAACGACTTGCCCTCGTAGTTCACCAGGGGCAGGGGCAGCGCCTTGTTGTCATAGCTTCGATACGGGCTGGGGGCCCATGCGGCGCCGATACCGAGGCTCCAGCCGGCCGGGCGATCCTCTGCGGATTGGGCCGATACGGCGCCAGACAGGCCAAATCCGGCGATCAGGGCGAGCAGGGAGGCGGAGCGCGAACGGGATACCGACATGCGGAGAGACTCGTGGGGACGACAGGCTCAGGATGGTGGGGAGCGGACATTACCTCAACATTGCGTGGCCTGATAAGCGTTTAGCCCGTGTTAGGATCGCGCCCCTTCGGGAGGTTCTGCATGCGCATACTGCTGGTGGAAGACGAGCCGGAGATGGCCGCCGCGCTCCAGGCTGGCCTGCATCGGCACGGCATGCTGGTGGACATCGCGCCGGATATCGCGCATGCCACCGAGGCCCTGCAGTGCAAGGTGCACGACCTGCTCCTGCTCGACAGGCAGCTGCCCGACGGCGACGGAGCGACCCTTCTGGTCAAGGCCCGAGCCACGCACGCCGACCTTCCGGTCATCATGCTGACCGCTCGCGGCTCGCTCGCCGATCGCATCGATGGCCTCGATCTTGGCGCGGACGATTACCTGGTCAAGCCATTCGCGATCGAAGAGCTGCTTGCGAGGATCCGGGCGATTTCACGTCGTCCCGCGCAAATCGCACTGCCGGTCGCCACGGTGGGCAATCTCTCGTTCGACTTCACCGCTCGCGATGCGTACGTGGACGGCCAGCCTCTGCGCTTGCAGCGTCGCCAGCTGTTGCTGCTCGAAGCCCTGGCGTATCGCCATGGGCGTACGGTGCAGCGGGAGGTATTGCAGGAGGCGGTCTACGGTTTCGACGATGCCATCCAGTCGAACGCCCTGGATGCCCATGTGTCCAAGCTGCGCCGTGCGCTGGTGGAAGCGAGCGCAACCGTGGAAATCCATGTGATCCGTGGCATCGGCTATCTGCTCCGGGAGGTTCGCGATGGGCAGGCACGCTAAGTCGCTCACCGTCCAGCTTGGCGTTCGCCTCAGTGTGCTGCAGATCGTCATTCTGCTCGCGACGATCGCCGCGCTGACCTGGAGCCTCCTCGATACGCGAGCGGCGTATATCGATGAAGACCTCGCACGCGACATCGCCCGTGCGGTGACGGTGAATGAAGGCGTGATGCAGCTGCATACGGATGCCGACATGCGCGCCGTGCTCGACGCTGCACCGCGCATGTGGTTCGTCGTCGCCGACGAGCAGGGACATCGCCTGAGCCACGGTAGCGTTCCGCAGGGTTATCGGTCGCTGGTCGATTCGCTCGCCTCCCTGCAGTCTTCCGAGGTGCATACGACGAGCGCACCCTATGAACTGGCCATGCGCGTCATTGTCGAGAACACCGCATACGGTCGCCTTCATGTCATTGTCGGCGGTGCACCCTTACTCGGTCTCGCACGCGTTTTCGTCAAGTTCTCGGTCTATATCGGAACACGCATCGGACTACCGCTGGTGCTGGTCACCCTGGTCGCGGTTCCCTGGCTCATCCATCGCTCCATGGCCGGCGTCGGCAAGGTGGCCGACCAGGCGCAGCGCATCAATATCGACGAGCGCGGTGCCCAGCTGGAGGACGGTGCGGTGCCACGCGAGTTGCAGCCGCTGGTGCGCGCCTTCAACCTTGCGCTGGAGCGGCTGGGCGAAGGTTACGATGCGCGCGACCGTTTCCTGGCGGACGCCGCCCATGAACTGCGTGCCCCCATCGCGATCCTCGAAGCCAGACTGCATACCTTGCCCCCTGGCGAAGCACGTACACGCCTTCTGACCGATCTGGCCCGGCTGGCCAATATCGCCGAACAGTTGCTCGACCTGCAGCGGATGGGCAAGCAGGTCACCGAGTTTGAGCCGCTGGACCTGGTGACCCTCGTGCGCGAGGTCAGCGCGGACGTGGCTCCCCTGGTACTGGACGCGGGCTACGAGCTGGCCATGGACGCGCCCGAGCATGCCGTCGTGGTCATGGGGGACCGCCTTTCGCTGTCGCGCGCGGTGACCAACCTGATCCAGAACGCGATCGCACACGCGGGCGGCAAGGGCCTGATCCACGTCGCGGTGACGGACGGCGGCGTGTTCGAGATCAGCGACGAGGGTCCGGGGATTCCCGAGTCCGAGCGGGCGAAGGTGTTTACCCCGTTTTATCGGTTACGGCCCAGCAGCGTGGGAACGGGCCTGGGGCTGCATCTGGTGCAGGAGATCGTGGCGCGGCATGGCGGTGACATCGGGGTGCTGGACGCGCCGGGTGGTGGAGCCCGGTTCTCGGTAAGGTTGCCACGGCGCCACGCTATGGCCGCCGTGCCCCCTCTGTAGGAGCCGATTCATCGGCGAAAACCCGGTCACGACACCCTTCAGTCGCCGGGGCAAGTCCTTACTATTGTTTCCACGGGGTTCGACCGCATTATTGGACGAGCGGTGGAGCGGGCCCGCATCTGGCCTGCAGCCCCCGATCTTCATCCCTCTG
>Ga0247742_10000946_pt1 | contig 21607 bp, 19 predicted proteins | sample UWRJL208509C2_FD_180944 | JGI IMG/M metagenome (GOLD analysis project Ga0247742, IMG submission 180944) | Plant litter microbial communities from Arlington Agricultural Research Station in Wisconsin, United States - UWRJ-L208-509C-2 | ecosystem: Environmental > Terrestrial > Plant litter >... | reverse complement strand
TTTTGAACTTGCAGTCAAATCCGGACGCTTCCGAGGACGACTGTTTAGATAATTCCTCTGAAGATTCTTCAGGGGATGGTAGTTTAAATGCCTGTTTTCGACTTTCGTCCGAGTCTCTATCTCGATGTTTGAGTAGGAAGTTAAAGTGTACGGGGCCCTGGAAATGGTGATGATGTTAATCCCAAAATCAAGTACTTGAGGCGGAGCAGCGGCGTTTATGGCGCCGAGGATTGGCAGCTTTCTCATGTTCGTAGCGCCTGTCTCAGCGTATCCGTCTGTTCGACGCCAGTAGAATCAGTGCAAGTACCAGCGGCGTCGTTGTGTGTTCCATCGCCGTCTCTCAACAGATCGTCGCCGCATGTGGGTAGTGACGCTTGTGTATATCTCGCATAGGGTATTTAAATCGCAAGGTAGGTCTTCTGAGTGCGATACGTGTCGTCAAGGTTGAGACCTGAGGGTTGGGACAGGAATTGATGAGGATGTTCATTGAGAAGTGACCCAACCGTGGTGGGTGAACATGGATGAGGCCGCGGAGGTGGGCGAGTCGAGTGAATGGTGTTGGAATTGATGTGTTAGTGATTGCAAAATGTTGGGCTTGTCGCTATAATGGTTATGGGATTGTTGGTGGGGCTAGAGCTTTGACGTCCTGCTTCTACTTCATTTTGGGAATCTTTTTATCGCTACTGCAAGTGGCACTGTCATGAATATACCATACACAGAAACCCACAGACCCATCTCGCTGTAAATATTTTGATTGCTACTGCCGTAAGAAGGTAACCGGTATCGAAGAACGGGGATAGCGGTGGCCAACTTGAAGAGGCCGAACTCGAAACTTGAATACTTCACCAGGGCACTCATGCACTTTATCTGGTGTCAGACATACAGCAAGGTGTGCTAATAGTATTGCCAAGAGCGGCGCTTTATCCTTAGAGGCATATTATAAATTACATTGCTGGATGGTCCATATGAATCACGACTATAAGGTGGAACAAAGGACTCTTCCTTGATCCGCAACCACCACCATCAATTCGGCTGACAGCGCACACACCAGTCACCCAGACTGGGCATACGTCTCAGCAGAGTAGAAAGGAGGAACGGATTAAATAGTGAAGAGAATATACATTATGGCGCAGCCATCAGCGCCAGCAAAACCCGCACAATCTTCGAACCAAACGAAAACAGCAACAACTGGCGGAACAAGTAGTCAACGAAAGGCCAGTCAGTCGCAACATGCCACTAGAAGCAGAGAGCACATACCAGACCCACCAGCTGAGAAGATATCAGAACGAACTAAAGTCGAACTGGTAAACAACTCATCGTCACGGATTAAAGACTTGGGTACGGCACGAGAATGGCTGGAGCGCAAAGAATTGATCCCAGCAAACGAGAATATTACACCAGCAGCACTCTCGCTGGCTCTCCTCTTTCTCGCACGAGGGTCAATGGGCGATACTCAAGCCCTGATAGATGGGATGAGATCAGTAGCCCTCTGTCTGGATGTAACGGGGGAAGGAGGCATGCAAGCCCATGTAGAAAACTCAAGACAGTCAGTGGAGGAATTGGTGAAGGAAGCGAAGACAGCAGTGGAGGGAATGGTAAAGGAGGCAAAAGAAAGGCTGGAGGAGATTACGGGGTCATTGCAGAAAGTGGTAGAGGGGGCGACAGCAAGAGAAGGAGCAATGGAGGAGCAGAATACGCTGGCAAGGGCCAATGTGCAAGGACCCGGAGGAGGAACACGGTCATATGCAGCAGCGGTGGCTCATGGAAACCGATTTGGAAGCACCGACGAAGCTCAAACAACGCAACAGCTCAACGACTACATCATTCGAGAGGCCATACAACGACGAAAAATCATACTGGATGGAGTTAAAGATACACAAAACGCGATAGAGGGCCTCAACCCCAAACAATTAGTGGAGAAAGGGAATATGGCAATCCGGTTGATAGCAGAAGAAATAGGATGGGACGACGAGGATAGACCACCGCCGGAGGACGCCAAATTCATTTCAGCACAGTCACTGAAGAACGGAGGAGTATTACTGGAGATGGACAGCGAAGAGGCAGCAGACTGGGTCAGAGAGAAGAACACAAGGAGGAAGTTCGAAGCCAAAATGGGAGGGACGGCAATAGTGAAGGCGCGCCAGTATCAGGTGGTAGCGCGATTTGTGTCAGCAGGGCTGAAGGAGAGTCTCGCAAACACAGTGGAGGAGATCGAGAGAGACAACCACCTGGAGAAAGGAACAATAGAAGGTATACGATGGATGAGAGATACGAAACATTGGAAGGATGGGCAAAAAGCAGCCCATGCAGTTATTAACGTCTCGAACATTCAGATTGCCAACAACCTGCTAAGGGATGGTATCATCATCGAAAAGCAGCGCCATAAAACTAGGAAACTGGAGGAAGACCCAAGACGATGCTACACATAGTAAAGCTACACTGTACCGTGTAAGACGGTCCACCGGACGGTTGAGATGTGTCGTCTAGACGAGTCCGGCCGGACGCAGCGGACGCTACCTATACCACAGAGTGGCTACACTGTATCGTCTAGACGAGCCCACCGGATCCGGTGGCGCCACTGGCGGTCCAATTGCGCAGCCGCGGGGGCTCTCTAAATAGATTTCGATGGCCGCGGCGGTCCCGTGGACATTCAAGAGACTTCCTAGCACAAGCTGTAGATAGACCGTGCTGTTATTGTTAGTGCAACAGAGTAAATAATATCTGTTGAGTTTACTGAAAGGCAATATGGACGATAGAGCGAGCGTGTGTTGGCGAATTTGTCGGTGCCGCGGCTCCCGCAGGCGCATGGACATAAAGGATGATTATTATACTGTAATGAATATAAAAAAAGAATTAATGGCTAATAAGCTAACAAAAAGGAAATATTGGTGATAAATTGAGCGTCTCGTCGTTAATTTACGGGTGCCGCGGGCCCCAAAGGTGGACGGCCATAATGGTGGTTAGTATATTAAAGTTAGTGCAATTAAATAGTGCATAGCTATCTGTCTTACCTAAAGGTAATATTCACGATACATTGAGCGTCTGCAGGTAGAGTCGAGAGTGCCGCGGTTGCAGCAGGTGTGCGGCCATAAGGGTAATTATTTTACAATAAGTAGTGCTAGATGGTATTTAATGCGCATTAAACTTGCTTAAAAGAGCTATTGGCGATAGGAAGAATATCTGTACGTAGATGTCAGAGTGCCGCGGCTACTGCCGCCCTTGAGCAGATGAGCGGCAATAATCGTTATCAGCATATATTACAATTAAAAATGGATAAAAATGCTATATGCTGATAACAGAATGAAATTAAATGGAGTCTCACGACGTGGGCGATTCATGTAAGCATGCCTCAAAGATGCCGCGGGTGTAAACGATTTAGAAGAACCCCAAAGGAGTTGGTTGATATTTACACCTAAAAAAGGTCCTTTAATTTTATCTGTGTAATCCATGCTATTCTATTGATTCCACTGGGTTTGGAAGAGGTAGAGTGTGTGCCGCGGGTACATATGGATTTACTTGCACGGTCTGAGATAAAATTAGAAATTTCAAAACAGTATGAGAGCGACATAGCTTATTGCCTAAGGTAGTTTACTAGGACCCTCTCCACGCTCCGATGTAGTACGATCAATATGATTGATTAAGTCCTCTAATTCAATCAAGGACTCATCGGCCCACTCCCGCGCATCCGTGTGCACCTTATGAGCATGGTTCAAAACTTTGAGCTTCTCAATTTCGGCCATATACAGGCGATGTGCAGCATCTTTGTAAGAAATACCAAGACGGTCCTGCATGGCTGTTACTTCAACGTGAAGGGCATGCATCTCGCGCTTAGATAGTCCCTGGTGACCGATCAGATAACAAAAATTTGCTGATGCAGCTGCGGGAGACATACAGGAACGGGTGGAGCGCGAACAACACCTGCAATCTTCCCGCTCGATAAATTATTGAGCCGCGGCTGCCAGTAGAGTTCATAAGCAGTTAGGGTTCCCAGTGGAAAAGAAAATACCTTTGTATTATCATAATGAACGCCGAAATTCTGTTGCTTTGTGAAAATCTTGTGGCGCAACTCAGCGTCATTCAGCATGAACTGCGGCACAAGAAATGCGCGCCCTTCGGGACCATGAACCTCACAGTAGCCCTCGGGGATGGATCCAGGTGGATCTACAGTGACCATTCCCGCCGGCTTTGCAATATTCTTCCCTTTATCAGCCATATTTGAGGATAAGATTGTAGGTTGACAAGGTGCGCGGCTGCGATCAATAAATCCTTAAGCGGACGATCGTTATCAAAGACCGTGGGAATGATCTAGTCGTTGATTGAAAAATTCTTCACAGCTTGAACTTCAACCGTCAACTACCCCGCGGCCAAAACAACAAGATTCTACTACAATGTCTACAAGACCCACAAGCACGACAATGGCCAGGAGACTTCTTGAAAATATGGACGACAAACTCCAGGCAGCTATTGAGGCGGGTAACTTTCCCGCGGCTTATGAAGCCAACACCAAACAGATTGTAAGCACTATCAGCTATCATGTCACGTGGTCTAACCATACTTGACAGGACATATTAGTCGAGGGTTTTACGCATCCAAATGCTCAAAACACCCCGATTTACGGAAATTTGAAGGCGCGGAACTATCTCTGCCTGAATCTGTACAACAAACGCAACGGAGCAAAGGGAATTGAGTGGCAGACAAAGGCGTTAACGGTTGCAAACAAATTCGCCAAAAAGAAACGCGATTTGGAAATGCAGGTGGACGACGTCGCGCCGGCCGCGGGCGGAGGAGCAGGAGGGTCCGGAGAACCAACTGAACAGGCAGAGGGACGCAGAGACGCAGACCAAGCGTCTAGAATGGAGGTGGATGAGGACGAGATAGAGGTCTCGGAGCTAAAGCCGACTAAACCGACGCATGCGGGTGCCGCGGTGACTAAGGTTCGCAAGGGAAAGCCACCGACAGCAGCAGATGCGCGCGCTGGAGGAACTGGACCGCCAGTTGTTCCAAAGAAAGACGTGCCACCGAAGGTCGTTGAACCACGTCCAGCAAAGGCCGCGGCACCCGCAAAACATAAGGCCGCGGCGGCCGCCCGACCAGCAGTTCGGGTTGAAAACCCACTGGAGGACGTCGATGAGCGCGCAGCGAAGAGGAAGGGAAAGCAGAAGGCTACTGGTCCGCCGTCACCATCACCACCACCCAGAGCGCCAGTCCAAGCACGGTTCGCCGACATGGATGAAGACTCGGAGCCTGCCGCGGCGCCTCCCGCGGCGCCGCCAAAAAAGCGGAGCAAAGTGATTAAGTCCAAGCCACAGGTTGAGTCGGAGGATGATGAGCCACTGCCTGTGGACACGGCACCTGGTCCTAGTCGACAAGCAAAAGAAAAGGCGAAGAAAGCGATCAAATCTGCCGCGGCGGCCCCCGATGATGATGAGCTGATGGAGAGTGGTGACAATACCAGCGAGATAGAGGAGCGCGTCAAGGTTACCAAGGCAAGGAGGAGCAAAGGGAAGGCGACGGGGGATCGCTTTGAGGCAAGTGGCAAGATCCACGTCACGCGTTGTTCCAATTGTGCTCGCCGCTCCATGGAGTGTGAAGCGAACGTTGGTGGGGGCTCTTGTGTAGGCTGTCGACGAGGGAGAAAGTACTGTGAGTACAGTAGCGGGAACAAGCCCGCGGCCACTGGGTCATCCCTCGTCGATTCCATTCTGAAGGCATTGGAGGAACGTCTTGAGCCGATTCAAAATGGGATTGACGAGATGTTCAGCGTGTTCGACGATGTGTATGCCGACATCAATCGCCGTTCCAACCGCCAGGGCAAACTTTTGCGGGGTGTGAGCCGCCGCCTACGCCGCATGGAGGAGTCGATCGGTGTGCCGCGGCCCCCCGGTGAGCAAGATGCCACGCCATGGACGAACAGCGATATTGCTACACCTTCGGCAAGTGGTGACGAGGATGATGAGGCGCAGCTGGGTATTCGGGAAACGCTGAGGCTGAAGAGAGAAGCTGTGGACGAGACGTTGACATCGGAGCCGTGGGAGACAGAGGATCTAATCCCTGTCGTCGAAAACGAGGAAATGGGTAGCGGAAGCGGCTTGGAGAACATGCCTCGTCTGGGTGAGCTCGATCTCAACAAGGCTATGGAGGTTGACGAAGATGCCGAAGGCTCCGCGGCTCCGCCCTCTACTAAGGGAGCAGTGTCACCAGTGCCAATTGCGGCTATTCCCGTCGTTAAAGTTATTTCAGCAACACCACAGAGCTCACAGGATGTGGTCGACAATGCATCTGCTTTGGCGCAACGAGTTGTGGCGGCATCTTCTCGCGCATCATCGCGACAACCAGACGTACGTGTGGCTGTTCAGGGACAGGAGTCGACGGCACCCACAGCAAATGTAAATCCGCTTCAAGCCCAGGTTGCTCATTTACCTCCCATTATCGAATGGGGTCATGACGCTGGGCCCGCAGGAGTGTCCGCAGGTGCCGCGGCGGAAGATACTTTAAATAACGCCCAAAATGTGTCTCCCGATGCCGACTCGGACACTGATGAAGATGATGAAGATGACGGCGAAGATCAATCGCTGACGGTAAGGTCGACATTGCCCGTGCCAGGTACACCGGCAACTGCCGTCGGTCCCGCGGCAGCTCCTTCCACCGCACCCGCGGCAAGTGCGAGGCAGTCACGCGCAGCCGCGGCGACTGCCGCCAATCTTCATCCCGTAGCACCACCGGGTCGCGCTCGGACTAGATCGTTCACTCGGGACGAGAATACTGCTGGGAGCTCAAATCTTGGGCCTGAAACACGATCTCGTTCCACATCAACCGCAAGCCGCGGATCCGCAACCAAACGCAAGGGTTCAGGGAACCAAGATCAGGCAGGGAAGCGGCCACGTAGAACGTGAGATAGGTGAATGCTGTATTACTTGAATATGTGATAGATCTCGTTTTGTGTATAGGTTGTATTGGCAGATCTATACATTCTTGTTGTTACTTTGTGCGGACCCGCGGCTTTCGAATTCTCTTCCCACCAACTGAGAAGGCCTCAGCCTCTGCCACTGCCAACCGGTCTGACGTCATTGTAATGCGTCTACTCTCTCCATCAATGTGGGATGCATGGACTGGTTGTTCAATGGTTGTATGTTCATCGTTGAGAAGAGTAGGATCAATTTGAGGATTCTGTGGGCGCGGCACAGCTAGAGCCGAGATTTTATTTTGCATGGATGGATGAAGCGCAAGAACTGCAGCCAAAGGTACAAGATACTTCGGTTCATTGCTATCGTTGGGACCATTTAAAGGGACCTGGATTGGGTAACCACTGGACCTGAGCCTTTCCATTGTTGCCTGGTCAATTTCGATCGACTCTCCTGTGTCCATCATAGGTTTTGGCCGCGGCCTAGAGGTTGATACGGTTTCGTTATGACGATTCTGTTCCATGTGCAGACTATTAGAAAAAGGGAGTGGATTTTCCACTTCAGGCGACATTTGATGGAGACCGTGCCACCCGTCCACGTCCGTGGGATCATCCTCATGTGCCGCGGCAAGTGTCTCGGAATCACCCCTGGTATTGACCTTTTTTTTCCCCTTCTTCTTTGCAGTGGTTTTTGCTGATGGTTGAATCAGATCTCCAGGATAAACGGCTGTTTTGAGTTTGGTGTTTCGTTTGCCCCAATGGGAAAACCTAAAGCTGTTCGTATATCCGTGTGCCGCGGCTCGGCCTCGCCAGTGTGTTAGAAGGTCCTCCAACTCCTTCATTTGCATGTTGTGAGGATCGCGAAATTTGCAATCTGGCGGTAAGTATTGTTTGTCAATATATCCAGCAATATTGTCCTCCACGGCACCATAAGGAACATACTCAGTTCCTGCTGCAAGAGCTGTGCCAATAGTTAGGACAGTTCAAATAAACAGTTTTGCAGTTACCGTAGATAGCGCCCACATAGAGTTTAACCATCTGAATAATATCCCGCTTTCTCATTACTGTGCCCACCGGCGGAGCCGCGGGAACCTCTGGGAAGCCCGCGGCATCAACGCGCAAGGTAAATATCGCATTACCGGTGGGTCTTGCATCCAAATGATTACCGGGGTCAGCCAATGGGAGCTTTGATTGCTGAAGTCGCTGAACGTAGTGCAACAAATCCCGTTCCATCTCTCTGCTGCGCGCTTGATTTTCCGCGATAAACGACTTCAATGTTCCATTTATGTTGGCAGCAATGTTATCGTGACTATGAAGTGTCAAACGGATGCCGCGGCAGATTCTATCACGACTTACGACGTTGAGATTAACTGTCCATCCGCACACGTATACACGTAAAAGGTCACAGCAAACATTCCCATCTCGCGCACACAGTTCTTAGAGAAGGCATCCAGCCTTTTTTCGGCAAACTTATCCGCCAGTCTTGAATGACTTCAGCAAGCATAATTTACTGCAAGCCCGCGGCACTCACTGTCTTTGTTTCTCGGCTGGATTCCCCCTCTCTCTGCGTTCTTCCGCAATTTCATTCACCCGTTTCTTTTCCAGGTCCGTCAGCGTATTTTTGACGCGTTTGATGGCCGCGTTTCGTTGTTCAAAAATCTGCCGCGGCCGTGCATCCACGAGTGACTCAACACCAAGTATATCCGTCAGGGCATTATCAATTGCATCTTTGTGGATTTCCAACATAACTGCAGCGATCTCAAGTTTTGGAGTTTTCATGACGTCCTTCTGTGGTGCACTGCGCCAGTTATTGGTCACGAATTCTTTCAGATCCTGTTGTCAATCAGCTATGATACTCCATGATAAGACACAACTTACTGCCAGACGTCGATCGCGCTCTGCCTCCCCCATCTTAGGATTCGTTGATGCCCAAAAATTGAACATTGCAGGGCATATTTTGGTCTTGAACACAAGTGATCTTGCATCCCTACCGACTTTTGACTGGATCTCATGTTTATATGGTTCGATTACCTGTCGCTCAGCAGCTGTAAGGCTACAGTCTGTGCGAATCTTCCGCTGTTTCGTAACGGCTTCTTCGATGTCGTCCATGCGAAAGCGATGAGTTGGCTAGCCAAAGGAACTCGTGCCATGGCACATGTGTATATCTTTATGGGTCATTGGATCTAGATAAGATTGCAATCTAATTTCCCAATGAAGGCAGCTCATGTTTATGTACAGAGATGTATGTCCTCAATTGGTAACTCGTAATTGGAACATGCGCCGCGGCCGTAGATACAGCGGCCTGCATCATTTCGGACCCATCAATAGAGTCTAGATGCCTTTTGTACATTCCCAGAGAGTAAAACAGTGGACGCATGTCTGTTGGAAATGTCCGCAATCTATTTGATGATCAGTACACCTGATTGATTCTTATCGTTTGCACAAGGACACCATCTGCAACCTGTGTCATTTAATGGTCTTCCGTCAGGCGAAACGTCGTTTATTTTTTTCCCACTCTCAATGAATCACCCTGGTGGCACTGTCCAACCAAAGAAGAAAAGAAGACAGAGGGCACCTCGTATTGTGGAGGGGTCTGTCGAATCTTTGGGAGGTGTCCTCATGGAGACTGTTGAAGTACAAACATCTCGAGGGCCGGTGAAAAAAAGGAAAAGGATTGCCCCTCCACCAGTACAACACACGGACACAATCGAGGGAAGCAGTGAAGTGCACGATTCAATGGTGGATCAGGAGACAGAAGCACAATATCACGAACAGCGCACGGAGCCAATACCAGGAAAAGTTAGCACTCAAATCCTAAAGAAAAAAAATGTTCACGCTCATAGAAACTCATAGAATAGAGCTCATTACATACGCGAGTTTATCGAACGCTCAGATGATATTCTCGAAACCATACTTTCCACGGAAGGACTGGCAGACGGGTTGTCGGTCTGTGCAGACTGCTTTCAGCGACTAGCAAAATGGCGGTGCAAGGAGTGCTTCAAAAAATTACCACTTTGTCGTGGATGCATGAGGCGGCGACATCAAGAAATGCCATTCCACCGTATTGAGCGGTGGGTTGGCGCGTACTTCAGAGCTGCACATCTTTGGGAGGTTGGGGTTTATTTACTTGCGGACCACGCAGAGGGAGAACCGCTTTGCGGGACTCTAAGGGATCAAACAACATTTCTAGAGCGTTGGGAAGCAATCAAGGACAGCGAAGATGGAGAGATCGGGAGTCACGGCGCACCCGCGGCATCATCGAAAGAGGCAGCGGGCTATGCCGCGGCGGGCAATCTCATGGATATGGACGCGGAGATACCTGTGGCTGAGGATGCAAATGAGGAGGGGGAGGATCATGGGTATGACGAAGACCTGGACAAGCTGTATGACCTTTTTCATGGAGGTGCGGGTGCCGCGGATCCCGACAAAGATGACGAGGACGACAGTGATGAAGAACAAAGCGGAATTGGGGAAGCCTATTTGCCAACTCAAGGGGGGGATACACCCGGAAATGAAGGTGGCGAACAAACTGGTGGGCCAACAATGCCGCGGTCAGACTCACTACAAAATGCATACGTGCGAGTTGTCAATACAAATGGGCTTCATCACCTTGCTCTTGTCGACTGTGGTTGCCGCGGCAACACTCATCTCAATCTCATCAAAAAATGTCTAATCCCAACCAGCTTCAAACGATACAGGACACTTTTCACCTTTGCTCTGCTGGACGATTTCCGTATGTCAAATTTGGTCTGCAAAACAACTGCCTACCAATATTACCAGAAGCTTCGTCGCATAACATCACCAACGGCACCAAATTCCGTACCAAATCTTTATCATGAACTGCGAAGAACGGCAAGACTCTGGAGATGGATGAAAAAAATCAAGTGGGTGGGAATTGGGCATCGCGCGGGTGGAGCCGCGGCATCGACTGAAGGAGTGGTCCCAAGTAGAGGAAGCCTGGCGCCATTTTGTGCAGCATGCCCCCAACCAGGAATTAACTTACCTGAAGACTGGAGAGAAAGCAAAGACCAATGGGTATTCCAACGATTCTTTGTTACGGATGGCAACTTCAAAGCAGACCATGTCCGTCAACCTCATGTTACTGAGGATATATGGTTGGGAGAAGGAGGTGGAATGATGACATTGCGTAAGGAGTATGACGAGTGGTTGCAGAAAGCTATCGAGACAAATGAGGTACGTCGCTTTCGATAGGGATATGCCGCAGCTGACCCGCGGCCACAGCGCGCACCATGCGATTCTCATTTTAGAGCGCTCGAATTAGCTATGCTTTTTTCAAAAGCATGCGATATTCGGGGTATTGTGGCGTGTGCATGCGCACGCCACGGCTGTTTTGCTCCCAACAGTCTGGTGGACTTGTTTCGAGGAGAGCAACAAAAGAACGTCGACTGGTCCTTTCTAGAAGCTCTGAGGACTACCAACGTAGATCCATCGCAAAAAGTCATGATTATCTACGATATTGCCTGTCAGTACTTCATTCATCTGCACAAACGACTCGGCGCAGCGCTTCCCGCGGGAATGATCCTCGACCGCGCGATAGGACTTTTCCATGTACACGGACACAAGGATGAATGTTTCTTTCGTTTTGCTTCAACATTTATTCCCGGCTCAGGAATTGTGGCTGGTGAAATTCTGGAAAGCCTCTGGGCGACATTGAATGCAATTGCAACTGCCGCGCGGACCGCGTCGCTTGCCGCACGATGCGAGCTACTGGATGACCATACATCCGAATCAAATCATATGAAGATGCTTGGAATGGGTGAGTGAATAAACTTATATTGAACTCACCGAAATGACTATGTATCAGCCGCGGCCTTGACTACCAACCTATCACATGCACTTGAGATGGCCAATCTCGCCAATAAATACTTTTCAGATCAGTCTGGGGCAGTCTCCACAATTCAACAAGCGCAATGGGAAACTGATATTCGCGCGGCTGAATCAGTAAGACTGAAGCAGCCCGCGGCAATGGACATTTATGGAGCAAAACGCCATGATATCCAGTCAATGGAGAGTGATGTGGGTGTAACACCAAGTACCAGCCAGGCAGAAGTGTGGTTGCAAGCCGCTTTAGCCGTTGAACAATATCAGTACGTGGAGCCAACAGATAACATTCTAAACACTGATTCCGTATAGAATCGATCTTAAAGATCGCATTAGAATGCTTGTTCGAGAGCCACGGGAAGCAGATGCCGCCATTATTGAGCAAATGAGGGAAACTTTGCGCTCACAACTCGATGCCGTTGACTTACTGCGTCAGGAAGTTACTACAGACACTGCGACTTATCAAGCACTCCCAAATTTGCCAGGTGCTGAATTCGACGATGTTGACGCTGCCGAAGGTCAAAATGCGGCCGCGGCAATGGAGTCTGCAGAGGACACCACAGATGGAGCCAGTATAGCACCAGAGGCTCGCCCAATATATCTCCCATCTACATGCGCAGGCATGCACTCTGGCCTGCGTGCAATGGAGGTAACGATGCGCACTGAACAGGCGAACCGCGCTCTCCATCTACTTCGAGACAACATTGCCAACAAGTCGTTCCACTACTCCCACGTTCTTCGCATTGCACCTAATCAAGGTGTCAGAACACGCGCAAGAACAGAAATAGTTGCATTGAGTAAAGCAATCGCTTTTCAGGGTCGAATATACTCCCGCTCCCGGGCAGCGCTCATCAGATTAGAGGCACCCGCGGCAGTGTTGAAGATGTATCAGCCGCTCCAAAAAGACCACATTCAATGCACAACCGCCATCAGAAACCCAAATTTACCTGGCTCAACCACCCAGAGACTGTCGTGGATCTGGCGTATTGGTGAAGCCGCGGATATCCCCGATAATTCGCCAGCAGGTCTTGCAGCACTACTCGAGTGTAGGTACCTTGTCATATAAGTGTAGACTCATTGCTAAATCTATGCATAGTTCGCCGAGTTCACTGGCTGCGTGCCCGCGCGCAGAAACACCGCTGGTGTGAAGAAGTGACATTACTTGGGTATGAAATGGAATGGACTGTGAGATTCTTTTTATACCACTCGAAGAAGTGGTCAAAAGCATCTGAACTTGTCAAAAATGATGGCCGGTGTGGGGCCGCGGCATACGCTGCGCGTAAATCTGCCATGTGGCATTCATTAGCAGTTGCCGCGGCCCGGAAATTTATTCATATAAAGCCCGATTTTCCCAATTTGGTAGATAGTTCACATGCCTAAATTCATTCGCTTATCGCACTGATCTGTTTGACATCTCTTCTCGTTCACCACTCACTATGCCAGCGACACCATTCCACATATACGAGGTTGGAGATCTCCGATTTGGGCCTGTCAAAGTTGAGACAATGGTGATCAAGGAGGTGCTAGAATACGCCGAGGCACGATGGCATCAGGCAGTCCTGGCGATCGCGAATGCCCCATCAGGAAAACAAGTGTGGATGCAAAGGGCATTAGCTGATGAAATGGTGTGTATTTTGACGCTTGATCTAACTGAATGCTAAGAAGTGTCCAGCCATTGGTGCTACAACATATTGGAATCGCCGCGGCTCTTGGATTATTAGTTAAAATCCCCCCCATAATTCAGACTATTGCTCGGGCGATTGGTGTCAACCCACTATTTGACAATACTGTCCGTAACTTTGAGCTGGATATTACTTCTTTGCTCTCAGGTGCGGCGACCCGCGGGCCCGACGAGGACGAAATCCAATTCTTACATGCATGGTGGAATGGCGCCACTCCCCCAAAACACACTCAGCTGCTTTCTTCTTCAAATCTCGCCGCGCATCTGCGTGACTTCGCACACAAGAAAGCCGACGCAGAGCCGCGGCAGGCACTGCAGCCTCCGCGTACTATTCCTTCCCTCCAGTCTCCTAACTCTCTCTGCACCTCCTGCATTGACCACCGACGGATTGCACTTCTGTCAATTGAGCAATTGCGGGAGATGAGAAATCATCTGGCCGCGCTCGAAGTTGGAGCGGGAGCGAAGTTCGAAATTGCGAAACGTCGAGCAGGCGGATTCAACCAATTGTACGACGCATCAATTATCAAAGAAACCGAAGGCTACGGCACTACCGACAAGATCTTACCAGTGGGAAAAATCAAAGATAAAAACCTGGTGAAGAAGATCTCAGCAAATATGTCGAATAAGGCACAAAAAGAAGTGGACCGTGCTACTACCGGTGAAGCTCCCGTAACCATGGACGCATCCAGCAAGTGGACGTGGGGTGTTGACCTAGACGAGAATGATTTGGAGGGCTTAGTCCGCGCGGGTGACAAAGGCAACGTTCTCCCTAACTCTGGATATGATGAATCATTGCAGGAAGGAAATTTCCGTGGGAAAGACTCGGCTCCGGAGTCACTTCCAGCGGCGTGGAGTGGTCCAACGATTATGGGCGAAGAGCCGCGGCCCCTTGACGAAGAGCCGCGGCCTCTCAAAAAAAGTGAAATCCCACTGCATTTCCATGGATTTCCATTCCGAAAGGAAGGGGGAGACGATCCTCCAATTGACTTTGTTGGAAATTTGACAGCCGCTGACAAGGAGCAGCTAGGACGACAGGGCGCGGCGCCGCGGCGCTTATCTGACATCACGCTTCCTCGAACTGCGAAACCATCCATGGAAGATATTGCACATTTTCCTGCCATACCATCATTCTATCGACTCTCCAGGTCAGAACAAGAGGCATTCATGCTTCAGTATTCACGGCCGCTGAATGCGTCGGCTGCTGAGCTCGAACAATGGTTCAAAGCCTCATGGCTGGAGTTTCGATCGACAGATATTGCTAGCGAAGCATATTACAGGCTTTCACTTAAACTATCGGAAAATCTTGCCAAGGAAGAATTTTTACGCAAGTCACCGTTTGGCCCTGCACTTGTGCAGAACTCGCACTCACAATTGGCCTCGACCTCTGCCCATCCCCTCGCTTCAGCCATGCCCGCCATCCCACCTATTGCCTGTCTTGGATCTCGCGACGCGCCAATTCCTCTCATGTCTGACACATCTTCTGAATCCTCCTTGCACAATAAGGGTCCAGCCGCGGCTCTTTCAGCAAATGCCGTCCCACTGATGTCTGGCTCATCATCGGAAGTATCCAGTGAACATAGCGACGTCGCAGAACGTATCTCACCGATTCAGCCCAACATGCATGCAGTGCCTCTCATGTCAGATTCAGACGACTCATGTCCTGCGTCCCCTATCAACGTTGTGCCCCTCATCTCAGATTCGGACTCATCCAGTGGCGAGTCGAACGTTGACAATGCTCAAGACACCATTCCTCTAATGACAGATTCGGACGAGTCGGATAGTGCCGCGGCGATTTCAGAGCCCAATGATGGAGATGGAGATGATATTGAAACAGATGAAGATGGACTCTCCGATAAATCTGCTAGCAATATGTCTCGGGGGGACAAAGAAAGTGATGACTCTGACGACGCTCCGGACCGCGGCACTCAAGCCTCCACTAAACCTCTCATCTCCGATTCGTCCGATGATGGATCCACGCCACCTGCTCAATATAACCCCGAAATCGATGATCTCTCCGCTGAGGATCCAACCCTCATGTACTTACATACTGGTCCTTTCACTGGGGCTGACTTCCAGGACGTGGACTTGAGTGAATCCGAGTAGCTTTCTTCATCATGTATTATATCGTTTTTTAACTATGAATGGTGCGTTTCTGTGTTTTGGTCGAAGGGTCTGTGAGCCGCGGCATATGCCGCCCAGTTTATTTTAATGCCTAATTTCAACGTCAAAGAGGGTGGTCATATTAAATATGTTTATGTAGTCAATAAAGTTCCATCGCTTTGTACATTCAGCCGCAATTCAACTGAAGCGGACCAAAGCCGCGGCCATTCTCCACAGATGAATCCCATTTTTTGATCTTTAATAATTGATGATAAGACTTTCGTGACGTGAGACATACAATTCTGGTTGTAGAATAATTGTGGTTGAACGTCTGCTGCTTCCAACTCACGCATGTGCAGGCCCGCGGCACTCTCGAATCATCTGCATGCACCCACGTCTGAGCTACAATTCAATATTCCTCCCCCTCTTAAGTATACACCATTTCCTTTTCTTCAGTTGTACTAGAAATTATGATTACTGCTGCTCACCAGTGGTAGTAGCCGATGGCAGCTTTGAATCAACGTACAAATGTTTGCCGTATCATCAATATTGCTCTTGGGTGAGCTCAATAGCTATTTAATACTTTATTCCATCTGATATAGTATACTAATGACAAATATGGCGGCTCCCTTCTGCACGCCGCGGCACTCTTCAATTCACGTGGACACTGACTATTATTGCCTCTCAGTATACTCAATAGCAATTAATTGCTCCTTCACACTAACCATAATATTACGGTCTATCTACAGCTTGCGCTAGGAAGTCTCTTGAACGTCCGCGGGACCGCCGCGGCCATCGAAATCTATTTAGAGAGCCCCCGCGGCTGCGCAATTGGACCGCCAGTGCTGCCACCGGATCCGGTGGGCTCGTCTAGACGATACAGTGTAGCCACCCCGTGGTATAGGTAGCGTCCGCTGCGTCCGGCCGGACTCGTCTAGACGACACATCTCAACCGTCCGGTGGACCGTCTTACACGGTACAGTGTAGCTTACCTACCTGGATGCTACAAGTGTCAGAAGCTCAACCCAGGACACGTAGCTGCACAATGCCCAGAAAAAGCGGATATATGTCCAAACTGCGCAGGAGATCATGTCGGATCACAGTGCAACGTCGATGAAGGAAAGTATGCATGTGCAACATGCAAGGCCAGAGGGTGGAAGCATGACCACGCAGCCTGGTTCAAAGCATGCCCGTCATTACGTGCAGAAAAAGAGAGGCTCAGAACGAAGAACCCAGGGATGAGATATAAATTCTTCCTCACCGATGAATCATGGACACAGGTGATATTAGAGGATGGCGAAAATACTGATAGCTTTGCAGAAAAATGGCAAAAGCGACAACAAGAGTCGCACCAAGAGAATGCACACTACCACGACAATGGGTGGGGAGGCCGTTTGCGAGACGTTCCAATCCAGAACCTCGTCAAACGAAATCCACGAAACAACAAACCACCAGGGCAAAATAACGAGAATGCCAACCAAGGACCACAACAGAGTCAACAATCCCAGGAGAGCAGGAGGAGCATTTCGAGGCGCCCAGGGAGGAGGAGAGTCACTGGCGAAAGCATTAGATCTCGGAGCGGTTCGCGACGACCCCTCACGCAGGAGCAGGTGGACAACTTCATGCGAAGTCGCTCAAAAAGCAAAGGTAGGGAACAAGAACGAGGAAGGACTGAAGTCACACAACCAGGACAAGTATGAACCACAACACAAACCGCAAAACACTGAGGATATGGCAACAGAACCTGCGGAAATCATGGAACGCGCAATTATGCATGCTGCACACAGTTAAGGATAAGTTTGACATTTTATGCTTACAAGAACCACATTTTGACTTTCAGGAGTTAACGAGAGCAACACCAGTATGGAGGGTGGTTATGCCTAGCAGGTATGTGAGAAAAGAAGGACGGCCAAGAAGAGAGGACGTACCAAGGGCAATTATTCTGGTTCATGAGCGAATATCCACTAATGGATGGACGCAAATTGATCTAGACTCGTTGGACTTGGTCGGAATTCAGCTCAAGGCTGAAGGCGGAGTGGTGAACCTGTATAACATGTACAATGACTGTACTCACTCAGAGACCCTACAAAAGATGGAGGCGCACCTACAGCGACGAGAGGTGGAGGAGACGGCGAATGTGGAGAGGCTAATGGAGGGAGATATATGGCTTGGGGACTTCAACCGTCATCATCCTATGTGGGACAGTGCAAAAAACAGTCGGCTCTTTACGAGAGCAGCACTAACGGAGGCACAAGAGCTAATTTCCATTCTAGCTGATTATGACATGACGATGGCCCTTCCAGAGGGAATACCCACAATCCGAAACAGCAGAGGGGGTTTTACAAGACCAGATAATGTCTTCATATCGAACGACATAGCAGGGTGGGTCACTAAATGCATGACGGTGCCAGAAGATAGGCCACCACAAGCAGACCACTTTCCAATTTTCACGGAGATTGACCTTCCAGTTCGACAAAACGAGGAAACACCAGCATGGAACTACCAGTTGACGGACTGGACGGAGTTCCGATCAGAACTCAGCAAGCAACTGGACGCAATGCCCCCGAGCACCAACATCAACGCCAAGGAAGAGCTCAACAATGTATTAGACCGCCTGGAAAAAGCAATACTCAGAACGGTAGAGAAGGTCGTGCCACGTAGAAGACCATCTCCATACGCAAAACGATGGTGGACAAAGGAACTCACACAATTGCGTCAGGACATGCGACAGAAGGCACGACGAGCTTATGATCATCGAGACTGGCCACTTCACTCTTCACATGAGGAAGCACGGCAGGCGAGAAACAAATTCACCAATCAGATGAAGAAGACAAAGACGGAGCACTGGGAGGATTGGTTAGAGAACGTGAATGAGAGCTCAATATGGAACACACACAACTTCACAAAACAGCCAGCCACAGATGGCGGAAAGGTGCGCATTCCAGCTCTAAAAAAGATGGATGAACATGGGCAAACGGTAGAGGTCCTTGACAACGAGGAGAAAAGCCACATTTTACATAAAGCGTTCTTCTATGAACCGCCAGACAATCCTGGGATAGACCCAATGCACCAATACCCAGAGCCAGCCTTCCTATTCGAAGAAATCACTGACTCCCAGATCATCCGAGTGGCGCAAGGACTCAATGCGTACAAGGCCCCAGGGCTAAACGGAATCGGAAACTCAGTCCTCACACATTGCGTCGATATATTGATAACTCACTTAGGTCCCATCTTCAGAGCAACATTCAAACTCAAGCACTACCCAGAACGATGGAAAAGATTCAACACATCAGTACTGCGAAAGCCAGGAAAACCAGACTATACGGTACCAGGAGCATATAGGCCAATAGCCCTCCTAGACGTTATCGCCAAGCTGCTCGCAGCGTGCGTGAAAGAAACCCTCGAATACCACACGGACCGATTACACCTCCTGCCACAAAGGCAATTCGCACGACCAGGGTGCACGACCACAGACTCTCTGCACCTCCTGGTCGACTTCATAAAGAAGGCCTGGAGACAAAAGAAAGAGGTAATTGCAATGTTCCTTGACGTCAAAGCAGCATTCCCAACGACGGTAATCCCGGTGTTGATTCACAACATGCGAGATATTGGTATACCACGAGAATACACGGACTGGATTCTAGAAAAAATGACGGGTAGGGAAACGGTAATCTCATTCGACGACTTCAAATCAATGCCAATTCCGGTGAAAAGCGGCCTCGACCAAGGATGCAACTTATCAGGATTCAACTACCGATGCTACAATGCAAGTCAGATCAAAGGGTCCATTGGAAGAAAGGATGAACTCGCCACCAATTACGCCGACGATGCCATCTGCGCCACGGCAGCAGTAAGCCTCCAGGTGGCAGCGGACAAGATGACAACACTGTTCAACAGACCATTAGGACCAAAGGACTGGGCAACAACTCATCATTCGACATACGATTTCGCCAAATTTGTAGCGGTAGGGTTCACGAGGAGGAGAGTTGGAGACCCGCAAAGACCAGGCAGGACAACAAGGCAGGGGCCTACGAGAATAGTGTTGAATGACAACCACACAATCACAACAGTAAACTCACACAAATTTTTAGGAGTCATCCTGGATAGAGAGCTGCGCTTTAAGGAGCATGCAGCATATGCAACAGGGAAGGGAACAAAGTGGGTGCTGCAGACGAGGAGGTTAGCAAAGATGGCAAAGGGAATGGAAGGGGAATTCACAAGACGGCTCTTCTATGCTGTCGCCGCCAAACGTATGCTCTATGCTGCGGACGTTTGGTGCTCGATAGGAGTAGACGGAAGTGGAAAAGAGACAACAAGGGGGATGGACGGAGTCATCAAAAAACTAGAATCAGTTCAACACCAGGCCGCCATCCAAATCACGGGAGCACTCAAAGACACACCAACCGATCTGCTGTTTGCACACGCGGACATGCTACCTATGAGGGAGCTAATCAAATCAGCATGCCAGGACGCAGCACTCAGAATTGCGACCTTACCCAAACACCATCCAATCGCCAGCATCGCCAAAAAAGCCATCCAACACAATCCAAAAAGCCACCCATCACCGCTGAATAACATCATGCATATTAGTAAAATTAGGACTAACACTTTGGAAACTATAGATACCATACGAAAAGGCCCTCGCTGGCGGTCGCCGCTCAAGACCGAGATCTTGCCATCCAAGGAAGAAGCACTGCGCGCGGAGAAGGAGAGGGAAGTCGATGTGAAGGTGTACTCGGATGGTTCAGGACACGATGGAGGAATTGGAGCAGCAGCAATCCTGGCGTATGGGCACAGGCAGCTGAAGGTGGCACGACACTTTCTAGGACCGGCAACGGAGCACACAGTCTATGAGGCAGAATGTGTGGGGCAACTTCTCGCAATGGGGCTCCTTCAAAAAGAGATGGCAGATATATCAGGCGCAGACACGGCCGTCCTCGTGGACAACCAATCATCCATCACCGTCCACCATGGAAGGAAACCCAGACCCGGCTCCTACATTATCGATAGCATCCGCGAAACCCACATCAAAGTCCGAAATAAACATCATGGCATCCGCATCAGAATTCACTGGATCCCTGGACACAAGGACGTCGCTCTAAACGAGAAGGTAGACGCAGAAGCCAAAAAAGCAGCGGAGGGAGCACACAACAACATCAACAATCGAGTAGGCATCCTAACCAAGCCTCTACCCATCAGCCGAAGCGCCAAAAAGCAAGCCCTGCGAGCAAAGACGAAGCAGAGTTACATCCGACACTTTAAAAGCCTCCCTCGATACAAGAAGATCGAACGCATAGACCCCTCAGCCCCATCAAACAAATTCCGAAAGATGACGGCCTCAATGACAAGACGTCAAAAGAGCATCCTAATCCAGCTCAGAACTGGCCACATCCCACTACAAGCCTACCTGCACAAAATACACAAAGCAGAGACACCCATCTGTCAGCAATGCCACGAGGAACCGGAGACGGTCAGCCACTACCTGCGGCGGTGCCAGAAATACAAGGAGCAGCGGAAAGTCCTCAAAGAAAGCACGGGAGAAAGGGACGACATCAGTTGGGACGTATTGGGACGGCCGCAAACCATCCGCCAAGTGCTAAAATTTGTGGCAGACACAAGGAGATTCGAGGAGACACATGGAGACCTGAGACCGAGAGAGGAGGAAGTGGATCAGGACGCGGAGGCGTTAGGAGGAGCCACCTGGACATAAACCAACTTTCGACAACCTGAAGACGAAACGCGCAGTGCCCAAACCAAGGAGAGCAGATCAACAGCGAGGTAATGTACCATATCTTTTTCAATTACTTACATTCTTCACTTTTCACCATTCCCCATTGTCACATAATCAATGTTATACCGTCGCACCATTCATTCATTCATTCTTTTACGATACATAACCACATAAAATACCCTATTCCACCACCACTACACTACCTTAAACCCACCACTAGACAACTCAACTCGAGCTTCCCGAGGAAGCCATCTTACAGCGGCAGATGACACAAGTAGTAACACAGCATAGATACAAGACCACGTAGATAGTTGTCGTCCGACATAAGGTACGCCTCAACGGACAAATAAAC